>Ga0180009_10007508_pt1 | contig 11099 bp, 9 predicted proteins | sample OS_PC_MetaG_FD_123537 | JGI IMG/M metagenome (GOLD analysis project Ga0180009, IMG submission 123537) | Groundwater microbial communities from the Aspo Hard Rock Laboratory (HRL) deep subsurface site, Sweden - OS_PC_MetaG | ecosystem: Environmental > Aquatic > Deep subsurface > Groundwater...
CACATCGTCACCGCCACGAAAACCGGCGATGACCTGGAAGCCCGGGGCGGCATGCTGGTGGCCTCGGCCCTGGCGGGCATTTCCTTTTCCCACTCCATGGTGGGCTGCGTGCACGGAATGGCCCATGCCACGGGCGGTATCTATCGCGTGCCCCACGGCGTGGCCAACGGCATTTTCCTGCCCCACGGCATGGAGTACAATTTCGAGGAGTGCAAGGACAGGATGGCCAAGCTGGCGCCCTTTATGGGCGTGGACGTTTCCGGGCTTTCCGAAGATCAGGCGGCCCGGGCCGCGATTGCGGCGGTGAGGAAACTCACGGGCGAGCTCAACGCCCTGGGGGCCCTGCCCATCCGCCTGCGGGATGTGGGCGTGCCCGAGGATGGCCTGGCCGCCATTGCCGAAGGCGCGGTCAACGACGGCACAAGCTTCTACAATCCGCGTGAAGTGGTTGCCGATGAAATACTGGAAAACGTGAAGAACGCTTATTAATCAAGCTGTTAGAGGAGGTACACATGGCACTGTTCAAGGATGCGGAAACCTTTGAAAAGGTACTAGGCGGCTTCTTCAGGCTCATGGCGGACACCCCGGTCATCGCGGACAAGCTCCTGGCTTCCAAAATGATCATCCGTTTCAAGTATTCGGACCCGGACCTGGCGATCCTGGCGGACTGCTCCGGCGATAAAATGAAAATCGTGATCAATGACCATGATACCAAGGCGTTGGTGGAAATGTCCATGAGCGCGGAAATTGCCCACAAGTTCTGGTTTGGCAAAGTCAACCTCACCATGGCGCTGACCAGGAGGCAGATGGTGGCCAAGGGCCCCATTCCCAAGGTCCTCAAGCTGCTGCCCGCGATCAAGCCGTCCTACGCCATGTATCCCAAGTACCTGGATGAAAACGGTTTCAGCGAATACAACATCTGGTAGAAGGCGAAATGAGGGGAGGCGCCGGCGCCTCCCCGACTCAAATACGCCATGAACCTCGGGAGGTACTTATGGGCGGTTACGCGGGCCAGATCCTGTACGTGGATCTTACTTCGGGTTCCATTGAAAAAAAGCCCCTGGCCCCGGAGTTTGCCAGGGAATATATCGGAGGCCTGGGGTTTGGCACCAAGATTTACCTGGACCTGATCCATGACAAGCCGGACTTTGACGCGCTTTCGCCCGATAACCCGTTCGTACTCATGACCGGGCCCCTGACCGGCGTCAATATGCACGCCGTGGCCAGGTGGTGCGTGGGCTCAAAGTCGCCCCTCACGGGTTTCTGGGGCGAGAGCAACGTGGGCGGATTTTTCGGGGCCAGGCTGAAAATGGCCGGGTACGACGGCATCGTCCTCACGGGGGCGTCTGAAAAACCCGTCTACCTGTTTATTGAAAACGAAACCGTGGAAATTCGAGACGCCGCCCCATACTGGGGCAAGGACGTGTACGACACCACAGATGCCCTGCTTTCCGACCTGGGGGATGAAAAAAAGGCGAGCGGCCAGGTCGTGACTTTGGGCCCTGCAGGCGAAAACCTGGTGCCTTTTGCGTCGCTGATCAACGACAAGGGCCACGTGGCCGGCCGCACCGGCATGGGCGCGGTCTGGGGTTCCAAAAAGCTCAAGGCCATCTATGCGCAGGGAAAGGGCAAGGTGGAAGTGGCGCGGCCCGAGGCTCTCAAGAAACTCCGGGCCGACCTCAAGGGAACCTATGCGGAGAACATCACCATCGAGGCCTTGTGCGCCTTTGGGACCGCATCCCACATGGACGTGGGAATTGTTGGCGGCGACATCCCCATCAAGAACTGGCAGATGTCGGACTGGGACCAGATCGATGACCTGGGTCCGGTGAAGTACGGGGAAAGCATCCTCACGGGAAACAAGACCTGCTTTGCCTGCGGCGTGGGGTGCAAACGCGAGGCCGAGGTCAAGGAAGGGCCGTTTCGTTTTGCAAAGGGCCCGGGCCCCGAATACGAAACCATCGCCAGTTTCGGGTCCATGTGCCTGAACCCCAGCCTGGAATCCGTTGGCAAGGCCAACGACCTGTGCAACCGCTTTGGCATGGACACCATCACCTGCGGCGCGACCATAGCCTTTGCCATCGAGTGTTTTGAAAACGGCCTGATCTCGGAAGCCGACACCGGCGGTATTGCCCTGACCTGGGGCAACTCGGAAGCCATCGTGAAGATGACCGAGATGATCGGCAAGCAGGAAGGCTTTGGGGCGGTGCTGGCCCAGGGCAGCGCCAGGGCGGCGAAAAAGATCGGCAAGAACGCCGCCGACTTCCTGACCACGGTCAAGGGCCTGGAAGCGCCCATGCACGATCCCAGGTCCGCCCACGGGTACGGCCTGGCCTATGCCGTGAGCCCCCGGGGTGCTTGCCACATGGCCAGCCTGAACTACCCGGTGGAGGGCGGTGGCATGTACCTGCCCGAAGTCCCGGGCCTGGACAACGAGTTCGTGGAAATGACCAGCGACGACCGGGCCTTGGTCAACGCAGCCTCCCAGGACTTCGGCATGTTCTTTTCCAGCTGCGCGATATTCTGCAACCTGGGCAGCATGGTCCTGACCACGGGCAACGCCGTGGACATGGTCAACCATGTCACCGGCGCGGACTACACGCTGGAGGAACTGCTGCGCCTGGGCAGGAGGGTCTGGTACATGAAGCGCGGCTTGAGCAACCTGTTTGGAGCCCGGGCCGAGGATGACTGCCTGCCCAAGCGCCTCATGACGCCCCTGGCCGACGGCCCCACGGAAGGCAGCGTGCCCGACATGGACCGGATGCTCAAGGAGTTTTACCAGATCCGGGGCTTCAACGAGCAGGGCGTGCCCACAAAAGAAATCCTGGAGGAACTGGACCTGCCGAAGCTGGCCCAGCTTCTCCACGGATAAGCACGGAGAACGCCGACAAACAAAAAGCCGCCCGGGACCAAGGTCCTCCGGGCGGCTTTTTGTTTTGTAGCCGTTGCCAAAAACAGAGTCTTTTTGCGGCACGGCCCAATCCGAATTCCCCCTTTTCAAAGGGGGGGGCTGCTTCTTTCTCCAAGAGGGGGCAGGCCACTTGACCGGAACCCCCGCCGCATCCCCGTCCCTTACGGCTTCAGGTGCTTTTTCAGGAACGCGGCTTCCTTTTTCACCACCTTTTCAAAGACCTTGCCGAAGTAGACATCGAAATGGCTCACGGGCAGGGAAACCAGTTCGGCATTGGGGAGGAGCCCGGCGGCCTGTTGCACGGAGCGGGAGGGGATGAGGTTGTCCTCCTCGGCCATGATCACCAGGACCGGGCATTGGACATCCTGGGCCCGGGCCAGGGGGCGGTAGGCGGGCACCTCCAGGAAGGTCCGGGCCGTGACCCGGTTGGCGTTGGCCTTTTCCTCGTCAGGCACCAGCCGCATGAACTCCTCCACGCAGCCGGGCTGGGTCAGGGCGCCCAACTGGCCGGGAGCGGCGACCAGGGGCACGTACAGGGCAGGCTTGCCCATGGCCATGCGGGCGAGGTCCCGGACAGCGGCGCTCATGGAGCGGGCCAGGAGGCGGGGGGGCATGAGGAACAGGGTCGTGCGGCCGTCCACAAAGGGCACCTGGCAGACCACGCATTTCACGGCCGGGATGTCCGCTGCGGTCACCAGAACGTGGCCCCCGGAAAAGGAGGTTCCCCACAGGGCCACCCGGCTCCGGTCCACCTGGGGGAGGGTCCGGGCGTGGGCCACGGCGGCTTTCCAGTCCCAGAGGTGGCGGCTGGGGCTCACCCAGTTCCTGGGCTCGCCGTCGCTCTTGCCGAAGCCCCGGTAGTCAAAGGTGAGGACCGCCATGCCCTGGGCGCAAAAGTGCTCGGCAAAGGGCGCAAGGCCAAAGGAGACGCATCCCCCGAAACCGTGGGCCATGACCACCACCGGCGGATTTTCCGCCTTGTCCGGCATATGGAGGGTTCCCCGGAGGATGGTTCCCCGGGAAGTGAATTCGGTGGCGAGTTTCTCCATGAGCTGTTCCTTTCTTGTTCCTCCAGGACCCGGGCGCTCCCGGAATATTCACAAAGCCGGATTTTCGTGTTGGCGGCGTTATCGGGTCTCGGCCATGATCCAATCCAGAAAGTCAGGGTTTCCGTTGGTGATGGGCAGGCTCACCACGCAGGGCACCTCGTAGGAGTGGATCTCCTTCACCCTCGCCACGACCTCGGGCAGGAGGGCGGCCTTGGTCTTGGCGATGAGGACCACTTCCACCGCGCGCTCGATTTCGCCCTTCCATCGGTAGCAGGACTGCATGCCGGGCAGGATGTTCACGCAGGCCGCCAGCCGGTCCGTGATGAGGGCGTCGGCCAGGTTCCGGGCCTCTTCTTCGCTACCTGCGGTCATGTACACCAAAATAGCCTGCATGGGCATTTCCTCCTCTTTCCCGCGGCCGTTCGGGCCGGTACTTTCCTTGGCTACCACAGCCGAGCGCCGGGATCAAATGCCAATACAAGCGGGGACTTGTAATCCGTAAGGGTTTTGATATGGTGAAAATGTTCATCCCCACGCCACCCGCAAAATTCGCACGCAGCCGGAAAGGACCAGCCAAGCCCATGGGAAAATACGTGGAAAGCTTCGACAGCACCCGCATCTATTACGAAACCAGGGGCAAGGGCCCGGCCATCGTGGCCTGCAACGGCATCTGCGTTTCCACTTTTTTCTGGAGCTATCTGGCGGACTATTTTTCTCCCAACCATAGGGTGGTCACCTGGGACTACCGGTCCCACGGCAAGTCGGGCAGGGCCCCGGACCTGAAGGACCTCACCATGGAGAACAACGCCCGGGACCTCCTGGCCATTCTGGACCGCCTGGGGGTGGAAAAGGCCCTGCTCACGGGCCACAGCATGGGGGTCCAGACCATCTTGACGTTCTGCCGCCTGTTCCCCGAGCGCGTGGCCGGGCTCATCCCGGTTCTGGGGACCTTCGAGAAGCCCATTTCCAGCTTTTTGCACACGGACAAGTTCACCTACGCCTTCCCCTTCCTCTACCATCTGGCCTTCGCGGCCCCCTGGCTGGTGAACGGCGTGGTGCGGGCCGTGATGAAGGACTACATCGCCTTTCCATCGGCCAAGATCATCCGTTTCGTGAACGGCGACTTCATCAAGGCCTGGGACATGAAGCCCTACTTCCGGCATCTGGCCAAGCAGGACATGCGGGTGCTCTTCGGCATGGGGGCCCACATGCAGAAAAACAGCGCCCGGGACCTGCTCCCCAAGATCAAGGTGCCGGTCCTGGTGGTGGCGGGCGAGAACGACCTCTTCACCCCCTGGCGGGTTTCCCGGGAGATGGCGGACATGATCCCCGGGGCCGAACTCCTCACCATCCCCCGGGGCAGCCACGCGGCCCTGGTGGAGCAGCCCGAGCTCATGAACCTTCGCATCGAGAAGTTCATCCGGGAAAGGCTGGCGGACAGCGTCTGGATGAACGGGAAACAAGCCGGGGCCGGGAAGAAATCGGCCGGGACCGCCAAACCCGCGCCCGCTGGGAGAAAAAAGGCGGCCGGGGAGAAGAACCTGGCCGTGGCCCGGGCCGCCAAGGAAGTGAAGGCCGGAAAAAAGGCCGAGTCGAAGAAAGCGGAAACACCCGTTATGGAGGCGCCGGCCGGGGAAAAAGCCCCGAAGAAGGCCGCCAGGCCGAAAAAGGCGGCGGTGGCGAAACTGGAGACGGCCGCCATGGAGGCCACAGATCCGGGGACCCCGGGGAAGGTGGCCACGCCTTCCCCCGTGCCCGCTCCGGAGAAGAAAGCGTCCGCCAAGGCCCGGCCTGGGAAAAAGGCCGCGCCCGGGAAAAAATCCAAGGCCGCCGGGGAGGCAAAGCCCGCGCCCAAGGAAAAGACCGGGAAAAAGGCTTCCCGGGCCGGGAAAGCCGAATCTCCCAAGAAGGCGGGGACGACAGGGGAATAACGGCCCGAACAGGACCGCTTTCCATACTCCGGCTAGTGTCCTGTCCGGAAAGTTCCATTACAGGATGATGCGGCCAAGCGCTTTTTCCCTCGAAGAATCTTAAGATTGATGGAGATGCAATAAGTCCGAAACCAATCTCAACCGTCACCCCGGGAAGGCCGGGGTCCAGTCTTTTCAATAGGTTACAAAGACCCTGGCCCCCGGCCTTCGCCGGGATGACGACTTGTTGCATCTCCATCAAGATTGATGGCCCTGCAACAAGTCGAAAATCCCCTATCCCGGAGCAGAACTCTTGCCGGGAGGTTTTGTAATCACCTCTGTGGAATCCACGGCTTCCCTGGTTTTCAAACTATCCGGATGAATGCGCCTTGCCAGGAGCGGGCAGGGCGGAACACTTGGCCAATGTCGGACAGCCGCTTGATTTCATGGGCGGAAAAGGGCATAATAAAAGTTTCATCGGCAGACGGCCGGCGGGAGGGGAGTCTTGGGAAGCATGGTGCTGGATCAGGCGAAAAACGTGTTGCGCATGGAGGCCGAGGGCATCCTGGGCCTGGTGGACAAGCTGGACCACCGGTTCACCACCCTGGTGGAATGGATCTGCGGGCTGAGAGGCCGGGTCATCGTTGCCGGTATCGGCAAGTCGGGCTTGATCGGCCGGAAGATGGTGGCCACCCTCAATTCCACGGGCACCCGGTCGCTCTTCCTTCACCCCGTGGAAGCCATGCACGGCGACCTGGGCATGGTGGGCGGCGACGATCTCCTCCTGGCCCTGTCCAACAGCGGCGAGACGGACGAACTGAACATGCTGGTGCCCGTGGTCCGGTCCATGGGCTGCCGGGTGGTGGGCTTCACCGGCAACCCGGAATCCACCCTGGCCAAAACCAGCGATCTGGTCATAGATGTGGGCGTGGAACGGGAGGCCTGCCCCCTGGGGCTCGCCCCCACCACCAGCACCACGGCGCTTCTGGCCATGGGCGATGCCCTGGCCGTTGTGCTCATCGAAAAGCACCGGTTCGGCCAGAGCGACTTCAAGAGGTTCCATCCTGGCGGAGCGCTGGGCCAGCGGCTCCAGGCGCCTGTGGGCCAGATCATGCTCACGGGAGACCAGGTGCCCGCCGTGACCCCGGACACCTCCATCCAAAAGACCATGGAGGAGATGGACCGCCTGGACCTGGGGGCCACCCTGGTCCTCACCAGCGACGGCCGCCTGGAGGGGATCATCACGGACGGGGATCTCCGGCGGTTCCTCCTGTCCGGCCGGTCCCTGGAAGGCCGGAGCGCGGCCCAAGTCATGACCCCCTCGCCCAAGTCCGTGACTCCGGACTCCCAGACCAGCGAGGCCCTGAACCTCATGGAGAGGCATCTCATCACCGTCCTGCCGGTGGTGGAGCCCAACGGCCGCGTACTGGGCATTCTCCACCTCCACGACATCCTGGGCAAGGGATCGGTCCGCTTCAACGGAACCCTGGCTTGATCCCGGCCCCGCAACCATCAGGAGCACCCATGCAAATCGATCAGCTCACCATTGAGGACACCACCATCCAGGCCCTGGGTCCGGCCAAGATCAAATCCCCCATCCGCCGGGCGGGGCAGGTGGGGGGCGAGGCCTGTTTTCAGCCCGAGGACGGCCGTGTGCTCCTTTCCATAGACGCCAACCAGCTGGCTGGGGATTTCAAGGCCGGCCGACAGCCTTTGGCCTTTGAGAAGGCCGGCCCCCGGGGCAACATCTTTTTCGACCCGTCCAAGCTCCGGTGCGCCATGGTGACCTGTGGGGGCCTGTGCCCGGGCTTGAACGACATCATCCGGGCCATCGTCCTGGAGCTGCACTTCGGCTACGGGGTGCGCAACATCTATGGCATCCGCTACGGCCTGGCCGGGTTCATCCCCCGCTACGGCTACGACGTGGTGGACCTGGAACCCTCCATGGTGGCGGACATCCAGGGCATGGGCGGCTCCATGCTGGGTTCCTCCCGGGGGCCCCAGGACATCGAGGAGATCGTGGACTGCCTGGAGCGGATGAACATCGGCATCCTGTTCACCATCGGCGGGGACGGCACCCTGCTGGCGGCCACCAAAATCTGCGATATCATCGCCCAGCGGGGGCTCAAGATCGCCGTGGTGGGGGTTCCCAAGACCATTGACAACGACATCTACCTGGTGGAGCGCTCCTTCGGGTTCGACACGGCCGTGGAAATGGCCACCCAGGCCATCCGCAGCGCCCACGCCGAGGCCGCGGCCTATCCCAACGGCATCGGCCTGGTGAAGCTCATGGGGCGGCATTCGGGGTTCATCGCTTCCCACGCGGCGCTGGCCCAGCAGGACGTCAACTTCGTCCTCATCCCGGAAGTGGATTTCGACCTGGAAGGCCCTCAGGGGCTTTTGGCAGCCCTGGAGGAAAGGCTCATCCAGCGGGGCCATGCGGTCATCGTGGCGGCCGAGGGCGCGGGCCAGCATTTCTTCGAGGGCCACGACCAGCGGGACGCCTCGGGCAACCTCCGGCTCCACGACATCGGCATCCACCTGAAAAGCGTCATCGAAAAGCACTTTTCCCAAAAGGGTGCCGAGATCAACCTGAAGTACATCGACCCCTCCTACATGATCCGCAGCCTTCCGGCCAACTCCAATGACAACGTGTTCTGCAGCTTTTTGGCGAGAAACGCGGTCCACGCGGGCATGGCGGGCAAGACCCGGGTGCTTGTCGGCTACTGGAACAACCAGTTCGTGCATGTGCCCATGGACGCCTCGGCGGGCAAGAGGAAGCGGGTCACCGGGTCCGGGAACCTTTGGATGAGCGTCCTGGAGGCCACGGGCCAGGAGGACCTGCGGAACGATCCCAAGGGCTGAGCCAGGGCCCCGGCCGCGCCGACCAATGGGAATGGCGCAGGGAAGAGGAAGGGGAAATCGCTCTGCCCTATCCCTTTGTTTTGCCCAGGATCTTGTTCAGCCACTTGGCCACGTCCGGCACGATGCGCTCCACGTGGTCCATGAGGAGGTAGTGGGGCAGGTCCTCGTACATGCACAGGGCCTTTTTGCAGGTGAGGCGGCGGTAGATGCCCTCCACGTAGTCCCGGGGGAAGATGCTGTCCCCCGCGCCGTGGAGGACCAGGATCGGGGTGCGGATTTTTTCCACGGGCACGGGCAGGGGCTCCGAGGCCAGGGACGCCATGGCCCGGGCCGTGATGAAGGATGCGATGAAGGGGTCCTCCAGCATGGCGTCCCGCACCGTGCCCAAGCCCCGGAGGGGCTCCACGGTGAGATCCAGGTAGAGGGAAAGGGGGATCTTCCACCCCGGCGCGTACCGGGCCAGGCGGGGAGCCAGGGGGGAGAATATCCGGGAGAGGCGGGGGTGCCGGGTCAGGCTCACGCTGGCCGGATCGGCCAGGTCCGCCAGGTTGTGGCAAACCGCCGCGTCCGGGGCATGGCCCGCCGCGTAGTAGAACGCCGTGATGCCGCCCTGACTGGAGCCCGCCACGGCCACGGGGCCGGGGAAGCGTCCCCGGGCGTAGGAAACGGCCGTATCCATGTCGGAAACCAGCTCGGGGATGGTGTAGTCCCCGGGCCGGCCGCCGGAAATGCCGTGCCCCCGGGGGTCGAAGCCCACCACGTTGAATCCCCGGTCCGCCAGGGCCAGGAGGAACTCGCCGTACAGCAGGGCGTAGGCGTTGGTGCCGGGCATGAACACCACCGTGGGCCGCCCGTGCCCGGTTTCCACGATCCAGAGGCGGATGGGCACCCCGTCCGAATCCACCACGTCCGTTTGGAACCGCTCAGGCGTAAAAGGTGTTTTCCGCTTGTGGGAAAGCTCCCTGACCCGGGCCAAGAGGTCCTTTTCCTGATTGTCCATGTTTCCCCCCCGAAGAAAGATGGTTCCAGCCTGGAAAGATAATCCACCACAAAGGCGGAAAAGGTGCAAGAGCCGCCGATAGGGGAGGGCGCACATCAAAAAGGGGTGATGCACGGGCGCCCCTCGGGAATGAATGCGCCTGCCCTCTCTTCCCGTTGACAGAATCCTGGCCGGGCCCTATTCTTCAAAAATTGGTTAACCTTTTCCGGAAGCTTGCCCATGCGGACCGGCAAGATCGCCATATTCGCCCTTGTCCTGGCGCTCATCCTTTCGGGGGCAGCCCCGGCGCTGCCGTGCCTGTGCGCATCGGCCTGCGGCCACGGCGGCCCGGCGCGGAACCTTCCGGTTTCCGCCTGCCCCATGGAGCCGGGGCCGGACGACTGCTGCGCTCCGCCTGATACGGCCCAGGTTCCGGATTCCTGCTGTGGAGGCTGCATCTCCACGGAAAGGGACCTGGCCGAGCGCCTTGCCGCTTACCTGCCCCTTCCCACGGTTCATCCCCAGGCCGCTCCGGCGGTCGTGTCCTCCATCCGGCCTTCCGTCATAACCAGGCCGGACCTCCCGGACCACGGCCCATTCTCCGTGGCCCGGGCCGCCCCGATGTTCATCCTCTTCCGTTCCCTGATCCTGTGATCCTTTCCTCCTGAAGTTCTGGCCCGGAAGGTGTTTTGTTCCCCCATGGGGAGCGGACGCCGCCGGGGACGCCGGTTCCATGCCGGGGCCCAGCCGCCCCTGGAACCGGCCTCCCGGCGATTCGACGCCACCAACGGATGATCCCCTGAAGCACAAGACGGGAATGCCCGGACTGTTGGGACGGGCGTTCCAGCCGTTGCCCTGTTTCCGCCAAGACCGGCCGGGGCGCGGAACCCCTTGTCAGGAAAAGAGGAAAAGATCATGTCCAAGAAGAATCGTAAGAAGACCCCGAAGCCCGCCGTCCAGACCGCCACCCCCGCCGGCCGCGGGGAAACGGGCGGCCGGGATGAACTCCTGGACAAAAAGAAGGCCGCAGTCCTGGGGACCGGGGAAAGGAAATTTCCCAAGGGCTGGATTTTGGGGGCCATCATGCTGGTCATGGCCGGGTCCGCCCTGGCGGCTCTGGTGATGGGGGGGGAAGAAACCCCTCCGCCCCTGCCCGTTGCCCAGTCCGTCACCGCCCGGCCCGCCCCGGCGCTCCCCGCGCCGGAAATCGCCCCCCCCCCTGACCCTGCCCCCGTAACAGCCGGAGAGGCTCCGGTCCAGGAGGAGTCAGCCTCGGTCCAGGTGGCGTCAGCACTGGCCCAGGTGGCGTCAGCTTCGGCCCAGGTGGCGCAGGCCCCGGCCCAGGTGGCGCAGGCCCCGGCCCAGGTGGCCCAGGCTCCGCCCCA
>Ga0180009_10007509_pt1 | contig 11099 bp, 12 predicted proteins | sample OS_PC_MetaG_FD_123537 | JGI IMG/M metagenome (GOLD analysis project Ga0180009, IMG submission 123537) | Groundwater microbial communities from the Aspo Hard Rock Laboratory (HRL) deep subsurface site, Sweden - OS_PC_MetaG | ecosystem: Environmental > Aquatic > Deep subsurface > Groundwater...
GAAAATTGGCTCGGCCGTCCAACCGAGACCCTCCGGATTGCTCGGCTGGGTTTCAAAAAAACTTTGCTCGGATCTCATCGGTCACCAAATTGGGGTCGAATGCCCTTCCCAGAACCCTGACTTTTTTAAAATCATCTTCGCACAAAGGGAAGATGTAAACCGCATCGGTTTCCTTATCGATAATATCGCCAGACTTCAAGACCAGCTCATCTATTTCGTTCTTATTAAGATCCCCCAGAAAAACACTTTTCTGGACACGGTAGAGCCCTATGTTCTTGCAGGCTTTGGCGACCCGATTTCTTTTTTTATCATCGGAAATGTCATAAATGGCCCAGACCGTCACGATCTTTCCCCTTTCAGGTTGAATCCTTGATCAGCGAATTGGCGATTCGGTGACAATCAAATTGGATGGTATCTCGTTGCTTGATATTTCGTCCCCGGTACCGGACAGATTTATCCAGGGTCTCATTAAGAGCTTCGATTAGGACTGCCTTGCCTTCCTTATTCAATGTCATGCCGTTCGGAATGGCGTCAAAACATTCCTGTTTTACCTTTCTCTGGCTGAAAAGGTAGACCACCGTTTCTTCAGCAAAGATCCGGTACATTTCGATCAGGTCGAAAACCATGGATTTTTTATTGTAATGGTCGGCGTGGACCAGCCCGACATACGGATCGAGGCCCGCAATAATACAGGCCTTCTCGACCATCGAGTAGAGGACCCCATAGGCATAATTGAGCAGGCAGTTAAACTCATCTTTTGCGGGCATTTTGCTCCGGCCGTTGAATTTATAGCGGTCCGGCATGATGAAACTGAGTGCTTCAAAATAGATTTTCCCTGCGGCTCCTTCGAGACCCATGATGGTTCCCCGCAGCTCCTCCGCGGTCCCCGAAATGGCTTCCAGTTTGTTCTTAATCTCTTCAAGCGCCGTGATGTACCCATCCAGCTCTTCTTCCTTTGCCGGTCTGGAATTTTTAAGCCTCTTCAAGAAATCGACCTGGTTCCCCAACTTCGTCGAAACCCATTCCTTAGCCATCTCCATTCCTGTTGCGTCCCCGGCTACTTCAAGTTGCCGCCGACGGATGGCCGTCGTGCTTCCCAATTTGGAGTGCCAGACCCTTCCGAACGGATCCCCGAAATTATCCAGAAAGATCACGTCGATGTTGTTATCCATGGCTAATTTTATGGCATCGGTGGAAAGGTAGGCGCTGGTGGTGATCATTACTGACTGGACTTTCTTAACCGAAACCTCAAAGACCTTGTCTTCATTTTTAACAAGGAAATTTCCTTCTTTTACTCTAAGGTATGAGCCGGGAGTATTAATGACCAGTTGCATGGGGCACACCACTTTATGGAGAAGGTCTTTTGATATAATCCGGATTTTCAAAATTGACTGCAAACTTGCCAAGAAACCCAAGCATATGGGAACCCTACGGAGTCGGAGTGGGAATTTTATCCATATAATTTTTAATATATTCTATGAATTCCTTAGCCAGTCTGACATGTTCTGCAGCCTCTCCAGATGTTATTTCTATGAGCTCTTTATAATCTCCCTTTTGCCTGATATTGAACATCTTATGAAGGATTTCGGAGTAATATCTATCAATCTTCCCTGTGAGAATAAATTCTTTGTCAAATATGGAGATAACACCTATGTGTTTGGATGTCTTAATTCTCATATCAGCTTTGAGAAAGAGGGCCAAAACGGCATAAAACATTGAATAATATGCCCTGTTTGTAGTAGACCTCGCGCTAAAGCTTCCCTGGAGCATCCTTTCAGCATCCAAAAGAGTTTCCTCGGCCTGTTTAATACGATATGTGAAAAGAGCTTCTTTATCAGTCATATTTTCACCCCTTCCTCTTCGATATTTTTTACTATAGGGGATATTCTTAAAGGAGAATCTACTATTTCATAACGTGAAAAAACAAGGGGAGAGATAAAAACCGAATACTCTAATCCGACCTCCCAGGCTATGTGGTATATCTTGTCTTCCAGTTCCTTATCGATATGCTCTACTTCAATAAACACATCCAGGTCAGAATATTCCTCAGCCTCACCCCTGGCCCTTGACCCGAATATCCTGAAATCTACCAACCGGACAACTTCGGCCAATCTCTCTTTCAGATCCTTTGCTACTTTGTAATCTTTAGGCGTCACGCTCCCTCCCTTTATCTAGTCACGTCGATTAGTTCTCCATCGTGATTCCTATTTCCTATAAAGTTCAAGAGTTATGGAGATATTTCATAAAACCTTGTATCATTCGTGATACTTCCTCGGTTTTGCGATAAAGTGTTTCAAAATCTCCTTGAGTTATATACTGGAAGTCTAAGGCCACGTATAGATGACATTGAACTTCCGCAGCTGAACCGTGAGCCATATTTAAGAAGTTGGAAAATTCTTTCTTACTTCTTCGACCGAATCCCTCTGCGATATTGGCCAGGATTGAAACAGAAGCCCTTCGCATCTGATCTCGTAGAGAGAAATCTTTTGAAAAATGAGCGGCTTTTGTAATTTCATATATAGCCTTGTTCAATTCTCTCGCCCTCTGCCAAGCCTGAATATCTTCAAATCTTTCAATTTTAGCCATTTCTTAACTCCTAAACTCTCAACTCTTTAACTCCATAACTTTCAACTCCTTAACTCTTCGACTCTCTTTACCGTCCCAAATCCCCTCGACACCGACTTCCCAATCCCCCAGTAATCCGGAATCTCAAAGTTTACAGAAAAATTGCCGAGAAATCCAAGCATTGGTGTGCCTTTGAGAGAAGTACGGACTTCTTTGAGATTATGGATCCTTGCCTCAATAGGTGCTGGCACTGTATAACCTAAACTCTTCGACATCGAAATAATATTCCCGATCAGAATCTTTCCCAAAAGCTCTTTTTTCTTCCCCCAACCTCCAAGCTTCTGGTATTTTTCGTAGTTCTTTTCGTTTAAGGCAAGCCAAGGGGTGAGAAAGTCGTAAGATTGAACGGTCTCAGTGATTTTTATTGAGATATGATGAAATTCTAAATCTGTAGTGAGGATAGTATAATTTTCACACCCTAAAAAAAGTGATTTCGTTACCAGTTCAAGATTGGCAAGGAGTTCTGCTCCATCCTTGAATCCAACAAGCAGACATTCACCATTAATTATCTTATACTGAACCAGAGGATTGTGGTAATCAACTTTCCCGTCTTCACGATGTTGATGAAGTAATCGTTCTTCAGGATAGAGATTGGACACTGCTCCACGCAAATCTTTGGTTTTAACTTTCCGATCAAGGGATCGGTCAAACTTTAGTTTGAGAATACAGAGGCTTATTTTATCATTCATAATATTAACACTCCCCCAGTAGAATCATCATCTAAAACCAAACCTTGATCCGTAGAATAAAATCTATCGTGTAATATCCACTGTCCCAAATATTCAGTTGCAATATCCTGTGGATCAAATCCGCGTTTTACATATACACTAACCGAAATTTTTGCTATCCTGCCTGCAATCGCTCGCCATGCCTCTCTACGCTTCCAACGGTCGTCTATTTTATTTGCTTTTGTCATCTCATCTTTTAATTCAGGATCCTGTTTTATAACGAGAAAGGTGTATTTCTCCCGTTCTTTTCCCCGAAGTAGTTCCTTGACAGACTTATCTTCCTCCCATCTGGCAAATTTTTTAAGATGCTCCATCCCTGTATCCTTCTTTGCGGTCAAGATCTCAAAGTAGCGATCTGCAAGGGGCAGAATATCCCTTTCTTCAATCTCTGTAATCTCCTCTGTTAGTTGTCGGGTAACCTGCAAATGAACACCATCGTACACCATATCGGAATACCGTTTCCCCTGTTCATTGCTCAGGTCAACAATTTCAACAGTTGCCGGATGAGATAGTCTGCCGTTGCGATTACAACGGCCAGCAATTTGAATTAAGCTGTCAAATGGAGCAAAGTCTCGAATTACAAAATCCATATCAATGTCAACCCCTGCCTCTATGCACTGAGTTGACACAACAATACAGGGATTATCTTCCTTGATAGTCTTTATAGCATCTAACCTATCCCGTGGAGTTACATCTGCACTGAGGAAAAATAAGGGGGTGTTAGAAAACTCACGAGGCCAATCATCAGCCAGTTTATCACGCACAAACCGGGCGCTCCTGCGGGTATTCAATGTAATCAGCACCCGTTTGTTTTTTTTAAGCCACTCATCTCGGTGACTAAAAACCTCATTACAGAAATCACTTATCTTAAGTTTTTCCTGAGACCTAAACTGCAACTTATATCGGTTGAATGTCTCAAAATAAGCAGAGTAATCTTCTACGAGTGGTTTTGCATCCGAAATGATGGCAGGGAGTGTAGCCGACATCAACAAAACACTGCTGTTACCAATCTTTACCAGACATCTCAATATTTCTTCCAAAGGCTTCCAGAGCTTACAAGGAAGAGACTGAACCTCATCCATTACAATTAAAGAGTCGCATAAATTATGAAACCGCATCTGGTACCTTATCTTTGAATCCATAAGAGTCATTAAAAACTGATCATAAGTGGTGATTGTCAATTCTGTTCGCCATATATCAACAAAAAAGTGTTCAGCATCTTCCTCCAATCCCTGCTTATATTTTCTGTCAGACAGGGAGTGACTTGTTAAAAACCATGAACCATCAGCCTTTTGACCACCAGTTGTCAGGAGAGATTCATACTCCTTTATTGTCTGGTCAATTACAGAGAGAAATGGTAGCACAATTATTGCCTTTGGGCATAGTCCTTTCTTGCTCATATTCTCTCGCAATTTTAAAAGCCATGTGGCAGAAAGCATCGTTTTGCCACTACCTGTTGGTGCTGTCAGGCTGAAGATACCAGGCCTTTCAATCTCCTCAATCTGGCTTTTCAGATCAACTCTTAGTGATTGTCGGATTTTATTAACCGGCGTATCTTCTGGTAAGCCAATCTTTTGGTCAACCCATTGAGACATCCAGTATCTTGACTCTCTATGTAGGTACTTTTGAGGTTCTTTTACGGCAAGAAGTGCCTTATCAGCCTCAAGCAAAAGAGAAAAGAGCAACTGGGTTTTTAGTCTAAAGATAAGGGCATCCTCAATTGATAAGCCCTCAAATTCAGGTAGGACAGAATCATCAAGATATTTTAAAGCCTTTGCCCATGGACGCCCCTCAAGATTTAGCCTTGAAATATCAAAACCACAATGCTGCTTTAACTCATCAGTCTGCAAGGTTGCAATCTGTCGCTTTAAAGTTTTGGGAAACATTCCGCTGCCTATGTCCCGTAATCTTTCTGCCAACGGTAATTTTCTGTGGTGGCCGAAGACAATAGCAGATACCTGCATTGCCTCCAGTGCCTCCCACTTTTCCTCTCTGGAAAGTAAAAGAGTGAGAAGCATGGACATTGGCGTATGAGCTTTATCCATTGGGTCACCGGTGTAGATAGATGGATTCTCAATATATTCCTGAAATGCTTTTACCCCTTTTCCTATATCATGCAAAGAAACTACCTTCTGAATAAGTGCCTTAATTTCCGGTGACACTACACTCTTTGAATGCCAACCGCAAAGGCTGTCTATTGCGGATTTAACTTGAGCAATGTGTTCAGAAAGCTGGAGATCTGGATGAGATTTCAGTTTGGTCATAAAAACATTACAATCTTATCGCCAACTTTATATGCCTGGTCTGTTTCTGCAGGAACTGCCCTTCCATCGCGCTCTACGAAATAAGCAGAATGGGAAAAAAGCCTATCAGCCGTGACGGTTCGGGGCATTTGGAGAGAATGGATTACTAATTCCTTCTCAAATATCTTTTCCATTTCAAGAATTCCCACCCCTTGCTGAAATACAGACTGAACATCGTAAGTGCCTTTTGGAAGCAACATACATTCATTTGTGCCAAGATATTCAATATCCGCTATCATTTCAGAAAGCCCAAGAGATGGGTTAAAATGCCACTGTCTCTTGATTAATCTATCTTTCAGATCGGCATGGTGTGGCTCGGGGACTGAAACCCAGACGGTGTAACTTGGTTCAAATAGCCATTCTTGAAGAATCAATGTTGGTTTTTCTGGGACTGTATTCCTGTCTAACTTTTGAGTTTTTCTTATAAAGCGAGGCAATAGGGCGGGGGGATCCTTACGGAATTTTGCTCTATGCCAGTGGGTTTTTGGCAGTTTCCCAGAAAGCGCAATATTTGCTGGCTCAAGGATAATCTGTGGCTTATCCTTTGGCAAACCAAGAACAGCACCCAGAATACCCAGCATGACAGTTCTTGGTGGGACTGGATAGCTCAATGCACTGGCTGATGCCTCTGCCCTCAAGAAATGAGCAAAGCGGCCACTCAGCCGGAAATTTATCAATTCCATTATCTACTCCTCTATTGCTATAGATTTTCGACATCCAAATCCTGCCAGTCTGATGGCAAATCTTTTGCAAATTGGATATCCGAAGATTTGGCGTAACACACTGTTTCTATTCTGTCCTTTTGTTCTCCCAACCGTTTAATCAGCAACGACAGGTCTAACTTGTAATCTTCAGGTGATGCCCACTTCTTTTCGTCTTTACCATTACTTGCCACCATTTTTACATAATCATGCAGCCGTCCAAACTGAAACTCTTCACCCTGATTATATTTGATATCAATCGACAGATGTGGAATCTGGCCTACTTTAGTTCGGGTATTTCCACAGACCCTTACCCCATGCCACATGGCTTTAAGTAAATATTCGTAATCCTCATCTGACATCTTTGAAATTCTTGCCGAGTGTTCATTGGCTATACCAGAAAAACCAATGAGGGCATAGCGAAGACCAAAATAGGTGGTGAATGTTCCTGCTCTAACTTCTTCCCCTGTAGGTTTTTCTTGAGCACTGGCGAAGATAGATGTTCCATGGATATCAACTTCTTCTGCCTTGTGAAGAACCTCTCCCATGTTGAGCTGCACAGCCCCAGTCATTGTCTTTGGCACCGGTTTCCAATCTGCTTTTCGCTTACTTTCCCCTTTTACTTCTTCAGCCTTAAAAGCAAATGAACTGCCAAATAACCTTGCATCAATAAAGGCATCCAGAAGAATGTCAACTAATTCCTTTTCATTTGCTTCCGGCTTCTTCACTTTCTCTAAGTAATGCACGACCCTACCTGTTAGGTTCGTAGTCCGACCCTCAATGTTGTCAACTAAAATATCTTTACCCTGACTTTTCATAAAGTCTCGGGCAAAGCGTTTTAGCCGAACATCGGTTACATAATGTGTTCCATCCGGCAAAACCCGAGGTCTGTTCTCATCTGGATCACCATTTGGATTGCCCATCTTAATGTCGTAGAGAAACAAAACCTCATGCCTGCTTGATAAAGTATCTTTAGTTTCCTTGTCCATTTTATTTTCCCTCCTTTTTTGGTAAAATTGTTGTGGTGAGAGATTGTCCCAACAACAGGTAATAGTTAGTTGATATCTCACCCAACTCAATATTATCTCCTAACCTCCAACCAAGATTTCCAATCTCAGCAATAAGTTCCCTTACATCTTCACTCTTTTCAGTCTCATAAGCCAAGAGTTTCTCCCGAATCTTAACATACAATTCAGGCAGATCCCTTCCCTTCAATGTCAGCCGCTTAAGCCAGGTAAGGGCATTTGCCCCTACATTAACACCCTTGGCTCCTTGAACCTGAAGCACTTTTCCATAAAGTGCCCCAAGCAAGAAGGCATACGCCTTTTGGGGAGAGTCAATCCCACTTTCAAGGCCAAAATAGGGTTTCAATCTCTCCATCTGTGGTTCGTAAAATTTGTCTTCCATACTCATCACCTCCAATTTCTTAAAATAATAAATCCACCAGCACAGATGTCTTATCCAGCCAGCAGCCGTTAGATACTGCTCTCCAGTTTTCTTTTTGCCCTCATTAAGGAGACCATAAGCGCTTCCATTTTCAATAGCATTCAGCCAATACCACCGGGCAGTAGTGATAATCTCTTCCCAGAATCTTACCATTGGGATCTCTGTTTTGTGATAGACAGAGGCAGCGATACCTCTCTTCAACTGGCGCAATTTCATACTTGCATTTACATCTTTTGCCTTTTTACCACGTGGGCGCTTAAATAGTGTTCCTAATGCCCTGAGTGATAAATCAGGACTAAAGTTACTTTCCTTGATTCGTAAAAATGTGTGCGGAAAAAGAGGATGTTTCCAATCCCGTGATTCATCATTAACCTTTGATAGTTGGACCAATCGAGTTGGTGGCACATTGGTTATCATACCCGTCACCTTTTCTATATTTTGCCCAATTGTTGCCCAGAGGAAGGTAAGATTTAATACCCCTTTTTCGCCCTCAAGAATATCCAAAATGGTTAGCTCGGCTTCTTCTACATCAGAAGATGCAGTTTTAACAATGTCCTTTACGGCCCTCCAAATGCCCTGTCTTGCATGGTGGTCTACTGTAGCAAATGGAATTACAACAGCATTATCTCCTGCAATAGGGGTGATAAAGGAATTCTGGTTTTTAGAGTCCTTTTTCAGGAAGTGGAATTTATAGATATACAGTAAATCAGCACAGGCATTACAGAGCGCATATCCTTTCCATGCCTGGCCCGTATCAATACCAGGAAATGCTCCTGCTCTATCAACATTGCTTATATTAATGCCTGCTCCCTTCAGAGCATTCGGGAAAATAGTAATCCCTGATGTACCGCATAATGGGCAGATTTGATTGTCTTGAACGGGTGCATCTTCGGTGATATATTTTGCCCCAGCAAGTTTCTCCTTCATCAAATACTTACAATATTCCACACATTGTCCTGGTAATTCATTATTCTTATTTCTGACAGTAAGAAGCACATTTTGTTTTTTCTCTCTAAGCTTCTCAACTCCAGCCACAAGGAGATTCTTGTAACCTTTGATTATAGAATTATCAGGCAACTTAAGTTGTGGATAATTTAGCAAATCTACAATTTCGCAAAAATAAGAAGACCACGATTCATTAGAGTCTGCAATCTCTTTCCATGATTCCATCGTGTTCTCAAGGGTTAATGCTTTTGGGCTATCTTTAGATACCTTTATAATCGGACCTATTTGTGCACTTCTACCACCAGTTGGTTTTATAAACGGTAACCATTTTGCCTTTTCTTCAGTCATATCCTCAGTAACCAAACGAGCAGTCTCTTCTTCTACATCTTGCTCAAGAATATAAATCTTTTCAATTCCCTCTACACTTTCCACCAAAAACGGAAAAAGCTGTTCAGGATGAATATTACGCAATTCATGATACCAGTCTTCCAGATTTTGAGGTGGATTGCTCTTATCTCCCAGTTTGTCAAAAAGATAATCTAATGCCAATGTTCGCATTGCGTTAATCATCGCATACCATTCCTTTTTAAGAATTAGACAGCTTTAAATCTTTATCTGCCATTTTTTCCCATTTATCTTATCGCAGAAAGCATAATTTATTGTAAAAATGGGGTTATAAAAATGGGGTCAAGCTTAACCCATTGACTATGAAAATAGGACATCGTGCATAACAGGCATTACGCTCCTTCTTCTTAAATAAAAAAGGGTTCCCGTTCCCCCCCTCATAAAAAAATCTCCAGGATTTCGGATTCAATGGCAAAAGCGATATTATGAGTTTCCGGTCCAAGTTTCAGGTTAAAAATCCTTCATTTCACGCAGTTTAACGAAAGCTCGCACCGCAACATATACACTGACTCCTGTGGCGCGCGGCGCATTGAGGATGGCAGCCAACATGATCGCCCCATGCTCAGTGAATGCAAATGAGGCATAGCGTCGTCCACCTCGGCCCATTTTTGATGGATCCAATTGAAACACAAAGTCATTAGGAAATCGGTCTTTATTCCGTTTCACCCGTTCATTCAAGCGCTTGGTGGGCACTCCATAGTGCTCCAACAATTTTCTTGAAGGCGTATCCGAATCCGCCCCGCAGGGCAGAACCTGTATACTCCGGAAGGCTGGGGCAATCCAATGCCTGGAGGGAAAATAGGAACCGAGCAAATTTGAAATGCCGGAGGGGACTTTCCATGTAATTTGTCTCCCTCGGGAGATCAGGAAAGGTTTATCGACTTACAAACGTTAACGTTCCTAAGGTTGCTAAAATGGAAAGCCTAAATTGCCTCTGGAATATACTAACTTTGGGAAGAAGAGTCAAGAAACAATTGCAATGCTTTCAGGATCTGAGCTGCTCGATGGCGGTAAAGGAGTCCGGAATCAGCCGGTTCCGGCCAGTAAACCGATGGATCTGTGGCTAAGGGAAGATGAACCAGCGGTCTCCCGCCCCATGAAAATTTCCTATGGGTAATCGCTTCGTCCCAGCAAAAGGTTAAAGTCCAATCAGGTTCACAAACCTCTGGTAGGCCATACCCATCAGGATCATCTACAAACCAAATAATCCAGGAAATTCGAAGAGATAACTGCAATTCTTTCAGATTGGATATGAATTCAGGATTCGCCCCAAGATCCAATGTAAAAATGGCATCATATCCGTTTTTGCTAATCTCTTTTAGGGTTTGATACTGAAGCGGATCTTGCGGAACCGGCAGGTCAAAGACTTCCACTCCGCAGGATTGGAATGCTCTGACCATGGATGCATGGATGGCAGGGAGAACGTAGCCTTTGGCTTTGAGGGCCAGGATGCGCATTAATTTCGTTTCCACCGCAGAGAACGCGGAGAACGCAGAGAAAGGATTTTAAAAATTCAGAGTTCATGCTGAAAGCTGATTGCTGAATGCCGTCCGCTGATTGCTTCATTTATTAATAAGACATTCCGGCCTCCGGCCTTCCAAGATATCCCGGATCTGCCTGACTACGGCATCAGAAAGGCGCTCACCCGCTTCCTGGGTCAAGGCCCCCATATGCGGCGATAGAACAACATTTTCCAGCTTCGAAAAGGGGTGGTCGCTGGAAATCGGTTCGTCGGCGAAGACATCAAAAGCTGCCCCTCCAATGCGGTTTTGCTTCAGTGTTTCCAACAAAACGGGCTCGTCAATCACCTTGCCCCTTGAAGTATTGATTAGCAAAGCCTTTGGTTTCATCATCGCCAGAGCTCGGGCACTTATCATTCTTTCCGTTTCGGGAGTGAGGGGAACATGCAGGGTGACGATGTCCGCACTCGAGAGAAGTTCTTCCAA
>Ga0180009_10007511_pt1 | contig 11098 bp, 15 predicted proteins | sample OS_PC_MetaG_FD_123537 | JGI IMG/M metagenome (GOLD analysis project Ga0180009, IMG submission 123537) | Groundwater microbial communities from the Aspo Hard Rock Laboratory (HRL) deep subsurface site, Sweden - OS_PC_MetaG | ecosystem: Environmental > Aquatic > Deep subsurface > Groundwater...
ATCACCTATTCACAAAAAACTGAAAGGAATTTATAAACCTTATTCGCATCCTTGTCAAGTGGCAAGTGGTTAAATAATTCCGCAGCAAGCTGCGGGGTATTCCTATCCCATCAAGGAATAAAAGTCTTTTATCCATAAATTTAGATGTGGATTTGTCTAATTTATTATTTTTAAGAGAAGATGGCATTCCTAAAGAAATTAAAGGTTTTTGGAACAAATTAAAAGAAGGTTTAAAATCTGTATTTAAGATTAGAGATAGTATGGCTTTCTTTTTAGAGTTAGAAAAAGACTATGAAAGATACAATCTATTAATGAAAAATAAATATTCTAACTTAGATAAAATTATGAAAGAATTTAATTGGAAACTACACAATATTGAACTAAAACCTGCTTCTAATCAACAACATGAGCATTTAGTCGTTAAAGTACGCCGGGCCATATATGACAACAAGAAAATAATAACATGGATAAATTTTTAGTTATTTACCTTATTTTAGTGATAAATATAGAAATATTTATAAATAAAGGTTTAATCAAGAATTCTTAGTAAAATGGCAAATTTAAGAAAAAAACTAAATGATTGGGTTAAAGAAAAAGGAAATAAATATACTCCAACCTTGACTAAAAGTGGTAAAGGATTAGGAGATATTTTAACATTGGAAATAAATTCTTGTAGGAAAGTTGGTGCAGTAGCTGGTGCTATGGCTCCATCAATATTTATTTATAATGCTAATGATTCTATTTATTGGAATTTTATGAAAGAAGCAGTTGTAAATGGGACTTTAATTGTTCCTTTAGCTACAGGTTTTGCAGGGTATGCTTTAGGAGTTATCTTGGATGAATTTTTTGGTGAAAAAACTTTAGAAGAATTATATAAAAAATATGAAAAAGAAGAATTAGAAAGGAGATATTTGGATGAGCAAATTTAGGAATTTTGTATTGTATTATTTTGTTCCAGTTGGTGCTAGTTTTGTAGCAGGTTCTATGAAGAATTTAGGTGTAGAACCATATTTACCTGAAACTGTTACAGATATTGCCTTTCCTGTTTGTTTATTGGCACCAACAATTTATGCAACTTTAATTTCTTTTATAGAAACTCCTCAAAAGAAAAAAAATCTTGAAGCAAAAATAGAAGATACAAAAAAAGACTTAGATAGAATTAAAGATTCAATATCAGCAGAAGTTTATGATTTATCTATTAAATATTTAGAAAAAAAAGAATCTAAAGTATCAAATATAACTCGTTCATCTAATGCTGCAAAATCAGGAATTAGAACAATGATTTTAACAGGAATAGGATTCTTTTTAGGTTCTATGTTTGCTAAATTATACACAGAGGCTTAAGATGAAAAAATTATTACAAATAGGATTATGCAGTTTAGTTTTAGCAGGGTCTGTCCCAGCAACTATTACAACATATAATGGTTTACAAGAAACAGAAGCAAAATTAGTCCAACATTATGATTATAATGAAGCTAATAAATTAAAAAGCATTTATGATTTATTGAATTGTGCACATAATGAATTAGTTTATACTCCCAGTAGAATTTCAGTTTCTACAGATAGTGAAGGGAATGTAAAAACTGATTATCATCCTGCAGTTCATCCAGATGTTAAAAATGCAAAAATTTGTTTGAAAAAAGCAGTTAATGGAATGAATAACTTAGGAGCTAATTTATCTTTAGAACAATCAAAAATAAAAAAATTAGAAAATAAATTAAATAAATTTCAAGATGTTAAAGATATTTTAATTAGTTTAGATTCTATTTTGCCAAATGAAAATGATATGGAAAATTATAAAGGTAAAAAGGTGGATAATAATACTTTTGCAAATGAAAGAATGAATATAGGACATATGATAGCTAAAGTAGAAAATGCACGACAACAACATTATGCTAAAGTTCCAAAAGAATTAAAAAATGCCAAATTTTCTAATATCTTAGGATTAATTAGTTCAAGTTTTTTAGGTATTAGTGCATTAATTGCAGGATTATATTTTAATTTTAGGAGGAAAGAATGATAGATGAAACAAGTTATGAAATATCTTTAAAAGCAATTGAATTAAAGAAAAATGAAGTAAAAAAAGTTGAAAAACAATATAAGAATCATGTTCAATCTAAGAATCTTTTTGCCATACCAGCTTTAGCGAGTATTTTTGCATTAAGTTATTTAGGATTAAGGACATTTTTGAGTCATAAATTAGGTGTAAATGTCGGAGATTTGTTTGGTTATGAAAAAGAGATTATATCAACAATAGATTCTGTGGCAGGGATTACAACATTTATTGGACTATTTGGATCTTTGCCAGCTACATTATGTTGTAAATTAGATGAAAAAGAATCTAAAAGAATCTTAGATTGTAAGAAAAAAGAATTAGAGGATTTATTAAATAAATAATCTTTTTTCAAATTATGATCTTTTTCTTAACATTGTAATTACTGCTGTCAATAAGAATCCTCCGCCCATTCCAAAAAAGAATCCCATTGCTATATTATTTATTAAAAATCCAACTCCAAATCCAATAAATATTCCTGCTAGTATTAATAATCCTATAGGATTTTTTTTAGCTTTAGTTGGTTTATTTGTAGATTTTTTCTTAGCAGCTTTTTTAGCCATAATAATACCTCCTTTAATGTAAATATAGTTTATTTATTTATTTATAAGTTTATTTACATAGGGATTTACATTAGGATAAATTTATAAGCCTAAAAATTTTTAATAAATAGATGGGTGTGATTAGCTTTTTTAATTCAGAAACATTTACTTTTGTGTTAATTCCTTTGCTGATATTTTTTGCAAGAATTTTAGATGTAAGTATTGGTACTATAAGAGTCATTTTTATTTCAAGGGGTTTTAAACATTGGGCTCCAATTTTAGGATTTTTTGAAGTATTAATTTGGCTTGCAGCAATTAGACAAATAATGGCTAATTTATCCAATGTTTATACTTTTTTAGCTTACGCTTTTGGTTTTGCAGCAGGAACTTACATTGGAATTTGGTTAGAAGAAAGAATTTCTGTTGGTAAAGTACTATTAAGAGTTCATATAAGGAATGATGCTTCAAAGTTATTAGAAAAATTAAAGAGAGCAAATTATCCTCTTATTAGTTATGATGCCCAAGATAATAAGGGTTTAGTAAAAATGATATCTATTATTGCTAATAGGCAAGCTATTCCTAAAATATTAGAAATGGTTAAAAAATATGATACTCACTTAGTTTATTCTGTAGAAGATGTTAGGTTTGCTAATGATGGGGACTTGTTTAAAAGAAGTAATAGGTTAAGGAAAGCATTTAAACCACATAGAAAAGGAAAATAAAAAAATAAATTTTAAATCTTATTAATCTTCATCATCACTTTCATCTTCTTCTTCATCTTCTTCATTGTCGTCATCGTCTTCTTCATCCTTGTCATATTCTTCCAAATTTTCGTCATAAAGTTCTTCTTTTGCCATTTTAGTCCTCCTTATTATTTCTTTTTAGTTTTTTATTAAATGTTTTAACATTGCCGGAAAATATATTATCTTTTTTCATAAAAGCACCATTATAGAATTATTTTTTAATAAGATTTTTAACTTTTAGTTTTGTTCTCCTTGCATTAACAAGTTTTTTGATGTTTTTGATATATATTGAAGAGTTTATATACTTTATTATTCTATTTTAGAAAATCTTTTAATTCTTTTTTAATATCCTAATTTTGCTTTAAGAACTCTTTTTCTAAGGGAAAAAAAGAAAGATTTATAAACCACTTTAATACACCAATATAAGTCATATTAAACCGCTAAACTACCTATGGTAGGAGGTCACAATGGAAACAAAGCAAGTTTTAGAAGCTTTAAGCAATATAAGAAAAGATTCCAAAAAAAGAAAATTTACACAGACAGTAGACTTAATTCTTAATCTTAAACAAATAGACATTAAGAAACCTGAAGAAAAAGTAGACTTATTTTTACAACTACCAAATCCAAGGTTAAAGAAACTTAAAATTTGTGCATTAGTAGATGAAGAGTTAGCTATTGAAGCTAAAAAACACTGTGAATATGTAATTCTAAAAGAAGAATTTAAAATTATGACCAAAAATAAGCCTAAATTAAGAAAAATTACTAACGAATGTGGTTTTTTCATTACACAACCACATTTGATGCCTGAAGTTGCTACTGCCTTTGGTAAAATTTTAGGTCCAAAAGGAAAAATGCCAAATCCTAAGGCAGGATGTATAATTCCTCCTAAAGCAGATTTAAAAATAATTGTTAATAAATTAAAGAATACTGTTAAAATAGCTACCAAAAATGATACAATAATTAAATGTGCAATTGGTGATGAAGGTATGACTGATGAACAATTATCTCAAAATATTCAACAAGTATTCAATTCTGTTTTGGCAAAATTACCACAGCATGAAAACAATATAAAATCAGTATTGGTAAAATTGACAATGGGATCACCAGTCGTTATTGGAGGTGCAAAATGAATCACAAACCTCATGTAGCAGACTATAAGAAAAAAGAAGTTAAAGAAATTGTAAAACTTTTAAAAGAATATCCTCTTGTTGGCTTGGTTAATATTGAAAACTTGCCATCTGCACAGTTTCAAAAGATTAGGAACAGTTTAAGGAGCAAGGCCTTGATAAGATTAACAAAAGCAAGATTGATTAAAATAGCAATTGAACAAGTTAAGAATGACATTCCAGGTTTAGAACAATTATTAAACCATATAAAGGGAATGCCTGCTTTAATCTTTACTAACGAAAACCCATTCAAGTTATATAAGTTAATACAAAAAAGTAAGTCTATGGCCCCTGCTAAACCAGGGCAAACTGCACCAAATGACTTGATATTAGAACCAGGTCCGACTCCTTTTCCACCAGGTCCAATTATTAGTGAGTTAGGTGCTTTAGGAATTAAGACTGCTATTGAAAATGGGAAAGTTGCAATTAAGTCTCAAAAAGTAGTTGCTAAAGAAGGAGATGTTATTGATGAGAAAGCTGCTGCTTTGTTAGCAAAAATGGGCATTGAGCCTATGGAAATAAGTTTGAATTTAGTTGCAATCTTAGAAAAGGGTATAATTATGACCAAGAAAGTCTTGGCAGTGGATGAAAAAGAATATATAGCAAATATTAAGACATTAAGTGCTGAATCTATGGCACTAGCAATGCATATAGGCTATACCACAAAAGACACAATCAACCAATTGTTAACAAAAGCTCAAAGAGAAGCTATGGCATTGGCTGATTCACAAGATATAATGACAAGTGACAATGTTGGGAAGATGCTTGCAAAAGTTGAGTCTCAAGTCGTGGCATTAAAAAATAAAGCCAATTTATAGGAGGAAAAAATGGAATACATATACGCAGGAATGTTATTGCACAAAGCAGGCAAAGAAGTAACTGTAGATGCTGTTAAAAAAGTTTTAGAAGCAGCCGGAGTTAAAGTAGATGAAGGTAGAGTTAAAGCTTTAGTTGCAGCTTTAGATGGCGTTGACATTGAAGCAGCAATCAAAGAGGCAGCAATGGCAGCTCCAGTCGCAGCTCCAGTAGCAAGTGCAGTAGCACCAGCAGAAGCAAAGAAAGAAGAGAAGAAAGAAGAAGAGAAGAAAGATTCTGCAGCAGGATTAGGTGCCCTATTTGGCTAAGCCGCAAGCCGGCTATAGTCCTTTTTTATTTAAATTAGACACAAGGTGAAACCTTAAATGACAGAAGAACAAAAAAAAGAAGATCAAATAGAGAAACCGGGAGCTATTGAAGTTAAGGAAGAAGTAGAAATTAAAACTGAAAATCCAAAAGTTAAAACCGAAGAAGTTAAATCTGAAAAAGTTCCTGAAGAGAAATTGAAAGAAGTTAGAAAGGATGCAAAAGAACTTAAAGAAGAATTAGATATTTTGAATAATAAAAAAGAATCTTGGTTTGAAAAGAAAGAAGAATTAAAACAAAAGATTGCAGATGTTATTAAAAGAATCAAAGAAACTAAATCTAAAAATGATGAGTTAACAAATAAAATTTCTGAATTTAAAAATAATAGAGATAAATATAATGACGAAGTTAAAAAGTTAATTAAAGAAATTAAAGAATTAAACAAAGAAAAAGATACAAAAATATCAAAAAGCAAATTCAAGGGCAATCCTCAAGAAATTAAGAGAAATATGGAAAAATTAGAATTTTCACTTGAGACCCAAGCTTATACCTTTTCAAAAGAAAAGAAAGTAATGAAAGAGATTAATCAGTTAAAGAAGCAACTTGAATCTGCTGGCGACGTTTCTGGTGTGATGAAAAATATAAATGATATTTCTTCAAAAATTACTGAAGCAAAAAGGAAAAGTGATGAATTTCATAATAAAGTTAAGGAATATGCTTCCGAAAACAAGAAATATTATGATGAGTTCATAAAACTTTCAAGAGAAATTGGTTCATTAAAAAAGAATCAAGCAAAGGCCTTTGAAAATTTTATTAAGTTTAAGCAAGAGTTCTCAGAACTTAATTCCCAATTAATGGATGTAAACAAAAAGAAAAAGAGAGTTAAAGATAAAGAAAGATTTGAAAAAAATAAAAAATCTCAAGAAAGGAAGAAAAAAATTGATGAACAATTGAAAGAGAAAGCCAATGAAGTTAAAGATAAATTAAAGAAAAAGAAGATGTTGACAACTGAAGATTTAATAGCTTACCAGAGTCAAGAAGATACAGAAGATTTCTGATTTTTTACTTTGAAAATAAACTATAGAGCAACAACAAAGCACCTATTGTAATAAAAGAATCAGCTAAGTTAAAAGTAGGCCATATCCAAACTAAAATAAAGTCTCTCACATGGCCAAAAATAACTCTATCTATTAAATTGCCTAAAGCACCTGCAATAATAAAAATAAAGCTCCAAACTCTTATTTGATTCTTCTCTTTACGTAATTGCAAGAAAAGATATACAATAACAATTAATGAAATTAAAACTAAGACTAAATTAAATCCTTGAAACAAACTAAAAGCTGCCCCAGTGTTAGTTACAAATTTTAAAGAAAAACCTCTAAAAATTTCTATGCTTTTATCAGTAATTAAAAACTTGCTTAATTGATCTATTATAACTAAAAACAAAGCAAATAATATCTTTTTCATAATATTACCTTAATTTCAATATTAAAATACTTTACCTTAAGAAAAGCTTATAAATTAACTAAAAATTTCAAAATTATGCATAAAATACAAACAGAAGGATTAGAAAAAATAGGTTACAAAGTAGTTACTCATGATATGAAATCTTTAGGTCTAAGAAACAACCCTCATATTCTTACATTTACATTAGATGAAATAGTTCAAGCAGAAGAGATAGTAAAAGGTAAAAGCGATTTTGGCGGTATTTGGGTTGCAAGAACTTTTGGAAATGCAAATGCTTTAAAGAAATATATGAAAAATAAACATAATGAAGACGCAAGAATCTTTAAAGCCACATTAAGTGAAATTCTTTACATAAATGATAGAAGTATTAAAACAGATAGAGTTCGGCTTTATCAAGAACTTTTCTAAGCTAGTAAGCTTTTTATATTAATAAATGCACTTTTTAATAATGCGAAAAAAGAGGATTTTACTAATTATATTATTGTTAACTCTATTCTCTAAATTGGTCGCTGCACAAGACATTATAATTGCAGGGAAATCATATCCTCTAATCATTTTCATACCTTTTGTTTTAATAGTGTTAATTTGGGTAATAATCTTAATAATCTGGTCTTTAAGAAATAAACATAATATAGCTTTGGTTATTTTTAATATTGGCAAGTCAATAGGGCGCTTTTTATCTTTAATTGGTTTTCAAAAATTAAGTATTAAATTAGCAGAATTAAGAGAAAAAAGATTAAAAGCAACAGAAGCAAAAAGAAGACTATTAATCGAAAGAGATGAAGAAAAATTTAAAGATAAAGAAGAAAAGAAATTAGCTCCTAAGAAAAAAGATTTAACTCCTTTTTTAGAAAAAGTTGCATTGATAGAAAATCAACTTCCTAAATCAAAAGAAGACTTAGTTTTCAAAAATTTGGCTGAGGTAATAAAATCCTTTTTTGCAACATTATTAAATTTACAGCACCAATTTACTGAATCTGAACTTCAAGAAATTCTAGAAAAAAAGAAAAAAGGTTTAGTTGAATTTACACAAAAACTGGCTGAATTAAAATATAGTGGCCAACCATTAACAAAACAAGAATTGAAAGATTTGATTGACGAGTTTAAGCAGATAGTACAGCATTATGTCAAAGCAGGATGGAAACCAGGCAAAGAAAAGATAACTGCCATGGAAAAAATAGTGACTCAAGATAAAAAAATATTAACCAATATTAAAGGATATATTGACTTCTTAAAACAGGAAAGCAGGAAATCCGAAATTGAATCTCTGTTGGAAGAAGAAAGCAAAGTTTTGAGCAAAAATATTCGTTTAATAAAGAAACGTTACAATAAAATGCTTAAGCTTTATGTTCAATTATCTCCAAGAGAAAAATCTGTGGTTTATCCGCAATTAATAGACTTTTATAATCGGATTAACAAATCTTTGTTTTCAACAGTTTATTCTAAAAAAAGCAAGGAAGAATTGGAATATTTTACTAAAAAACTAGACAAATTAAAATCTGCCCCAAAGAAAGAGTCATTCTTATTAAAATTAAAAAAAGCATTTGCTCCTAAAGAAAAGGTAGTGCAGATACCAATCAAAGGCAAGAAATTAAAAGTAAAAATCCCAGTTTCAAAGGAACAACTACTTGTTCCAAAGCAACATAAAGAATCTTTCTTCAAGAAATTATTTCAAGAAAAACCTAGGCAAGTTAAAATTCCGAAAGTCAAACAAAAGAAAGTTGATATTAAAAAATCTAAAGAAGTTAAAGATTCATTAGGACATAAGTTTACTAAATTATTCAAAAAGGAGCAAGTTCCTATAAAGAAACTTTCTAAAGTTATATTGCCTGAACCTCCTAAAGAAATTAAACTTAAAGAAATTCCAGCTCCAAAACCTTCAAAACCATTACCTTCTATGGAACCATTGTTCAAGAAATTGGTTCATGTATTCCATAGGGAACAGCCTTCAAGAAGTTTAAGGGTTAAAGAAGAAAAGATAAGAGAGAAGCTTGAAAAGCAAATGCTCCAGAAAAAGCAAGTAGAATTAGATGTTAAGAAAATTCCATCTGAAGAACAACATGTAATTGAACAATTAGACAAGTTAATTCAACAACCTAAGATAGAGAAAGTTGATTATCTTTCAAAAATAAGGCAGGATATAGATGATGGTAGAAAATATCTTAGGGCAGATAATTTGGAAGCTGCTGAAAAAGTTTATGATGAAATTAGAGTTTACTTTGCAACTTTAGAACCAGAAGATAGAGAAAAAATATATAATAGAATTTTAAAATATTTTGGTGATTTAGAAATATCTAAGGAAAAATTAAGATCCAAAGAATTAAGAGTTCAAGAAAGAGAAAACAGAATAAAGCAAAGAGAATCTGAGAAAAGACTCAAATTAGAAGTAGATGAAACATTAGCAAAAAAAGAGGTTGAAAAAGAAGAGAATTCTTTGGAATCTGAAGAAAGAAAATTAAGAGAAGCTTTAGAGCATTTGAATGTGCCAAGACCAGCTGAAGCAAAAACCTATATCACAAGAGTTACTGCAAGAGACAAGAATAAGATACTTAAAGAAATTGAAGATAAAAAAGAAAGAGCTAAAGAAGAAGCTGAAAGAAGAAAGAAGAGAGAAAAAGCCATGAAGCAGTTGGAATCTGAAGAAGAGCGTATAGCTAGAGAATTAGAAAAACTCAAGAAGTTCCTTTAGTTTTCTTTACAACTTTCATACTACTTTTAGCACGGATTTTTGCAAAATTAACAGGATTTTTTATCTTGTCACATAATGGCAATTTATGGCATATCCCTAAATCTTTGTAATAACAAGTATTATCACAATTAGGCGCCATGGCACTGCTTTGATTGCGTTTAGCATAGTTTATCTGTCCCATCATATAATTTTCTCTTAAAGGCTCTAAATTGCTTTCATTCCATTCTCTTATCCTATTTTCAATAGCATCCCAACTCCAACCCATATGTCTTAAAAATTTAATTAAAACAAACAAAGCCCTTTTCTTGCCATCTTCCATTTTACCTTCTAAAACCTTTTTAATACAAGGTGGGAATGTTTCTTCAAGCAATGCTATCTTAGGCAATTCAATATCTTTTAGTTCTTTCTTAACAACACTTTCAGCAAAGCTTCTATTCTTTCTAGAGTACCAATCAAATGCTTGTATAACTAAACTTCTAGCTTCATCATCTATAACTTTTGAAACATCTAAGAATTTCATATCAGTTTTAATATTACTAGGCTTAGCCATTTCTTTTTGAAAATTTAATAATTCTTCAGGATTTATAGGCAAAGATACTAAACCGCTTTTCTCATGCAAAGAATAAGGTGCTCTAAACAAATGTCGGTTAGAAATTAAAACAGTATCAATTTCAATTACTGTAAATGGTTCAAACATTCCATCTTTTTTTAGTTCTTCTACTGTTTTATTACAAATTTTAGCTATTTCATCTATAGAATCTTTTTCTAACAATTTAGCAGCTAAATAATCTTTAATAAAATCTTGGATATAACTGGCAATAATTCTTAAGCTGTCTGGAAACAAATCTTTGGTTTTTATGCCATGTACTTCATCAGGAAATGTTTCAAATGGAACACCTATATGCAGGCCCTTATTTCCACTGAACTTGATTGAGTAGTTATTAATATCATGATATTTTAAGGCTTCAATTATAAAGTAAGCCGTCATCTTTGCACCGTACCAGTAAGCAGTGTCAATGTCTATAATTAAGTCCCAGCCTTTCCTGTTTTCATCTAATTGCTTCTTGGTCATTCCAGGCTTTAGAGACAATGCATCATTCCATCTTTCTTCAGATATATGGAAAGAGGTAGCTCCTTGCCTGCCTAAACGGCCTACATCGCCAGGATATTCAAGTACATCAGGCCTTTTGCCGAAAATACTGCCTAACATTACACCTACTTCCCTGTCCTTAGAACAGCTTAAAATAGCTTCCTGAACATCTTTCCTAGAATAGTAATCTATTATCTCTTTTCTATCCATAGATTGGTAGAAATCA
>Ga0180009_10007512_pt1 | contig 11094 bp, 8 predicted proteins | sample OS_PC_MetaG_FD_123537 | JGI IMG/M metagenome (GOLD analysis project Ga0180009, IMG submission 123537) | Groundwater microbial communities from the Aspo Hard Rock Laboratory (HRL) deep subsurface site, Sweden - OS_PC_MetaG | ecosystem: Environmental > Aquatic > Deep subsurface > Groundwater...
ACCTTCACCCACTCCTTCTCGGTGGCGGGGGTGGCGACCTTGATGATCTCGCGGGCCTTGGTGTAGCCGAGCTTCCCGGTCTCCAGGGACTGCTTGATCTGCGGCAGGTCGTCCAGTTTCCGGGCCATGCGGACGAAATCTCCGGTCCTGGTCCGGGAAAAGCCCAGTTCCTTCTGGGCGTAGATCTGGATGGAAGCGAACCCGAGATCCCGGTAGAGGCCGCGGGCCATGATGTCGGCGAACCAGAGGACGGCGCAGTGGCGGGCCTGGTCCATGACCCGGACGGCCTGCTTGAGGGAGGAGTGGGCGGAGGCGGCCGGCTGGCCGGGGCGGAAGACGGGAATGACGGTGCTGGCAGGCATACTTCTCCTCCTGGGAATCCGGGAGGAGTGGACTTGAGAAGATTATAGCGAAAAAAAAGCGAAAACGCAAGGGGAAATCGGAAATATTCCGCGGAAAATCCGGGAGAATTCCGAGGCCGGCCAGCCGGAGAGCCAAGTGGTCCTCCGAAGATTCTGCGGAATTCCCGCCAGACTCTGCCGTTGCTTAGGGCAGGGCTGCCACCGCCACCCCCACCCCCGACATATCCGGGAAAATTCCCGGAATTCGGAAAAAAATTTCCGGCGCACAAGAAAAGATTTCGCTTTTTTTTCGCCCTCGATGGTGCTAGGATTCCGGGAAGTCACCCCCACCCCCACGAGGAGAGAACCACGATGAACTGGACCGATCTGATCCACGCCGAGATGGAGGACGCATACAAGGCCGCCGACGGGCTCATGGCGCTGGTGAACGACGCTGAACTGGACTGGAAGCCCGCCACGGGCAGCAACTGGATGACCGTGGGCCAGGTCATGCTTCACATGGCCTCGGCTTGCGGCACCTGCCAGGTCGGCTTCATCGACGGGCAGTGGGCGCCGCCGGCCGACCTGGGCTACCCCGAAGACATGGAGGGGATGCTGCCGGCCGAGAAGCTGCCCTCCGCCAGGAGCGTCGCCTGGGCGCGGGACTACCTGCAGAAAGACCGTCGGGCCGGACTGGATGCCCTGGCCCGGGCAGGAGAGGAGAGCCTGGCCGAAACCAGGGTGGCTGCTCCCTGGAATCCCGGTCAGGAAGAGCTGCTGGGGCGTCACTGCCTGCAGATGGTCACGCACCTGAACATCCACAAGGCCCAGCTGTTCTACTACCTGAAGCTGATGGGCAAGGACGTGAACACGCTGAACCTCTGGGGCGTCTGACCCCGGGGAGAGAGGGGTAGGGATGGTGAGGCCGCTCGCCCGGGCCTTGCCGTCCCGGCCCCGATGACCGATCATTGACGGGATCGCCTATCTTGCAGCGCCCATGTTCACCGACGTGGATCGCCTGCCGGCTGCGTTCCGGCAAACCGCAGGGGCCGACCACCCCGTCCTGCACTCGCACCGATCCGCGTGATCGACCGGGAGAACATCATGACCCTCACGGTGGCACGCACCCCCCGCCTCGACGTCGGGGACCCCGCGCAGAAACGCGCCGAGATCCTCGCCTACTTCCGCAACACCTGGGACGTCTACGAGCGCCTGTTCGACGTGATGGCCCGCGATGAAGCCTACTTCCGCCGCGCCGACCCTCTGCGTCACCCCCTCATCTTCTACCTTGGCCACACGGCGGTCTTCTTCATCAACAAGCTGGTCCTGGCCAAGATGGTCGGCGAGCGGGTGAATCCCCGGTTCGAGTCCATCTTCGCCATCGGTGTCGACGAGATGAGCTGGGACGACCTGAACGAGGCGAACTACGACTGGCCCACGGTGGCCGAGGTGTGGGAGTACCGCAAGCAGGTGCGCGCAGTCGTCGAGCAGGTGATCGCCGATCTGCCCCTGGAGCTGCCGGTGACCTGGGACGATCCCATGTGGGTCATCCTCATGGGTTGCGAGCACGAGCGCATCCACCTGGAGACCAGCTCGGTGCTGATCCGCCAGCTGCCCCTGGACCTGGTGCGGCCGCGGCCCGACTGGCCGATCTGCACGCGCAGCGGGGAGGCGCCGGCCAACGAACTGCTGGACGTGCCGGGCGGCCGCGTGGTCCTGGGCAAGGACCGCCGGCATCCCCTCTACGGCTGGGACAACGAGTTCGGCCGGCTGGAGGCGGACATTCCCGCGTTCAGGGCCTCGAAGTACCTGGTCAGCAACGCCGAATTCCAGGAGTTCATGGATGCGGGCGGCTACACGACCCGCAAGTACTGGACCGACGAGGGATGGAGCTGGCGCGAGTACAAGAAGGCGGAGCATCCGCTGTTCTGGGTCCGGACGGGGGGCGGCTGGCGGCTGCGCTGCCTCGCCGAGGAGATCCCCTTGCCCCGGGACTGGCCCGTGGAGGTGAACCAGCTCGAGGCCAAGGCCTTCTGCAACTGGAAGGCGGCGGTGACCCGCAAGCCGATCCGGCTGCCGACCGAGGAGGAGTGGTACCGGCTGCTGGACCACACCGGCATTCCGGACCAGCCGGGCTGGGAAAAGGCGCCCGGGAACATCAACCTCGCTCTGCACGCGTCCTCGTGCCCGGTGACCGACCACGTGACCGGCGGGTTCGGCGACGTGATGGGCAACGTCTGGCAGTGGACCGAGACCCCGATCACCGGTTTTCCCGGCTTCGAGGTCCATCCCCTGTACGACGACTTCTCCACGCCGACCTTCGACGGCAAGCACAACCTCATCAAGGGCGGTTCGTGGATCTCCACGGGCAACGAGGCCACGCGCGACTCGCGCTACGCGTTCCGGCGGCACTTCTACCAGCATGCAGGGCTGCGCTACGTGGAATCGGATGCGCAGGTGAAGATCCGCGAGGACATCTACGAGACGGACGACCTGGTCGCCCAGTACTGCGAATTCCACTACGGCGCCGAGTACTTCGGAGTGCCCAACTTCCCGAAACGTGCGGCCGACCTGTGCGCCGAGCTTTGCCGCGGACGCAGGATCGACCGCGCCCTGGACCTCGGCTGCGCCACCGGGCGCTCGACCTTCGAGCTGGCGCGGTTCTGCGAGCACGTCACCGGCATCGACTTCTCGGCCCGGTTCGTCCGGGTGGGGATCGAGATGCAGGAGAAGGGGTACATCCGTTACGCCATCCCCGACGAGGGCGAGCTGGTGTCCTATCACGAGAAGACGCTGGCGCAGTTCGGTCTCGAGGGCCTGCAGGACAGGGTGGAGTTCTGGCAGGGCGACGCCCACAACCTGAAGGATCAGTTCACCGGCTACGATCTGGTCCTGGCCTGCAACCTGATCGACCGGCTCTATGATCCGGCGCGTTTCCTGACCCAGATCGCCGGGCGGGTCAACCCGGGCGGCCTGCTGGTGATCCTCTCGCCCTACACCTGGCTGGAGGAGTTCACTCCCCGGGACAAGTGGCTGGGCGGGATCAAGGTCGACGGCGAGAACGTGACCACCCTCGAGGGTCTGCGGGCAAGGCTGGCCGGCGCCTTCGAGCCGGTGGGCGAGCCGCGGGACGTCGAGTTCGTGATCCGGGAGACCCGCCGCAAGTTCCAGCACACCCTCAGCCAGCTGAGCGCCTGGAGGCGGATGTGACGATGGCGTTGATCATCGCCGGGGCATGGCTGACCCTGGCCGTCGGTGCCGTCGCAGCTCCTGCGGACGACATCCTCCAGGTCATGCGCGACGCCGAGGCCGGCTGGAACGTCGGTGACCTCGAAAAGTACATGGACTGCTACTGGCGGTCGGAGAAGGTCCGCTTTGCAGGCGGGGACAAGGTCTCCTACGGCTGGGAGGCGGTCCTCGGGAACTACCGCAAGGGGTACCCCGATCGGACGGCCATGGGCGTGCTGACCTTTTCGGAGATGGACGTGATGATGCTTGCTCCCGATGCTGCGGTGGTGTTCGGACGCTGGCGCCTGGAGCGGGCGGACGATGAACCGCACGGCCTGTTCACCCTGGTGTTCCGGTCGTTCGACGGGAAGTGGCGGATCGTTCACGATCACACGTCGAGCGCGGCGCCGCCGGCGGCCGACTAGCCGGGCACCCCATCAAGAAGAAGGGAGCGCAGCCGTGGGGCCGCGCTCCCTTGTCATGGTGCATGAAGTCGGTCCGGCCGGACCTCAGCACTTCGCCGCGATGGCCTCGGCCATGGCGGTGGTGGTGCTGGTCCCGCCCATGTCGTAGGTGCGGACCTTGCCCTCGGCGATGACCGCGGCCACGGCGCCCTCGAGCTTCTTCGCCATGTCGATCTCGCCCAGGTAGTCGAGCATCATCTTGGCCGACAGGATCATGGCGATGGGATTGACCTTGTTCATGCCGACGTACTTGGGCGCGCTGCCGTGGCTGGGCTCGAACACGGCGACCTTGTCCCCGATGTTGCCGCTGCAGGCGAAGCCCAGGCCGCCCACCAGCTGGGCGCACAGGTCGCTGAGGATGTCGCCGAACATGTTGCTCGAGACCATGACCCCGTACTGCTCGGGATTCTTGATCAGCCACATGCACATCGCGTCGATGTTGGTCTCCCACAGGTCGATGCCGGGGTAGTCCTTGGCGATCTTGCGGGCCTCGCGGACCATCAGGCCGCTGGTCTCGCGCACCACGTTGGGCTTCTCGACCACGGTGACGGTCTTGTAGCCGAACTTCCTGGCGTATTCGAAGGCGTCGCGGACGATCTGCTGGCAGCCCTTGCGGGTGAAGATGCGCGTCGAGACGGCGATGTCCTCGTTGGCGGTCTCCTCGAGCACCCGCATCTGGGCCGGATGGGTCCGCTTCATCACGTCGCGGACCTCCTGCGGCAGCGGATGCCACTCGACGCCCATGTACAGGCCCTCGGTGTTCTGGCGGAAGACCACCATGTCGAGTCCGTCCTTGAAGTTCAGCGGGTTGCCGCTGTAGGCCTTGCAGGGGCGGAGGTTGGTGCGCAGGTTGAATTCCTGGCGCAGCCGCACGATGGGGCTGCGGTAGACCTTACCGGTGCCGCGCAGCTCGGGGATGAGCGCAGCCTCGGCCTCTTCCTTGGGCAGGCTGGTGATCGCCCCGAACAGGGCGGCGTCGACGTTGTTGAGCATCTCGATGGTGCGGTCGGGCAGGGGATTGGCCTCGGTCTTCCAGAATTCCCAGCCGATGTCCCCGGGGACGTATTCGGCGTCGAATCCCAGCTTGTCCAGCACGATCCTGGTGGCGTCCATGACGTCCACGCCTACCCCGTCGCCGGGCATCCAACCGATCTTGTACTTGGCCATATCCGGACTCCTTGGTCAGGTCCTTGCGCGATGGGCGCCGGGTTTCCTGGGGCCGGCGCGCTCCGTTTGGGTCGCAAAAAGATATCTCCTGGGGACGGGAAAACCAAGCTGAACCGGCGCCCGGGCGGAGGGCTCAGTCGCAGATCCGGTCGACGGTGGCCCGCAGCTCACGGGCTTCCTCCCCCTGGGCCTTGAGCTTGTTGCTGTGGTCGAGCTCGTAGGTGAGGCCCAGGGACATGGCCACGAAGGCCAGGGGGGCGAGATAGGGCACGAACCGGGCCCGCTTGCGGGCCCGGAGCAGGGCGCTGGTGCCCTCGGCGCCGGCGGCCAAAATGATGCAGAAACCCAGGCTGGTCAGGTACAGGTGGCTGAGGTTGAGCCAGGTCCCGGTGATGGTCTGGCCCGTGAACGGCAGCAGGGAGATGTAGGTCCAGGCGATGAAGAACCGGATGGCCTTGCTGCCGAAGATGAAGCCGAAGAAGCTGTAGCTGATGATCGAGAGGGTCAGGAAGATGCGGATCAGGGTGCGGGCCTGATAGACCAGGATCATCCACCCCGGCGCCGATTCCATGATGGGGCTGCGCTGCATGGGGAAGAACATCAGGTTGAGATAGCGGAAGAGGTTCTTGATCGAGATCCAGGAAAAGATCGGGTTGGCCTCGGGGGCGCCGAAGACCGTGGGATGGGTGTATCCCCAGGTGTTCTGGGCGAGCTGGAACAGGACGCCCACCACGGCGATGGTGAGCAGGTCCCGGGAGAGCAGCACCCGCCCTCCCCGCCAGGGGTTGAAGAAGAGCTTGTACGCCAGCAGGCTGAGGATGAGACTGAAGGACGTGGCCTTGGTCAACCCGGACAGCAGGAACAGGAACAGGCCCAGGAGGAAGAACTTGGACAGAAGCTTCCCCTTGTGGCGGAAATCGTTCCGGATGAAGAAATAGAGGGTCAACAGGTGAAGGCAAGACAGCAACAGCGATTCCAGCTGGTGGATGGCCATGAAGATCTTGCCGTAGCTGCCCACCCCCAGGGCGAACAGGGTCGCCGCCAGGATGGCCATGCTCTTGCGCGGAAAGAGCATGTTGACCAGCATGTAGACGATGAAGGCGTTGAAGGCGTGGATGAAGAGGTTCACCCCGATGTAGCCGGCGGTGTCCAGGCCGAACACCCGGTATTCGAGCAGGAAGGCGAGCTGAAGGAGCGGCTGGCTGAAATAGAATCCCAGGTGGCCGAGCATCTCCACGGGGTTCTGGCTCAGGATGTGGGCTTCACAGAGGATGTCCCCATCCATGCCGTGCCAGATGGGGGTGGTCATGATCCGGCCGAAGCAGACGAAGGTCAAAAGCTGCAGCCAGAGGAGTATGGGGCCGTGGATCCGGATTTTTTTCATGGCGCCCGTCAAGATAACCAGGTCCTTCCCGGCGGGGCAAATGCAATATCGTTTCCGCTCCCCGGCAGGTTTCCGAAATCAAGGCCTGCCAAGGCATTCACAGGAGTATAGCATGGTTTCCACCAGGAATCGTTCGCGTTTTATCAGGATCGTTCTCGCCGTCGGGATCGCCGCGCTGACCGCCGGCCGGCCCGCCGGGGCCGCCCCGGTCGCCCAGGCCCCCGGGCCCTTCGACCTGACCCTGTTCCACACCAACGACGGGCACAGCCACTTCCTGCCCCGGCCGGCAGCCTGGCGGGACGACGGCAGGATGGTGGGCGGAGTGATTCCGCTGGCCTGGCATCTCCAGGACCAGCGGCGGACCGCCCCGGCGGACGTCTTCGTGGACGCGGGGGACTTCCTGACGGGCAATCCGGTCTGCACGCTGGAGGAGGACGGAGTGCCGGGCTACGCCGTCGCCGACATGATGACCCTGCTGGGCTATGACGCAGGGGTCGTGGGCAACCACGAATTCGACATCGGGCTGGCAGGCCTGGACCGCCTGGTGGCCCGGTTCGGGTATCCGGTGATGGCCCTGGACATCCTGGGACCCGACGGCCGCGCGCACTTCCCCTCCGAGCCGCTGATCCTCGAGAGGGGCGGCTTGCGGATCGGAATCCTCGCGGTGTCCTGTGGGGGGATGGAGGAGGTCGTCACGGCCGCGCGGCTGGGCGGCCTGACCATGGGCGACCAGGAGGAGATCGTCCGCCGTGAAGCCGCTGCGCTCGACCCGGTGACCGACCTCATCGTCCTTCTGAGCCACAACGGCGTCGACGGCGACAAGGAACTGGCCGCGAACCTGACCGGCGCCGGGGTGGACGTCATCGTCGGCGGCCACAGCCACACCCGCCTGAAGGAACCCCTGCTGGAGAACGGGATCATCATCGTCCAGGCCGGGTCCAAGCTGACGGATCTGGGGAGGCTGGACCTGCGGGTGGAAAACGACGAGGTCACCGCCTACCACGGCCGGCTGGTGACCACCTGGTCGGACGGGACCTTCGCCGGGCCCGAACTGACCGCCCTGGTGACCGGCTTGGAAAACCGGGTCCATGAGGTGTACGGACGGAAAATCGGCACCCTGACCACCGATCTGACCAAGGGCCCCGGCGAGACCGTGCTGGGCAACTGGCTGGCCGACATCCTGCGGGCCCGGGCCGGGGCGGACGTGGCCCTGATCAACACCGGCGGCATCCGCAAGGAACTGCGCGCCGGTCCCCTGACGGCCCTGGACATCCACGAGATCCTGCCCTTCGCCAACGCCCTGATCACCATGGAGCTCAGCGGCCGCGAACTGGCGGCGGTCGTCCAGCGGAACGCCGACAGCGGGGTGGGCGGCGGTCACGGCATCCTGCAGGTCTCGGGACTCCGGTATTCTTACCGGCCCGCACCCGACGGCAAGACCGCCGTGGTGGAGGAAATCCTGGTGGGGACGAAACCTCTGGAAACCGGCGGCGTCTACACGGTGGCCCTGCCGGACTACGTGGCGTCCATGGCGCACGTCTACCTGAATATCGACGTGCCGGCCGTGTATGATTCAGGCATCACCCTGACCCAGGTCGTCATCGAGGCCGTCGAGGCGGCCGGCGAGGTGGGGTCCGCCCTCGACGGGCGCATCACCGAACTGCAATGAGGAGGGATCGGACCATGGCTCACGACATCGAATATCAGATCGTCGGCGACGACATGCAGGCGGTCGTGGTGGAACTGGACCCGGGCGAGGCCGTGATCGCCGAGGCCGGCGCCATGCTCTACATGGAAGACGGCATCCAGATGGACACCGGCACCGGAGGAGGCGTGTTCAAGGGGCTCAAGCGGGTGCTGACCGGCGAGAGCTTCTTCATCACCAGCTTCGTCCACACGGGTCCGGGGAAGGGGCACGTGGCCTTCTCGGCGCCCTACCCGGGCAAGGTCGTGCCCCTGGATCTGGCGTTCCTGGGCGGGACGATGATGTGCCAGAAGGACGCCTTCCTCTGCGCGGCCAAGGGCACGGACATCTCCATCGCCTTCACCAAGCGGCTCGGGGCGGGCATGTTCGGCGGCGAGGGATTCATCCTCCAGAAGCTCGTCGGCGACGGGCTGGCCTTCGCCCACGCCGGCGGAGCGGTGATGCCCCTGGACCTGGTCCCGGGACAGAGCCTGCGCGTGGACACCGGCTGCCTGGTGGCGTTCCAGGAGTCGGTGGACTACGACATCAAATTCGTGGGCGGGTTCACGAACGCCCTATTCGGTGGGGAGGGGCTGTTCCTGGCCACCCTGCGCGGCCCGGGGCGGGTGTACCTGCAGACCCTGCCCTTCAGCCGGCTGGCCGACCGCATCCGGGCCGCCGTGGGCCGCAACCGGGGCGAACACAAGGGCGCCGGTGGAATCGGCGGCGGACTCCTCAAGAATATCATCAGCGGAGATCGTTGAACGCCTTGGCGATACGGCGGGGGGCCGCCCGGCCCCTCCGCCAATTCTCCGACAGGAATCCCTGACGGCCCGGATTTGTGGTATCATGGGAGGGTCCTGGTGAGGATCAGGGCAGCGAACATTTTCCCGGCGCCAGCGTAGAGGGGCAACCCCCGTCACGCACGCTTACCGGCGGATCGTTGCTCAGGCGATCGAGACGGACATCCGGATGGAGGCAGGCCTTCCTGCCCCAGCGGTCGACAACTCCTTCGGCTGGGCCCGATCCCCGCCGGCGCCCGGCGCCTGGACCGGAACCGTCCCCACCGGTTCCGGGCGGCACGCGGCTTGCCGTTTACGAAGGAGGCCCCCTCATGTCGGCCACGATCTACTCTGCGGAATACTACTATACCACGGTCAAGGACGCCCCCGGACAGGGGTGCCGATTCCTGGAAACCCTCGCCACCGAGGAAGTCAACCTGCTGGCGTTCAATGCGTTCCCTGTCGGGAAGGACCGGACCCAGCTCGTCATCTACCCCCTGAACTCCACCTGGCTGGGTGAACTGGCCCGGCATGAAGGCCTGAAGCTGACCGGTCCCCATCACGCCTTCATCGTCCACGGCGACGACGAACTGGGCGCCCTGGTCGGGATCCACCAGAAGCTGTGCGATGCGGAGATCAACGTCTCGAGCTCAAGCGGGATCACGGACGGGCGGGGCGGCTTCCGGTACATCATGCACGTGCACCCGGAGGATTTCGAGCGGGCCAAGTCGGTCCTGGGCGTGGACCTGAACGTCAAATCCCTGGCTGACTTCCACCTCGGGGTGTACCGGCGGTTCGCCGCGAAGAACTGAGGGGTCGGCGGCCCCCCGCAGGGGACCGCCCCGGCTTTCAGGCGATGCAGACCTTGTTCCGCCCCGCATTCTTGGCGGCGTAAAGCGCCTCGTCCGCTTCCTTGATCATTTCCTGGGGATTCGCGTGCTCGTCGCCGCGGACGGACACGCCGATGGAGATGGTCACGTTCCCCTCGAATTCCGGCGTGCTGATGTGGTTGTTCTCCACCGCCGCCCGGATCCGGTCTCCGAGCGCCATGGCGATCTGGATGTCCGCGCCCGGACAGATCACCAGGAATTCCTCGCCGCCGAAGCGGCAGACGATGTCGTATTCGCGCAGGGTGTTGCGCATCACTCCTGCGGTCGAGCGCAGCACCACGTCGCCCGCGTCATGTCCGTAGGTGTCGTTGACCCTCTTGAACTTGTCGATGTCCATGACCATGACCAGCATGGGGTTGCGGGTGCGGCTGGCCTCGGCCCAGACCTGTTCGAGGCGGTCGAGGCCGGCCCGGCGGTTGGGCAGGCCGGTGAGCTGGTCCTCCATGGCCAGGCGTTCCACCTGCTCGTACATCTTCTGGAGTTCCCGCTTCTGCAGGGCCATGGTCTTCAGGTGACGCTGGATGGCCTTCCGGTCCCGGTCGCCGAGCACCTGAAGTTGGATGACCCGGGCCGCCGAACGGACCTTGGCCGCGAGGATCCGGTGGTTCAGAGGCTTGATCAGGTAGTCGTCGATGCCGGCCTCGAAACCTTCCTCGAGTTCCTGCTGGCTGCTGTTGGAGGTCATGATGAGGATGTGGCAGTTGCCCATCTGCTCGGACCGGCGCAGGGTGCGGCACAGATCCAGGCCGTCCATCTCCGGCAGCATCCAGTCGGTGAGGATGAGCTGGGGGTTGGTCTGCAGGGCGAGTCGGAGAGCTTCCCGGCCGTTGGCGGCGGTGATGATCTTGTGCCCCGCGGCGCCGAGCTTCTTTTCGAGCAGCCGGCGGTCCACCAGGCTGTCGGTCACCAGCAGGATCTCCAGCCCGTTTTCCGGATCGTTCTCCGAGGCCGCGCTCCCGGCGGCATCCTTCCCGGGGGTTCCCCGACCCTCGGGCTGGGGCTTGTCCTTCAGAGGCTGATCGTAGGCCCTGGCGCGACGCACCAGGTTCTCCATGGCCGGAACGTTGCTGGTCAAAACGTCGAGGACGCGACCCATCCGGGACCATTCGGCGAGGACCTCGTCGTACAGGGCGATCCACTGTTCCTCGGGAATC
>Ga0180009_10007513_pt1 | contig 11094 bp, 8 predicted proteins | sample OS_PC_MetaG_FD_123537 | JGI IMG/M metagenome (GOLD analysis project Ga0180009, IMG submission 123537) | Groundwater microbial communities from the Aspo Hard Rock Laboratory (HRL) deep subsurface site, Sweden - OS_PC_MetaG | ecosystem: Environmental > Aquatic > Deep subsurface > Groundwater...
AATCTTATGAATCTTATGAATCTTACAAATCTTAAAAATCCTTTTATCTTTGCAAATAATTATTTAGCAAAACTTATATGGAAACTATCTTAAGCGGAATTAGGCCAACGGGCAATTTGCACATAGGGAATTATTTCGGTGCTTTATCAAATTTTGTCAAACTACAGGAAACTTATAATTGTTTCTTTTTTATAGCCGATTACCATTCACTTACGACACATCCTGATGCCAAAAACCTTTCCGAAAATGTTAAACAGGTTTTTATTGAATTTTTGGCAGTTGGATTAGACCCAAATAAAGCAACCTTATATGTTCAAAGTGATGTTCCTGAAACTACAGAACTTTATTTGTTTTTAAACATGAACGCTTATCTTGGCGAACTTCAAAGATGTACTTCTTTTAAAGACAAGGCAAGGAAGCAACCTAATAATATTAACGCAGGTCTTTTAACATACCCAACACTTATGGCAGCCGATATTCTTATTCATAATGCTGATAAAGTACCTGTTGGTAAAGACCAGGAACAGCATCTGGAAATGACAAGAAATTTTGCTTCCAGATTTAACAGGCTCTATAATGTAAATTATTTTAAAGAACCACAAGCTTTTAATTTTGGTGAAAAATTAGTTAAAATACCAGGATTAACTGGTAGCGAAAAAATGGGAAAATCCGAAGAAAATGCATTATATCTGATTGATAGTCAGGAAGTTATTAGAAAAAAAATTATGAGGGCTGTAACTGATAGTGGCCCAACTCAAAAAAATCAAGAAAAATCAGAACCCGTACAAAACTTATTTACTATTATGAGTATTGTTTCTGATAAAGATACATACAATTATTTTGATGAAAAATATAATAATTGCCAAATTAAGTATGGAGAACTAAAAAAACAACTTGCAGAAGATATTATTTCTTTCCTGACCCCAATACAGGAAAAAATAAAAGAAACCGCTGCAAACACCGATTACATCACAAAAATGATGAAACTTGGCAAAGAAAAAGCCAGAAACAGTGCTTCAAAAACTATTAAAGATGTGAGAGAAATTATAGGGATGTTTGAAGTTTGAGATTGTTGTTGGTCATTTGTAATTTAAAAAATAGATATTTGTGGATATACATTGAAATTATTGTTTAATTTATAAAATTATTTACGAATGAAACCTTTAAAACGGCTTACTTCTCTTGGTGCTTGGTGGCTCAAAATAACAATTTGTATAGTCGCTTACTTCTATTTCCTGCCAGTAATTCTAAAATTTTCTTTCAAAAGTTTTTATTTTTTTATTGCAATACTTTTTTGTGTTTTTAGTTTAATACAATTAATATCATCTTTACGGAACAAAGCACATTTAATTGTTTTATCAGGTCTTATGCTTTTTGTTATTTCAGCATATCAACTGGTTTTCACTTTTGATAAAACCGATTTAACTGATTTTTTAGTTTTTTCTTATACGGGTGCTGTCGGTTTGCTTTTTGCGGCCAAAGGAAACAAATTCTAATTAAAAATGGCGCAAAATACATATACAAAAAATGAAATTGAAACTACTATTGTTGTCGGTGTTATGACACCTGGTATTAATCAAAATACTTTTAATGAATATCTTGATGAACTTACATTTTTAATTGATACTGCCGGTGGTATTGTGAGCAAAAAATTCGCTCAAAAACTACAATATCCTGATCCAAAATATTATATTGGTTCCGGAAAATTATCAGAAATAGCCGAATATATTGAAGAAAACCAAATTTCTTTAGTTGTGTTTGATGATGAACTTAGTCCATCGCAGATAAAAAATATTGAAAAAGTTTTACAGTGTAAAATCATAGACCGTACAAATCTTATTTTAGATATATTTGCAAAAAGAGCGCGAACAGCAAATGCAAAAACTCAGGTTGAACTTGCCCAATATCAATATCTTCTTCCGCGTCTTACAAGGATGTGGACACACCTTGAAAAGCAACGCGGTGGCATTGGAATGAGAGGACCAGGTGAAAAAGAAATTGAAACCGACAGAAGAATTATCCGCGATAAAATTTCTCTACTAAAAGAAAAATTAATAGATATAGACAAACAAAAGCGCACTCAAAGAAAAAATCGTCAGCACTTAGTGAGAGTCGCCTTGGTTGGCTATACCAATGTTGGCAAATCTACTTTGATGAATCTTATTAGCAAGTCGGATGTTTTTGCCGAAAATAAACTTTTTGCAACATTAGATACTACTGTCAGAAAAGTTGTGATAGGAAACCTTCCTTTTCTTTTATCCGATACGGTTGGTTTTATCAGAAAATTGCCTCACGGGCTAATTGAATCATTTAAGTCAACATTAGATGAAGTTAGAGAAGCCGATATAGTGGCTCATGTCGTTGATATTGCGCATTCGGCTTATGAAAAACATATAGATACTGTTAATGAAACTTTAAAAGAAATTGGTGCAGTCGATAAAAAAAAAATAATGATTTTTAACAAAACAGATGCATATTTGAAAGAATATGACCCCTACGACCTTAGTGAAAATAGAAAACCCTCACAAAAGGAAATTGAGCAAGTGTGGAATGCTAAAGTTAATAGTCCCTCAATATTTATTTCCGCCACACAAAAAATAAATATTGACAAACTCAAAAAAATACTATACCATGAAGTAGTTAAAATTCACAAAACCAAATATCCATACAATAATTTTTTATATTAACTATCAGTTTTATTCCCAACGTGGACAAGCCACAACCAAACAGGTTAATCGTTAATAGTTCATAGTTAATCGTGAAAGCCCGTCTTGTATTTCCGATTAACGATGAACGATTAACTTTTGCCAAAATCGGTAAGAATATTTTTGATAAGACACTAATTGTTATATAGATAAATTTAGTATCTTTGACCTTAATTTAATGCAAGTATGCCCGAAATTACTCTTGACACATTAAAAAAACTTTGGAAAACAGACAATGATTTTTACCGTACAGCTGAAGTAGGTTCGGGCGTTCAGAAATTTTGCAATAAGGTTTTTCAATGCTCCAAACTTTTCAACCTCAAAGAAGGCAGTGGCTCAACAAAAGACATCAAAAGAAAAAATGAATTTCTGGAAGAAGCCAAGAAAAAAGGCAGACGGGCAGATGTAGTAATTTTCATTGATTCTGAAATTATTATTCCTGTTGAAGTTGAAAAACATGGAAATATTAAAGCAGGAATAAGACAGATTTACAACTACCAAGCTGATTGGGTAAAGAAATACGGAATACTCACTGACGGCAACGAATGGAGATTTTACAACAACAAATACATTGAGAGAACTTTTTGCATTGACGAAGTTTTAGAAAATCCCATCGAATTTTTAACCTTTTGGAAAGAATACACTACTCCCGAATATTACTATTTATCTTTCTTCAAAAAGAAAGGACTGCAGGAACTTTTTGAAGACGACATTCCGCATTTGGACGATGTTCGTGAAGAGTTTTTTAAAGACATTACCAAACTTATTGAGAATTTTAAAAACAAACTCAACCTCAAAGGATATTTCAAAGAAGTAAAAGATGAAACCGAAAGAGAGAAAAAGGCAGTTGAAATAACTTATGCTTACCTTATTCAGTTTATCCTATACAAAACACTTGTTGACAATTCATTTGCCGATTTTGAGAAAGACTGGAAGGACAGAATTAAATCTATTGACAAGGCATTACATTCTGAATCCTACGGAGAAATTTTACGAAGAATACAAGGCATCAGCAATAAAATTTCCGAAAACATTTATAAGCGTTTCAGCAATGAGCAGGAAATCATTAACAAACATCTGAAAGAAATACTTGACAAACCGAAAAATGAAATCAGTGATGTTTCGGTTTGGCTTGATATTTTGCTTTTCATCAACCGCTACAATTTTGCCAATGTAGAAAATGAGATTTTCGGTTATGTTTATGAGAATTATCTGAAAGACCTTTACATTGACGAAAAGAAAGGGCAGTATTTCACCGACCCGCTTGTAGTTGATTTTATGCTGGAACAAATCGGATACACTCCCGAAAATCTAAAAAAACGTTACGCAAAAGACAAAGACAGCATTTCCATTATTGACCCATCTTGCGGAAGCGGAACATTTTTATACAACGCTACGCACCGTCTTGTTGAAACATTTTTCGAAAACACCGAAAAGTCATCAAAACTTGTTGAAAAACTAGTGAATGAAAATATTTTCGGGCTTGATGTGACTGATTTTCCGCTTTATCTCGCAGAGATGAATATTTTGATGAGGATGCTCCCACTTGTGATTAATCCTAAATACAGCAATCCGGTTGATGAAAAAATAAAAGTTTTTAAAACCCGCGACAGCATTGCGGAATTTCTTGATACTGCCATTCGCAACACGCTTACGGATGTTACTACTGAATGGAAGAAGAACAAAGGACAAATGTCTTTGTTTACTGATATACTTGATTTAGGGTATGATAGTTTTCATCGTGATAAGAGAGATTTGCAACCAATGAAAGAATCTCTTGAAAACCGAAGTGGAATTAACCGGTACCGTTTTGATTTTGTAATTGGCAATCCGCCTTATGTCAGTTATAATGAATGTGCTTCTCAGCGTCTTTTAATTTTTGAATTGATGAAAAAAGGGCAAGTAAAACTTAATAATATTTATGGGGTTAATTTGCATAGCGTTCCAGATGATGTAAAAAAGTATAGACCAAACCCTAATCTTTATGCGTTTTTTATTTCTCTTGGTATTGCTTTGTTAAAAGACGATGCTGTTATTTCATATATCATACCACAAACCATTTTAACAGCGGGGGATTTAGATGTAATAAGATACCATTTATCTAAATTCACAAGCATTGATAAAATTTTTGTCTTTGCAAATAAAATGTTTATCGGGAGAGGAATAAAACAAACTAAACCGATTCCAACTTCCAGTTTGATTTTTATAATCAGAAAATCAATTCCACAGCACAATCAAAAAGTAGAAATAATCAGATATACAGCCAATGAAAAAAATGTGGATGAATGTATAAAGGACATTTCAAAAAGAAAAAATATTAGTAAAATATTTGTTTCACAAAAAATGCTGCTTAAGAATTTTAATAACTGGAATTTTATAAAGTTTAATGAAGAGTTAATTGAATTATTTGGTGAATACAACAAACAAAACAATGATTTTGCTTTCTACTATAAACATTCTTTAGCAGAAAATTATTTTAAAAGCAGATTTTATTTTGACGGAGGATATAGCATTGACGAAAGTAAAAGAGTTTATGAAATACCCGATGAGGATTATTACATATATCCAAAGTTTATTGGTTCAACTTTTACCAGAATTAGTCCAAATGGATATTGGCCAAATCACAGAAGCAAAAAAGATAAATTTTTTATCGGCTTAAGACAAGGCAGTCAAAAATACAATTTGATTGATTCTCCATGCAAGATAGTTTGGAGTTATGCTAATCCATCAAGGTTTTATTATACCGAAGAACCTGTGATTTGGGCAAGAAATCAATTTAACGCAATCGGATCGGACAATAAAAATGAATTATTATACTTATTTGCATTATTAAATTCTCCAATAAGTTTTAAAATTTTAAAAGAAAATGTTAAAACTGAAAATGAAAAAGATGTATTGTTTTCAATTACTTCAGTTAAATCTTTTATAAAGGTTCCCGAAATCATTAAAGATAACGAACCCATCAAATCCGAAATATTTTCCCAAGCAGAAAATCTCCTTAATTTAGAAAATTACTCTCTTTCCGATTGTGCCGACTTCAAAGGCATCCTTCAACAAAAATTTGATTCAGTTGAAGTGCAGGGCAACAATCTTGTAATCTGCTACAAAACAAATTGCGTTAAATGCAAAATAACAGGTAATACTTCATTAGTTCAGCAAGCCCTGAACGAAAATTTACCAACGCTTACAGACGAAAACGGAATCGGAAGCATCAGCGAATTGAAAAGCTTGCCTGTAATTGATTTTGAAAAGCAAAAGCAAATCAAAAATTATATTGACGATTTGATTTTTGCCCTTTACTTCAAAGTAAAACTTCCTTCAATCGGATTTTCAAGCCGCGAAAAAATACACGAGGTGATTTCAAAGCATAAATATTACAAACTCATAAATTCAACATAATTTGAAAAGAATAATTTTATCAGCATTAATTTTTAGCATTATAAACTTTGGTTTTTCACAGTTTGTTAGTCAGGAAGAAGCTTTTAATGTAGCCAAAAACTGCTATTTGGAACGTTTGGAAAATTTTTCAGGCGAAAAATCATTTAATTTGCATGATAATGCAATAGAGTTTTATGACATTAATAATGAGGTAGTTATATATGTTTTTGAACGTCTTGACAAAGAAGGTTTCATTATGATTTCGGCAGAAAAATCTGTTTTTCCTATTTTAGGCTATTCTTTTGAGTCCGGATTTGATATTCACAACTTGCCTCCACCTGTTAAGTCAATGATAGAGCATAGAACAAATGAAATTACTATGGTAAGAAAAAATAAAGAATTAGCCAGGAGCAACGATACGAAAGAATGGAACAAATATAAATCGGACAATTTTAAAATTAACAAAGATATTAAATCAGTAGCACCATTATTAGAAACTAAATGGAATCAAGGTTGTTATTACAATGAAATGTGTCCTGAAGACCCTGTTGGCCCTTGTGGTTATGTTTATGCAGGGTGTGTAGTTACTGCAATGGGGCAGGTTATGAAATATCATAACTATCCCGAAACTGGTGAAAGTAGTGGAGGTTATACACACCCTGTTTATGGAACTATGCATGTTTATTTCTCAAATGCCACATACTATTGGGATTTAATGGAAAACCAACTTACTGAAAGTAATTTATATGTAGCAGAGTTGTTATATCATCTTGGAGTTTCTGTTGATATGAATTATAGTCCAACTGGCTCGGGGGCAAATTCGCAGGATGCAGCTTTGGCATTGAAAAATTATTTTAAGTATTCCTATTATCTTGAGTTATTATCTAAAAGTTCTTTTTCTGATGATGGCTGGGGCGATATGCTTAAAGTTGAACTACATAGCAAACGTCCTGTTTATTATCGCGGGTATAGCTCTGACGGCGGACATGCTTTTGTTTGTGATGGTTATCAGGGAAATAATCACTTTCATATAAACTGGGGATGGGGGGGTTCAGCAGATGGCTACTTCTATCTTCATAACCTGGGTGGCTTCACATCTGACCAGGGTGCTATTTTTGGCGTTGAACCAAGGGAAGGTGATATACAATATTGTACAAACTATACTCTGATGACTCAACAATCAGGAATAATAAGCGATGGCAGTGGAGATAACAGATACGGAAATAATTCTTCCTGTAAATGGCTTATTCAGGTTGAGGATGCTGAAGCGATTGTATTAACATTTACCAAATTAAATACAGAACCTTATATTGATTTAATTGGAATTTATGAAGGAACAGATGAGTATGGGACTATGGTTGATTTAATTTATGGTTTTGAATTGCCCGAAGAACCGATAGTAGTTGCCGGAAATAGCATGTTTATTTGGTTCTATTCAGATGAAATGAACCGCGCAAGTGGATGGGAAGCCGAATATACTTCATGGATGATAAATATTGATTCTTATGATAAAGAGGAAATATCTTTATCACCTAATCCGGTTAATGATATTTTGACTATTACTTTTGATAATAAGCGAATTACAGAATTTAACTGCAAAATACAATCAGTTACAGGGCAGGTAGTTTTTGAAAAACACTGTAATACACCGCCTTCAAAAAAATCACTAAATATTGATGTTAGCCATTTATCCAAAGGAATTTATAATATCAGCATTGAAAATGAAGATTTTGGTGTAATATGGAATGAGAAAATTGTTATACAATAGTTGTTGTGAATTGCTTTCATTTTGTATCTTTGCAATGTTGATAACAACACGAAAAATTATTCCGCAATTTGATTAAATAATTTTATGGACATTAAACTTTCAACAAAAATTATTATTGGTGATAGCCGCGAGATGAAAGAGGTTCCCGATGATAGCGTTCATCTTATTGTTACTTCACCACCATATTTTAATGCTAAGACTTACAGTACTGATTTTTCTGGGAAAGATTTGGGCAATATTAATGACTATAAAAAATGGAAAGATGAAATAAAAAAAGTTTGGAGTGAATGCATAAGGGTTTTACAGCCCGGGCGAAGGTTGTTTATTAACATAATGAATTTACCTCTCAAAGCAAACGGTAAAGATGTTTTTAAAACTCTAAATATCGTCGGCCATACAGTAGATATGTGTGAAGATCTGGGGTTTATTTTTAAGAGGGAAATTATTTGGCACAAAACTAATGGCGTTCGGGCGCATTTTGGCACTTATCCTTATCCGGGGGGAATTTTAATAAACAATATGCACGAACAAATTTTGGAATTTGAGAAACAAAATGGAAATAGTTCTAAAAAATATAATCATCTTACAGAAGAAATCAAAGAAGCCTCAAAAATAAGTAAGGATTTTTGGCTATCATTAAAAAATACTGATGTTTGGCTAATGAAGCCATATAAAAGTGGCACAAGAGAACATTTGGCTCCGTTTCCCGTTGAATTGCCGGCAAGGCTTATAAAAGCTTATTCCTACATTACAGAAACAGTTTTAGACCCGTTTGGCGGTATGGGAACAGCCGCAAGGGCAGCAATTCAAGAAAAGCGAAATTCAATAATTTATGAAATCAATAAATCATTTTTGCCGCTAATAGAATCAAGTATTAACGACGATCTCTTTAACAAAGTAAAAAGAGAAATAATCTATCAAAAATAATATGGACGCAAAAACAATTTACGCGCAATCTAGCGATATAAAATCAAGAACGTATCTTGAATATCGGAAAGATATGAAGAAAAAAGCCATTGCGGAACTTGAAATACTTGATTGGTTAAAATCTAAATTATCGGATTTATATCCGAAACAAAATATTGAGTTTCAATATGCTGATAAAATAGGTTTGAATTATTTTGACTTCGCTGTTTCAAAGATTACTAAGAAGAATAGAAAAACTGGAAAAAGGGAACCGCATCAAGATAGGAAAATTTTATATATTCTAAAAAATAATCATTCGTTCGCATTTTTTGAACCCGAATGGGTTTTAAAAAATGGGAAGATTGGATTTGTAGATGCATGGAGAAAAGACGCTTACAGAATACCAAAAACTAAATTTCTAAAAGTATTAGAATCTGATTCCACCTTAAAATCTGTTATTGAGATGATTGATATAAAAAATTATATTCTCAATTTCCAGCACGACCTTATTGGCATTAATAAAGAAAAATTATCTTACTTATTACAACAAGTTATAGATGAACAAAAAATTGTTAAGATTATACCAAATGATTTAGATAGCTTCTTTAAAGTTTGTTTTATTTTGGATAATTTAAATAAAGCGCCTCAAAATATAAATCTGTGGCTTGTATATTTGTTAAGTTTTATTTCCGACAAAAATACAACTGAAGATTTATCTAAAATAATCTACTGTATAGATTTTCTTTATTCAAAAACTGATTTAAAACAGAACGAATTAAAAAGTTTGATAGAAAAAATTAAGGAGTGTTTTGGATTATTAAAAAGCTTTGAACAGAAAGACGGCTCTTTTAAATCTTCGATAAATTTATCACCCATTGACGAAATTAGGAGTGCGATTTTTTCTATCAATTTATTAGAGGATTTAACTCAAGATTTAATTTTTTATTACAAAGCACAGGTGTTTAATCCAATTACAAAGATTTACCAAAATTTACATTTCATAAATAGTACATATAATTTAATAAAGAAATAAAAAGCGGCGCGCCAGTTTCACTGGCACGCTTCGTCGTTGTGAATTGCTTTCTGTTGTATCTTTGCAATATTGATAACAACGGAATTACAGTTAAACTTAATGTACCTATTAAAGAAATATTTATACATAATCATTTATTAGCGAGATTAACAGAAATGTATATGGAGGAGATTGAATGTATTATAAAAAGTCATTTGCGAAACTATAATTCCAAAACAATTTACTTAGCAATGAAAGCTATACATTATTGGCGGTAGTTATTTTTAAAACAGTTAATTAAGATGGGAAAACATTTAGTATTAATTTCGGCTGAATATCTTGAAACATACATAATGAAATGTAAAATTGATTGGTTAGAGGTTTTTCATAAACTCAGAGCAAAATCAGATTTTACAACTGAGGATTTTGAATATTATCTTATAGCATCCTCTCTTTATTCATCAAAGATTGAAGGTAATACATTAGATGCAAATAGTTTTTTTAGAAACCGCAGTAACAAAAATTATCATAAAAAGAAAGAAGTTTCAGAAATTGAGGATTTGATAAAGGCATATAAATTTGCATCTGAAAATAAGTTAAATAAAACAACTTTCCTTAAAACTCACGGTATTTTATCAAAAACGTTATTACCTTTAAAAGAAAGAGGTGTTTTGAGAAAATATCAAATCGGAGTGAGGGATTCAAAGACACTCAAGCCTGTATATATGGCTGTTGAACCGCAATTTGTAATACAGGAACTTTCAAAACTATTTTCCGATATTTCTGAATTATTAAAGCGTGATTTAAGTTATAAAGAAATCTTTTATTATACTTCAATGATTCATCTTTGGCTTGTAAAAATTCATCCCTTTGGTGATGGAAACGGTAGGGCTGCTCGTCTTTTGGAGAAATGGTTTTTAGTTTCTAAACTTGGTATGTCCGCTTGGTCCATAAATTCAGAGAAGTATTATTGGGACAATCGTTCTGACTATTATCAGAATGTAGCATTAGGTTATAATTACTACGCTTTATATTGGAATCGTTGCATTCCATTTTTATTGATGATGACAAAAGCGTTAATTGAATCATTGAAATAGCATTTTAAGCTGTGATTGTTGTGATTTGCTTTCATTTTGTATCTTTGAGTCCACTTTAAAAAGTCAAAAAATAATGTAATGCCACTAAAACACTAAAACACCAAATTATACCAATTTGCGTTTCAAAATTCCGATTTGTCGGGAGAATTGAAACGCTTAATTGGTAAATGCCGATAGACGTTCTACATAATTTTAGGAGTGAAACGAACTAAAATTATATTGTAGAAC
>Ga0180009_10007514_pt1 | contig 11090 bp, 13 predicted proteins | sample OS_PC_MetaG_FD_123537 | JGI IMG/M metagenome (GOLD analysis project Ga0180009, IMG submission 123537) | Groundwater microbial communities from the Aspo Hard Rock Laboratory (HRL) deep subsurface site, Sweden - OS_PC_MetaG | ecosystem: Environmental > Aquatic > Deep subsurface > Groundwater...
GCTCTTATTACGTTTGGATCTTCAAAATCCCGAACAACATGGGCTATAGCATCCACTTCCCTGATGTGACCTAAAAACTCATTGCCCAAACCTTCACCTTGAGAAGCTCCTTTTACAAGGCCTGCGATGTCATAAAATTTTATAACCGATGGAACTACCTTTTCCGGAATTTGCTTATCGGTTCTTGGATTATCATTTCTTACGTACTGACATAAAAGTTCAATTCGATCGTCAGGAACGTCAACAATACCTACATTAGGTTCTATAGTTGCAAAGGGGTAGTTAGCAACAAGTGCTGCCTGCCTCTTTAGTAAAGCATTAAAAAGTGTTGATTTTCCAACATTCGGGAGTCCAATTATTCCTATAGAAAGACTCATAGTTATTTAAGCGTGTAGTGAGTTGCCCTGCCCTTTCCTTCGCGCTTTAACATACCTAACTTTATTAATTTATCGAAATCTAAAGCCCTTGTTGCTTTTGCCCTATTCGTGAGTTTTGCATAATCTGAATCTGCGATAAAACCATGCTCTTCTATATATTTTAATATTTGTGTATGGTGGGGTTTCAAAGAGGTCTCCGGGTTAATTTCAACCTTTTTGAGTTCTGCAGATACCCGCAATAATTCGTCAACTATCCCATCAGTGAAGTATTCAAGCCAAGTCGTAAAGTCCAGCTGGTCTTTAATGTCGTAATAATTCCCAATAACGCCAACATTTTGAAAGTATCTCGTCACGTTCTCATTGTAATAATTTTCAAAGCTAAAAAGGTTAAACGTGTCTAATCCCATGTTTGTAAGCAAATACTTGGTCAGTAACCTGGTAGTTCTACCGTTGCCATCTACAAAAGGGTGGATTACAACAAATTGTTTATGAAAAATACCTGCTAGCAAAATAGGATCTACACGATCATAATTATCATTTACGTATAGTATTAGCTCACCGATGAGTTTGGACACGTCCTTGGTATCCGGAGGCCAGTATACAGTCTTTCGTAATTTAGGGTCGTTAACAAATACCGGCTCGGTTCTAAAATTATTAAGTTTATGGGATGACAATAGGTCTTTCATAACCATTATATGTATATTTAAAATTAATTTTGCATCTAGGGATCTTTTACTTTTCTTCAACTGTTTGTCCAGAAATTCCAAGGCGTTATTGTAGTTGAGGACTTCCCTTTCGCTGTCTCTAATATATTCAGGTTTATTCTTAAGCACCTTTTTAACCTCAGTTAACGGTAACGGATTTCCCTCAATACTCGTAGACGAGTGCACAGACAAGTCTCGCGCGCTTTTCTCAAGTTTCATTTTTATTATTTCAGGAAAGCGCTTGTTATTTAGCTCTGTTTTTATAACGGTGATTTTCTTTATATTTTCAAGTATTTTTGGGGTGATAGTATATCTTGGATTAAACTCCATGGACGAATAATAGACGATATTTAGACGATTGTCAATCGTCTTTTGCCTCTGGAACAGCACTATTAACGATCTTCCCTTTACTATCTCTTTCAACAATAACCCGCTCTTTAAGCGGTTTCGGCAACTCCATTGTAAAGTGAAACGAAACTTTTTTAACTCCCATTCCCGTTTGCGAAAATAAAGTCCGAACTATGCTCAATTGATTCCTATAGATAAAGACATGGGGTGATTATATCTTATAAAGAATCGGAAATATGTACCTTACCGAAATAACCTAGTTTAAGAAGTTTCAAATCCTTTGTAATGAAAATGTCACAATTTGCCTCAGACGCAGAGTGTAATTGGACGTTGTCCTCAAAATCCGATGTGGGTCCCAAAACTGATTTTTTGGCTATAGAGGATGTGTAGTCTACAAAATTAAATGTGTTAAACATTTCTAATAAACTGCTATTGGGAACAAAACGTTTATATATGTATATCCAAATTTCTATGGAAATAGTTGACACAAATAAATCTTCTCCGTCCAACGCTTTTGCCAAGAGTTTATCTCTGCTTTCCATAAAATCTATATAGATATTTGCGTCAAGAAACACTTTGGCCATATTTCTCTTTCAAATGTTTTGCATAAATCTTTTCCCTTTTCTCATATGTATACTGAACCTTTGAAGGTGGAACAGCTTTATGTAGTTTATTTAGTTGTTTAAGCGAGAATATTTTATTACTTTCTTCATAAGGCCCTACTACCCCTATAACCTTTGATCTATGTAATATGTATGTGTTTTCCCCTCTTTTCAAAGAATCCCTCAATACCGAGGATTTCTTCCTTAATTCTGTAGTAGAAATGTAGTTCATAGTCGGATTTTATGTACATTTAAGTGTACTGTCAAGAGTACACTCAGATTAATAAAGCCAGGCTTTCGAAGCTGAATAAACCCTACTGTTGTCAAATAGTAGAACACACTACGTCTTTACGTCTTACTTTACCTTGTATTTTTCAGAGGCATTATCTCTCACTCTATCAGCCAGATAGATTTTAATAAGAGATTGGTATGGTATGTCCAGAGCGTTTGCTTTTTCTTTCACCCTGCGCAGAATATGCTGTGGAATCCTAATAGAAATGGGTTCGGAAGTAGATTTGAGATTTGGAAAACTCACTGGCTCCAGATCCGAAGCGTTGATGTATTCGGAAAGATTAATCTTAGACCAAAACTCTCTTTCTTGATCTTCATTTTCAAATTTAGGTACTTTTATCTGTTTTTTCATAAGTACAAGCCTTTCTCCTTTTTGTTTAAATCCCGTGCAGAAATAACTCTCACTTTGTTATTTCTCAAGGTAAAAACAATAAATAACCTCCTACCAAACACTGTTTTTCCTATTAACAAATAACGTTCTTCTTTTCCTGAATGAAACGCATCCTTAACTACTCTCATACAATCACCAAAAAACACTTCCTCAATCTCTTCATTCGTAACACCGTGCCTTTTAAGATTTTTATCTTTGTTACCCCTGTCCCATTGAAATTCTACTGGTGGTAATAGAGTCACAATTGCTATTGTATATACCAGACACTACAAAGTCAAGGGTAGTAAATTCGCAACTACCTCTTATTTTAGATATAATCCCTATGCAATGTGGATTTTTACTCTTTAACTCAATATTAGATAGAAACCGTTAGCTCGGTTTTCTTTCGTATCATTTTTCTTAAAAAGTTAATATATTTGAAAGGATTCTATGAAGGTCATTAGTCGTATAAAAACAATTGAAAGTATCTTGAATAAGATAAACGCACCACCCTACCGTAAAAGGCAGGTTTATGCTGGTATTTACAGACAGCATTTGAAAACATTCAGTGATCTTACATCTGTGCCGAAAGATTTAAGGGGTGCTCTTGCACAAAAACTCGGTGAGAAAGTTTTGAGTCTCAGAAGTATTTACGAAACTAAAGATAGTCAAGCAGATAAAGTGTTATTTGAAACGCGTGATAAAAATAGGATAGAAGCTGTATTAATGACATTTAAGCCAAACGAGGAGCGTACAGAGGACCACCAGTCTCTTTGCATTTCATCCCAATCCGGGTGTGCTTTGGGCTGTAAGTTTTGTGCCACGGGGGCAGTAGGATTCAAAAAGAACCTTTCGGCAGATGAGATTACAGACCAAGTATTATATTTCTTACAACAAAGCAAGGTCGTTAACAACGTCTCTTTCATGGGTATGGGCGAGCCTTTTGCCAATCCGAATCTCTTTGACGCACTGAAAATCCTGACAGATAAGGACAAGCTAGGGTACGGGCAGCGGCATATCAGTATTTCCACAGTCGGTATAGTTCCTGGAATCCAAAGGCTGCAAAAAGAGTTTCCGGGAGTTAGTCTGGCCTTTTCTTTGCACTCACCTTTTCCAAAGCAAAGACTTCAACTCATGCCTATAACAAAAACATACCCAATAGATACTGTCATGAAAGCGTTAAAAGATTTTGTTAATGAAACAAACAAAAAGGTTTTTATCGCTTATGTTCTTCTTGAAAATGTGAACGATTCTATCGACCACGCAAAGGAAATTGCCCGTTTAATTAAAAATCAAGGTGACAAGCATTATCTGTACCATGTCAACCTGATACGGTTTAATCCGGGTTCTACCTTCGGGTTGTTTAAAAAACCATCTACGGCAAGAGTGAGTACTTTTAGAAAGGCATTAGACCGCTACGGCATTAAAAACACATTAAGGCAGGGTTTTGGTGTAAAGATTAATGCAGCCTGCGGACAACTTTATGCTAATTATGAAAGGGCAGTTAAATGAGAATTAACTAAATCCTCAATTTCCTCTTTCAATCCCTTGTTATGTGGAGTTTCCAAAACATAATTATAGTCGTTTTGTAACTCACTTTTTGATCTTATACTTTTCTTACCCACGACTTTCATTCCAAGTGTTTCACAAAAATGAACAACGTTGTTTGTACATCTATCTGTGTACTTTGGCTCATCGGCACCGACGCATATAACTATAGCTTTCTTTCTACTAAACTCGTTCTGCTTGTTTGCAGTAAAAAAAACACTGCATCTATCCATAAAGTTTTTGAATATCCCCGGAGGCATGCCAAAGTAGTTTGGGGATACAAAAACAAATCCATCCGCCGCCTCCATTTTCTCCATTATTTCTACCATGTCATCTTTTTGTTGGCATTCAAGGTTTTTATTACAATACTCAACACATCCCTTGCAGTGACCGATATTTCTTTTTCTTAAAAGAATCACCTCGTTTTCTACCCCCTTTTCTTTAAGAAGAGATTGGATAAACAAAACTAGAGTTTCAGAATTACCTTTCCTTGGACTCCCACAGATGCTTAAAATTTTCATAGGAATATTTTACCACTACAGAAGGGAAAACAGGGAGAATTGTCTATACGCCATCGTATTTTCTATTTTAAATAGATGTACTATGTAAGCTTTGGAGTATTTGGTTTAGTTTGTACATATACTCCATTTTACTGGTTCATGTACCAACAGGGTGTGATCACCCAAACAATCGCACTTTACAAAGCTCTAAAAATATATTACTATCGTACAGTTATGCAAAAAGTGCTTAGCAGATGGTTTCATAGATATTTTAAACCTACCGAATCGGCGGGAGTGTCGTCTGTAGTCTAATTAAGCACATTTGTATCTGAGATCCAGGCAACCCGCTGAAAGGCGGGTTTTTTAGTTGTCTTAAGAAGGTTTACTGGGATTTGAGCGCTATAAAGCAAACACTTTTATAAAGCTCAAAACCGGGTAAATCTAAACAGAAACCGGACTGTACCCGAATTAATCCGGCAGCACTTTAAAAAATGGAGAAAAAATGAACATCTCAATGTTGGAGTCCGACATCCATGCTCATCGCTTCGTTCTAGAACTACTAGGAAAACCAAGCGAGAAAGATTTAGGTCTGTGGATATATCAAGAAGGAGGTCCGAAAACCATAGCGGTTATTAGCCTAGCTTCCAGCCAAATGTTTCTCAAAGTTGGGAAAAGTAAATTAGCAGACCCCCACTCTTTAAAGGCAAATATCACCATTTGGGAACAAAAAGACATGCTCCCAAAGCGTGGTGAAACTGCAAAGTGGGGACAACCAACAAAAGATTGGAATAAGGCTACAAGGAAAATCATCACCCCGTCTGTAATGATTAATGCGGACATATTTGTCGCTTTAAATCAAAACACAGAACTCAACGACCTAGACCTTAATAGTCTAAAGGCTCAGCTTATAAGCTTGTCGAAAGTGTCCCTACCTGCAAATACTGAGGGAAGAGCCGGACACATTGCGTACACTTGTTTACCCCAGAATCGCGTGGTGTATCCATCCAAGCTCGATGCTGTCTCAAAAAACATTGATTTTGTCTGGTATGGAACTTCTGGATCAACGAACTTGGCCGAGTTATTACTCACCCTCGCACTTGGTTTTAAGTTAGAAAAGCCTGCAAAGTTTGACAACTATGGGGCCTCTAACGAAGAAAATCTTGCCGGACAACTGGCCATGATTGGGTTTACCGATAGTCTATCCAGAAACACTGGAATAAACCTTGATCTCACAGTAACATCCACAGCCGAATGCATTCTTGAGAAGGTCAGCAAACCCATAAAAGATATTGCATGGGAGGTTGAAAAATCGCTGAGGCATTCGGTTGGATTGTGCCATCGCCTAGGAGAAAAATCAATAGCAACTGATTCATTCTCTTGGCTAAATCAAAATGGATGGAAAACCATAAAACAGCTGCACTCTGAGGGGTATAGTTTTGGCGGGGCAATAATTTACTGGGCGTTTTATGCTCAGTCCAAAACAGGCAACCCGCCATTCTGCGCCATATTATATGATGGCTCCAAAGGTGCGGTTCACAAACTGGCTGCCCAGTGGATGAAACCACCACACGGCTTGTGGATTTGCCCTACCGGTAATTTCCGAATTCTCCGAAAAGGTTATAAAAACCCCTATGAAGAATTCCACATCCCAACCTTTCTCCAAACCCTTGAGCAAAAAGGTAATACAGCTCAAGTGCTTACCCAACTCTGGGAACTGGCTCTTGAAAGAGTACCCCTATCTCCCGAAAAAGTTGGAAGCGCTGTCATCGTTTTGGTCAATAACGACGGCAGTATTGAAGTGCAAAAAAGTTGACCACTCAAAGGGAAGTCTGTTAGAGCGCAAGATAAATGCAATAACAGGCTTCCCGATGAATATTACAAATCTCAAATTAACGATCTCTGCCATAGAGCAGGATAGATCACAGAAAAACGTATGAAACAGAAAAACTTAAAAAAATTATTAATATTCAGCGCCCACCCGGACGACAACTTATCATGTGCGGGTACTGCCCTATTTCTCAAAGACGCGGGCTTTGAAATATCGGAAGTCGTATTTACTGGTGGTGAAAAAAGTATCAATTTATCGCAAAATAAGAAAACAACATTACCAAAAATAAGGAAAAAGGAGCTGGCAGACGCATCTAAAATACTTGGAACAAAAAACATATACATGCTGGGGCAACCAGATAGTAACGTGGCAAGGACAACAAAACTGCTCGACAAAGTCATAAGTATTATCCGAAAAGAAAAACCAACGATTGTTATAAGCGAAAACCCAAATGACTATCACTACGATCATCAGCAAGTCGGGAAAATTGTAACAGAAGCCGTAGAGCGTGCGGGCTGGGGAATAAACCCAAAATTGGGTAAGAAGCATAAAACCCCAGTTGGTTTGTACATGGGAACGCTCATAGAAAACGAAAGATCAGACATTCTTGTGGATATTACTAAGTACTGGAATCACAAGATAAAGATGATGGAGGCGTATGGATCACAGTTAGGGTCCGGTTCCTATTACTTTAATGAAGGACTCGCTAAGTATTTCGGATACTACATACGTGTTAAGTACGCAGAAAGTTTCGAAATAATGAAAAACTATGCCATAAGACTCAACCAGTTGATAGAAATACTGTCCCAATGAAGGAAACCATGGATAACAAAAACAAAATTAAAATCTTAATAACGCAGGACTGTAATCCCCTCAAAGGGACAGGTATTTCTGTGGCAACCTATGGTATAGCGAAAGAACTAGCAAAACTAGATTTTGAAGTTACATTTGCAACATATGATGTACCAAACAAGCTTGTAAAAGATCCGGGCAGTGGTGTAAATGTAGTCAAACTTAACACTATTCAAGATCTAACACAAAAAATTAAGGGTTCTGACGTAGTGATACCGGTAGTAAGTTTTTCTTCTGTCTTTAAGGCGTTCGGCACAACCGTATCCAAAATATGTGAGAATGAGCATAAACCATACATGCCCTGGGTGCACACATCTCTTCAAAACAGTAAGTTCAACAATATATATAACATCAAGGATTACGTCCAAGAAACTTCGATATTTTTGATGGCTGAAATGTTTAAAAGCCCGTTCTGCAAAAAGGTACTGGCAGTGAGTGAAACGGTTAAAGATTCTGTGGTGTCCTTGAGTGTATCCCCAAATAAAGTAGCGGTTATACTTAACGGGCTTGATTTGGTTAAAATAGGGAAAGAGCTGGAAACCCCAATTCAGAAAACAAACGATGTGATTTGCATACAACGTCTACACCCAGAAAAAGGAAGCCCATTGACCATTGCAGTATTTGCAAATCTGAAGAAACTAATCCCTGATTTTAAAGCGATAGTAGTTGGAGATGGTGAGGATATCGATATGGTTCAGTCACTAATCAAAATGTTCGGGCTGACAAAAAATATTACTACTATCCCTACCGTCATAAACGGCGAGCTTGTAAAGTTAATTCAAAAGTCAAAGGTGTTTTTAAGCACATCGCTAACCGAATCATTTGGATTAGCAATTGCTGAGAGCATGTATATAGGAACACCGGTGGTAGCACCAAATATCGAAGGTCCAAAAGAACTATTAGAAAATGGGCTAAATGGGTTTGTTTTCGACTCTGGGGACACCCTAACACCAGCTAAAATAATTGCCGGTATTCTAAATAATGAAATAGTTACTGTAGAAAAAACAAAAAATGCAGTACAAAAAATCGAGCATGACTGCGATATAACAATACAAAGTGAGAAGCTTGCGCGGTTAATTAAAAAAACCTTAACTTAAGTTAAATCTTCTTAGGTTTCTTAGCGCAACGTTGCATTAAGTTTTTCCATCAACAAAGAGTAAAACCTCAGATTGTGAATAGTCGCAAGCCGATACGCTGTCATATCTTCTATTCTAAATAGATGCGCCAAGTAGGCTCTAGAATATTTTTTACACAGTAAACAATCGCACGCCCTGCTTACAGGTTCTGTATCAGAGTAGTGCTTCTGTTTATCCGGAACAAAATAACTATAAAACCTTTCCTTTCTAATATCTATCTCGTCCATAGACCCAGCGTCAAAAACATACAACCTTCCGTGTCTTGCATCTCTTGTTGGAAGCACACAATCGAATATGTAAAATCCTAAATCAAAACATTTAACAATTTCATCCGGTTTTCCCACTCCCAAACCATAAAGCATATAATTTGCCGGGGAGTTTTCCGCAATTACCCTTGGAACATCAAAATTAAACTTTCCCGTATCCATAATCGGCCAACCGCCATAACCCAAACCGTCAAACCCAATTTCAACAAGCTTCTTTGTGCAGTATTCCCTTAAATCCAGAAAATCTCCTCCCTGAACAACCCCAAGTAAGTAAGGTCTTTCGTTTTCCTGTAACCCCATCTCTTTACAGATTTTTAAAAACTCAACTTTAGACCTTTTCGCCCACAAAAGAGTTCTTTCAACCGATATTTTAGCTTGCTCATAGTTTGCTTTTGGATCCGTAAAATCATCAAGAACCACGCACATATCAGGCTTAAGAAGCATTTGAAATTTAATAGAAATCTCCGGTGTTAGTTTTATCTTTTTGTCCCCCTGAGGTTTAAATGTGACACCTTCATCCGTAACCGAACCTTTATTTTTGGATGATTTTGCCAAAGTCATAACCTGAAACCCACCAGAATCTGATATAACTGCCCCATTCCATGACATAAATTGTCTTATTCCATTATGCTTTTCCAGTATTTTTTGACCTAAATCTCTATACAAGTGGTATGTGTTAACCAAAATTCCCGGTGTTTTGGTGCTTTCTATATCAGTTGAATCAAGTGTCCTTAAAACTGCCTTTGTGGCATCCGGAAAAAACACGGGCAACGGAACCATTTTTTGTCTGGAACGGAAATTCAACGTATTTCTTTTTTCTATGCTTTTTGACACCACATGAGAAATATTACACATAAAGACAAAAATGAAAAGTGAAAAACTAAGTTTAATCTATTTAAAAATTCTATCTTTCCTGAGATTTTAAAATGAATATCTTTATCGCCTCACCTTGTCTTTCTTTTTCTATTCCGTTAAGTACCATTTTCCAGTCTTTGATTAGATCTTGGAGCCTCTCATACAAAATCGCGGCTGCCTCGTTTCTGTTTTCAATTGTATTTCTACTCACTTTTGCATTGGCAAAAAGACCCGTAAGTGTATGCTTGTATAAAACGGCGTTTGCTACCTTATTTACGTTTTGTCCGCCTGGGCCTCCCGCTTTGTACTGACTGTAGTCCAAATCTTCCGTTTTAATATACGGCTCATTAAATTCAAGTGATTTTAACAACCAATCGGTATATCTATCAATATTTCTTTGATTAATTTCTGGATTGTCAGATTTTGGAAAGTGTTCCAGAGATTTTACTACTTTGTCTTCTGCCTCTTTTCTCCTTAAGATTTCCGCATCTTCAATGTTTGATTTTGCTATCGCGGCGTTTGTTTTGCTTCGGGATGGTCCCCCACCACCTCTTTTTCCTCCCCCATTTCCCCTTAATTCTTCTTCTATCTTCTCTCCAAAATCCTCCAGATCGTCTGCGGGTAAGTTTATGCTTAAGTTTGAAATCGAAAGTACTTTTGCCATGTAAAAATTATAACAATAATAAGTACCAACAAGAAACAAAAAACCGGAATTTTGATTTATTCCGGTTCAATTGGTATCCCTAATGCACCCCAATCTGGGATTTGGGCTAAATCAGGATTAGATTCCACATGGACTTTAAATTCCTCCAAAGTAAGCGGCTTTTTAAACCCCACCCACAATATGCCAAAGCCTATTCTTTGAAGAATCGCACGCATTTTCTCCTCGGAGTGAAAAACCCCGGGATTGTGGTTTAAAACAAATACCCACTTATACGTGCCTTTGCCCCAAACAACTTTTTCCAAGTAACTTATGGATACCATAGCTCTCCTTCTTATATCTGATCTTGGAAACCGATTATATGTCTATAGTTACTCCAAATCAATAACAGCAGCTAAACATTGGGCAACATGTTTTAGATCTCTCTCTGACCCAAGTTTAGCTAAATGTAGTATCCTTCCAGGCATGGGAAATAGCCTCAACCCTCTTTTTCTTTCATTTTCCCTTTTGTAATCAAGGGTTTCTTGGTTGGTAGCTGTGGTTAAATCTATATGAACCCACTCTTTTGTTTTGGGGTTATAAATAACACAATCTCCCCCTCCATTTAAGTCTTCCTCTTCAGCAGTCCTTCTAAAAACAATGCGGTCAAATTCCTTTTTCTGTAATTCGTCTTCCTTGGTTACCTCTTGCAACCCGAACTTATCTTTCAAAATAGTGTATAGGTCGTCTTCTGCCTCATGACCTTTATCTAC
>Ga0180009_10007515_pt1 | contig 11088 bp, 7 predicted proteins | sample OS_PC_MetaG_FD_123537 | JGI IMG/M metagenome (GOLD analysis project Ga0180009, IMG submission 123537) | Groundwater microbial communities from the Aspo Hard Rock Laboratory (HRL) deep subsurface site, Sweden - OS_PC_MetaG | ecosystem: Environmental > Aquatic > Deep subsurface > Groundwater...
CAGATTCAGAAGCGTCGACTTGCCACATCCCGACGGCCCCATTATTGCAACGAATTCGCCCGCCTTTATCTCGACATTGATATCTCTAAGTGCGGTAGTCTCGACTTCTTCTGTTGTGTAAATTCTGTAAAGGTTGTTCGTACGTATCATTGTCTATCTCCGTATTAGTATCTTTCAGATTCGGTCGCCTTGCATAGATAGGCGACGGCGTATACTATTGGTCTTTGAATATCAGCTTATCATAATCTCCAAAGTTATCGTAGGATGATGTGATGACTTTCTCTCCCGGCTCCAGATGTTCCAGCACCTGGTAGACCTGCGGGTTGTACATGCCGAGTGATATGTTTCTCTTAGTCGCGAATCTTCCCGACTTATCGACCACGTAAACCCAGTTGCCGCCGGTCTTCTGGTAGAAACCTCCTCTTGCAAGCATCACGGCGTCGGCTAAGTCGCCGAGGGCAAGCCTGATTTGAACGGTCTGTCCCCTGCGAATTCCATCCGGTTCCGGCCCGTTGAATTCCATGTCGATTTGGAAACGCCCCTCTCTGACTTCGGGATAGACTTTTCTGATTATCAGATCATATTCTTCGCTGGCTATCTTGACTGTGCCTTCCTGTCCCTTGCTGATTCGCGAGATGTAGTATTCATCGACAGCGGCTCGGATTTTGAATCCATCGAGTATGTCAATCTGACCGAGTCGTTCGCCTCGCGATTTCGATTCTCCGATTTCTGCGATCAGCGAAGTGAGCTGTCCGGCGACCGGTGCTCTGAGAACAAGATTGTCGAGTTTGCTTTTTACAACTTCAAGATTCGCCTGCATCCTTTCGACAGAAACTTCAAGCTGGCTTATCTGAATTGCACGCAGGATGGAATCCTGTCTCTGGGTCTCGAATGTGAGGTCTCGCCTGCTGGTCCAGTATTCAAAATCATCTCTCGCCTGCTCGAATTCATCTTCAGAAATCAGATTCTTCTCTTTCAGACCGACTGACTGATCGAACCGCCTTTTTGATTTCTGGATTTGATACTCGATCTCTACAAGCTGACCGCGCAGAGTCAGACTGTTCTGCTCTATTGCCAGTCTCGTATTTCTAAGATTGTTGATCTGCTCGAAGAGTTGTGCCTCGCGATACATTATATCGAGGTGAAGATCGGTATTGTCAAGCCGCATAATACTGTCGCCCGCATTTACAAATGAACCTTCCTCAAGGTATGTCTGCTCGACTCTTCCCCCTTCAGAGGCGTCGAGATAGAATGTGCTGATCGGCATGACTGTGCCGTTGATCGGGATATACTCCTGAAACTTTCCGGAAATAACCTCAGAGATGGTGATCTTCTGGGAATCGATCTTCAACGTCGAGCTTCCGCTCGTCGAATAGAACACATAGACAAGAAGGAATACAATCAGGCCAGTGACTGAAAACAGCGCGATCCTTTTGGGGGGCCATTTCTTCTTTTGAATAGGTCTATCCATCCAAGTGACCAATTCCTTTTCGATTACGGATTTCTGTCTATACTATGGTATAAGCAATACGAATGCCTACAATTGTAAGATGCAGCATGACAATATGTTATATCTCACAAGCTCGAAAACAGTGTCCGATTCTGCAACAAATAGTGTTCGTTTTCGTACAGGATTGAAGAGATTTCCCTTTCATTACATATAGGCGGAATCTACATTGCGGATATTCGAGAGTGAGCGAGGAGGATTTCAAAACTCGTGACTGAGATTGATGCCCGAATACTGGTTGTGGATGATGACGAGGATGTCCTTCAGGCAGCACGCATCTTTCTGAAGCAGCATCTTAAGGAAGTCCACACCGAAACCGATCCATCCAGGATTCCAGACCTCCTTACTGCCAGAGACTACTCGCTTATATTGCTCGATATGAACTTCTCTGATGATGTCAGCAGCGGTCGGGAGGGTTTTCACTGGCTGGAGCAGATTCTTCAAGTAGATCCCTCCGCTGTTGTGATACTGATCACAGCTTACGGTGATGTTGAGATGGCGGTCCGGGCGATCAAAGAAGGCGCGACTGATTTCGTGCTGAAGCCGTGGCAGAATGAGAAGCTACTGGCGACGATATCTGCCGGCCTGGACTTGAAACGCCTGCGCACTCAGGTAGCGAGCCTGAAGACTCGCGAGAAAATGCTATCCGACGACATTGACCGAAAGTTCAGCGATTTTATAGCCTCCTCATCGGTCATGCAAGAAGTGTTCACAACGATCGAGAAGATCGCGGGCACCGATGCCAATGTGCTTATTCTTGGGGAGAATGGCACCGGAAAAGAGCTGGTCGCGCGGGAGATTCACAGGCAGTCAAAACGTGCAAATGAAGTCTTCATATCGGTCGACATGGGAGCAATTACAGAGACTCTCTTCGAAAGTGAACTCTTCGGCCACAAGAAGGGCGCATTCACCGATGCAAGGGAGGATCGATCCGGACGTTTCGAGATAGCATCCGGAGGCACGCTTTTCCTCGACGAAATCGGGAATCTCCCGCTTCCGCTGCAGGCAAAACTTCTATCGGTTCTGCAGAATCGTCAGGTTACGCGGATCGGCTCGAATGCAAGCATTCCGATAGATATCCGACTGGTCTGTGCGACCAACTTGCCTATCCACAGCATGGTAGCGGAGGATCGATTTCGGCAGGATCTTCTCTACAGGATTAACACTGTCGAGATTAGAATCCCCCCGCTGAGACAGCGGGGCGAAGATATCCATTTGCTGGTCGAGCATTTTCTTGAGATATTCTGCAAGAAGTATGGCAAGAGCAGGTCGAGAGTCCTGGTCAGCGCGTTGAAACGACTTGAGAAATACGACTGGCCCGGAAATGTGCGCGAGCTGCAGCATGCTGTTGAACGAGCAGTAATTATGAGTGACTCCAACACCCTGGGGCCGGGAGATTTCTTCCTTGCATCCAGGGAAACGAGGGGGAAGAACCATGCGTTCGACAGTTCCAACCTTGAGGAAGTGGAGCGGGAAGTTATCAGGAACGCTATGATTAAGCATGACGGAAATGTTTCCCACGCAGCCAAGGAACTGGGTCTGACGAGAACATCTCTCTACAGAAGAATGCGAAAACATGACTTATAGACTTTTTCGCGCAGTCTGCGTCACGAGGGTGATCTTTCTGGCGGCTTCGATCTACCTGATCATCTATCTCCTGACAGAAACCACACTCTATGCCACGAGCCTGATTGTCGGTGTTGCCATCGTATTGCAGATTATGTCACTTATCCACTATATAGAAGAGACAAATCGTGGATTGACTCGATTTCTACTGTCCATCAAGTATTCAGATTTTTCACAGAGTTTCTCCAGGAGTGCCAAGGGCAAGTCTTTCGAGGAGCTGAACGAGGCTTTTTCGAGTGTAATCGCCGAGTTTCAGAAAGCCCGCACGGAGAAGGAAGAGCAGTATCGCTATCTCCAGACAGTTGTCCAACACATCGGTCTCGGAATCATGTCCTATGACAAAGATGGCAATGTCGACCTGATCAACAACGCAGCGAGGCGACTTTTCGGCCTGCCGAGCCTGCGGAACATCAGCAATCTGAAAGCTGTCTCTGAGAAGCTTGCAAAGACTCTGCATGAATTGAGATCGGGGGATAAGGCTCTGGTGAAAATCGAGCTTCCAACCGAAACGCTTCGTCTGAGCATTTATGCTACCGAATTCAGGCTTCACAATCAGACGATGAGACTCGTGTCCATGCAGAATATCGAGAGTGAACTTTCCGAGCAGGAGATGGAAGCTTGGCAGAAGCTGATTCGAGTTCTGACGCACGAGATAATGAATTCCGTCACACCGATTGCTTCACTGGCTTCGACAATCGATGATATTGTCAAGAGATCGGGTACAGAATCCGCCGAATCTGAACTATCTGAGGATGCTCGAAATGATATCCAGGATGCTGCCACAACGATCGAGAAGCGAAGCAGAGGGCTGCTGCGCTTTGTTGCAGCATATAGAAGTCTGGCTCGCATCCCCAAACCCAACATTCAGTTGGTTTCTGTGTCGGACTTACTCAGAAGAGTTGGTCAACTGATGGCTGAGCAATCGGAGTCTCATAGTATTGACCTGAAAATCAAGATCGAGTCTCCAAACATCCAGCTTAGGGCAGACCCGGAACTGATCGAGCAAGTGCTTATCAACCTCGTGCTGAACTCAATCCATGCACTCGCCGACAAACAGAATCCCTCTATTGAACTGAGATCCGGCCTGGACAGTCGCGGCAGGGCGGTCATCACTGTTGCTGATAATGGTCCTGGAATCGACAGCGAAGTCATTGACAAGATTTTCACGCCATTCTTTACGACGCGGAAGGATGGTTCAGGTATCGGGTTATCTATCTCACGACAAGTTATGCGATTACACAAAGGGGGCATCAGCGTCAAATCGACTCCCGGCAACGAGACTGCCTTCACACTGAGATTCTAATCACATAGATTGCAAACCACACACCGTCACACGCCGGATGTGAGCTCCGGAGCAATCCGCAATAATCCTGATTTGAAGGAACATCCTGCGAAAAAGGCCATTCTATGGTAGAAACATGGATATATGGTATGTTTTGTCTATGGAGTTGCATAAGTGCCCGACAAACAGTATGAATGCTGTTGCATTTCCCCGAAAAAGATGTAAATAGGTGACGTATTTTGTCGCAATCAGAATCCGAGGGGATTTTCCAAAACAGAATGAATGCCAAATAAGCTGATATGAGTGAACCTGAAAACCTGACACCCAGCCAGAGACAATCGGCAGTATTCTCCGACGAGAAGAAGCTTACCTACAGACTGCTTCTCAAGGCAGTGGTCGCCATTTCATCCCTGTTTGTCATCATACTTCTCGCAGCCGGGTTTATTATCGATAGACGATATTCTGAACAGAAGCGACTGGAGATGGATCGGCAGGTGGAAACGATCACAGACGTCTTTGAATCGATCATGCTGGATGAATCAGGCAACAAGAAGGAGCGTGCGCAGGCATATCTCGAAAAGATAGGACAGGACACAATCTTCAATGCGCTCCGTATGGTCTCTCTCGACACCACTGTCGTATTCTCAAAGGACTCAGCGGAGCTCGGGAAGAAGCTTCATCTCCTGTCAATCCCGGACTGCAAGTCCTGCCACGCGCTCGTCTCCAGACCCGAAGAACGTGAATTGATTTACCTTTCTGATGAAGGAGTTCGAACTTATCATTTTGTGAAGCCGATCGAGAACCAGCCGCGATGTGCGCTGTGTCATCTGGATGAATCGAAACGACGCGGCACACTCGTTGTGGATTTCTCGCTGGCACAGCTCGACAAAGACATTCTCGCCACTCGCGTCAATCATTTAATGATATTTGGGTTTCTCCTCGTGGTAGTGTCGGTTTCGGTCTATTTCCTCCTGCGCCTTGTTGCATACAAGCCGTTGGTAGCGATCGCTGGGAGGCTCAAGCGGATCGCCGGAGGAGATTTCTCGAGAGTACCCTCAAATCCCAGAAGTGATCTTACGGGTTTCATCGGATATCAAATCGATGAGACTGCAGGCCAACTGGAGCGGCTCTATGAGGACCTGGAACTTCGGGTCGAAGAACGCACTCAATCTCTGAGGGAGTCACAGAGTGCGCTGGAAGAAGAGAAGAACAAGCTCCAATTCATTCTGGAGCATTCGCCTCAGGGGCTTCTTGGACTAACAAAATCAGGACAGATTCGTTTTGCGAATAGACAGTTCTGCAAACTGGTTGGATCAAACTGCGATGCGCTGCTCAATCGAGCGGTTGATGATTTCGAGCTGTTACGCCAGATATTTCGCGGCGAAGCGGTCCGTCGAGCTCTCAGCTCAAGCGAGGTTGCTTCGGGAGTAGAGCTCGTGAACGCCGGTGGCGACGATCCACGATACTTCGAGGTCAGCGCGTTGATGGTAAGCGGTGAGACGGATGAATCCCTGCTGGTGATGCTGGCCGATATCACCGAACAGCGGCAGATGATGCAGAATCAGGAACGCCATGAGCGACTTGCATCGATCGGGCAGCTTGCAGCAGGTGTCGCGCATGAAGTTGGCAATCCACTTGCGGCCATATCGTCACTCGTTCAGATAACACAAAAGATCAGTGACCCCGAAAAACAATCGCACAATCTCGATCTCATTACTTATCATATAGACAGAATCAGAAAGATTGTGCGCAACCTCTCGGATTTTGCACGGGTTCCTGACGAGAGAATGATCGCCACCGACATTATCGAAATTGTAAGAGGGGCGATCGAAATTGCGAGTTTTGATGCCAGAGCTAAGAATGTCTCCATCAAATTCAACTATCCACCCGCTCGGATTATGCTGGAGGTTCGCCGCGATCAACTTGTACAAGCGATTATGAACGTTATCATAAATGCGTTCGATGCAATGGAAGACGTGCAGCACCCAAGTCTGAGTGTGCTAGTCGAGTCCACCGATAGCGACAGAGAGGTCGTGATTTCCGTAACCGACAACGGCGAAGGGATCAGAACCAATGATGCCAAGCAGATATTCGAGCCGTTCTACTCAACCAAACCGGTCGGCAAGGGTACCGGCCTCGGTTTGTCTGTCACTTATAGAATTATCACCGACATGGGGGGAGAGATTACGGCGAGAAGCAGGCCCGGTGAAGGCGCCACCTTTTTGATCAAACTGCCGAGAAAGAGGTCGCATTGAGCATCAAATCCGCAAGGGTCATGATTGTCGAAGACGAACAGGACGTTCGGGAACCGCTCGCTGAGTACTTGCGAACTGTCGGAATGAGCGTGACAACCGCCGCTGACGGCAGGGACGCTCTCATGAAGCTCAAGACAAGGAAGATTGACGTCGTTATCTCAGATATCAAAATGCCAAACATGGGCGGCATGGAGCTTCTTGAGCATCTGCGGTCGGACTACCGCGACATCGATGTCATCATGTTCACTTCATTCGGAACGGTCGAAACGGCTGTAGAGGCAATCAAGTCGGGCGCGCAGGATTATGTATTGAAGCCGATTGTATTCGAGGATATCCAACAGAAAATTGAACGGATCATGTCGAATCGTCCAGACGGGACAACAGCCTCCGCAAAGACTGCGGCAGCTGAGCAGTTTGCTATCGATAAGATAATCGGAAGCAGCATACAAGTGCAGGGGCTGAAAGAGTTGATCAAGCGAGTTGCCAGGGCCGATTCTCATGCGTTGATAATCGGTGAGAGTGGCACCGGCAAGGAGCTTGTCGCAAAAGCACTTCATTTCGAATCTAATCGCAAGAGTCATCCATTCATCGCTGTCAACTGCGCGGCAATTCCGGAGCAGTTGCTTGAATCTGAGTTTTTCGGACATTCCGCAGGAGCATTCACGGGTGCTATTGCTGAAACAAAGGGCGTTTTCGAGTCCGCGCACAAAGGTACTCTGTTTCTTGACGAGATCGCATATCTGCCATTGCCGATGCAGGCAAAACTTCTCCGGGCTATCGAGGAGCGCGAAATCACTCCAATCGGAAAGACCAAACCGGTGTCTATCGATCTTACGATCGTCTCAGCCTGTGCGAAGGACTTGCGAGAGCAGGTTGCCGAGGGGACTTTCCGCGAGGAGCTTTTCTTCAGGCTGAACATCATCGAGATCGCTGTTCCTCCGTTGCGCCGCAGAACGGGCGACATTCCGGAACTTGCAGAGTTTTTCCTGAAAGAAACAACTGAACGAATCGTCTCGCCTGTTCGAAGTTTCTCGCTGGTAGCGATGACCGCTCTGGAAAATCACAGATGGCCGGGCAATATTCGCGAGTTGCGGAATGTGGTGGAACGCGCAGTCGTGATGTGCAACGATGAGGAGATTCAACTGCAGAATCTCCCCGATGATATCACTCTAAATGTTCCGGAGCAGAATCGAACGACGGAGTACAAGACCGCTGTGAAGAGTTTCGAGAAGGATCTGATCTTAAAGACTCTTACACACTGCGACAATGACAAGAGACTCGCCGCGAAAATCCTCGGGATAGGTCTCTCTTCCCTTTACCGCAAGCTTGAAGAATTCGGAATCGAGTAGTGAACAGGCAGAACCCTTCGAAGCTCAGGGCTTGCCGCTCCGCTTCGCTACGGGATTCTGCCCTGCTTCTGAAATAGAAAGCGCAGAGCTATGTCAAACCGTTGAAAGGGCTTGTTGAAAAACCCTAAATGATGTCATAGCGAGCGAAGCGTGGCAATGTCGTCGTATTATGCGCGGGCAGGAATCCTTTCCTGCCCGATTTATTCAGCTGTCAGGAAGGGGTTCCTGACAGCGCAGAGGAAAAAGATCGCCACGTCGCTTCGCTCCTCGCGATGACCACGTTCCGCGGTCAGTGACTTTTTCAACACGCCCGAAAAACGGTATATAGGAAGCAGGAAGATAGGCTTTGCTACGGAAATCTGACCGACACGCACTAACGATAGTTGTGGACTGTATCGACGAGTGCCTGGACTGCTTCGATCGGTGTCTCCGGCAGGATTCCGTGACCCAGATTAAATATCAATCGATTCGGATTCTTGATGCTGTCAATGATACGTTTAGTCTGCCTGACGACGTTTTCCGTGGTGCCGAACAGCACGGAAGGATCGAGATTCCCCTGCACTGATTTCCCCGGCAGAGACTTCGCGGCGTCGGAGATTTCCATGCGATAGTCAACCCCCACAACCTCGCAATCGATATCTCTGACAATATCTATGTACGGTGCGAGATTGTTGACGAATAGTATTCGCGGGACTTTCTTGTTGGCAAGCTGACTGAATATCTTTTCGACCGGTCTTGCTGACCACCGCAGATAGTCGTCATTCGACAGTATGCCCCCCCAGCTATCGAAGACCTGCACAACATCGGCGCCTGCGTCGATCTGCGCTTCAAGATAACGTGCGACCACATCGGTGAGCAGCTCTAGCATTTCCTCTGCTGCTTTAGGGTGCTGATAAATGAATTTCTTTGCGTTGTTGAAATTCTTCGATGCCTGCCCCTCGATCAAATAGGAGGCCAGCGTAAATGGCGATCCGGCAAAGCCGATCAACGGCTTTCCGGCGAGGATCTTCTTTATCTCGCGTATGCCATCGAACACGAACGAGAGTTCTTTCTCAATATCAAAATCGGAAAGTCTTTTTACATCTTTGGGCTCGTTGATAGTGAATTCAAGCTGTGGTCCACCCTCCGGGAAATCGACCTTGACTCCCATCGGTTCGAACGGAGTCAGAATATCAGAGAATAGAATTGCGGCATCAAGATCGAATCTCTCTATCGGTTGGCGAACCACCTCGGCAATAAGCTCAGGCGAGCGGCATAACTCAAGAAAGGAGACTTTCTTACGGACACTGCGATACTCCGGCAGATACCTTCCTGCCTGACGCATTATCCAGATAGGGATTCTACCATCATTACGTCCGTAACAGGCTCGGATAAAACTGCTATTCTCTATGACCACTCGTGAGCTTCCTCTCTGATTAGCGATGCAAGTTTGGCGGCGGCGTCCGTCAGCATCTCATCGGTGTGAGCAGCAGATATGAAGCAGACTTCGTAACCTGATGGCGGCATATAGAGTCCACCGTCGAGAACTTTGCTGTGCATGCGATTGTAGTGAGATATTCCATCTTTGCTGATAGCTTCGGCTGATCGCGGCAGGTCGCGCTGAAAGACAATCCAGAACATGGATGCCACACCGGCAATGTTTATCGCGCTGCTGTCAAGCTGTGACGTAACTTCACTTACAAACTTTCTATTCTTCTGCTCAAGTTTGCTGTGTATGCGACCGTCGGCAAGCTTCTTCAATGTAGTCAAGCCTGCAACCATAGCAACCGGGTTTCCCGACAGCGTCCCCGCCTGATAGACCGGGCCATCTGGCGAAAGCAAATTCATGACATCGGCACGACCGCCAAATGCACCAACCGGCATGCCGCCACCGATAATTTTGCCGTATGTCAGCAGATCGGGGCTTATACCGTAATATGCCGCCGCGCCCCCCATTCCAACGCGGAAGCCGGTGATGACTTCGTCAAATATCATCAGCGCGCCATGTTTTTCGGTGAGTGATCGCAGAAGCCGCACGAAATCGTGTCGCTGCACCAGCAGTCCGTTGTTCGCGGGAATTCCCTCGATGATCGCAGCCGCCAGCCTGTCACCATGCTCCGCGAAAAACTTTTCGAGTGCCGCATCGTCATCGAGAGGCAGAACCGCAGTCTGTCCGGTCATCGCATCGGGAACGCCTGCCGATGATGGCTGTCCGAAAGTAACCAGCCCCGATCCGGCGCTGACCAGCAGGTGGTCACTGTGTCCGTGATAGCAGCCGTCGAATTTGAGAATCAGATCACGCCTGGTGAATCCTCGCGCGAGACGAATCGCAGACATCACGGCTTCGGTGCCTGACGAGACGAATCTGACTTTCTCGACAGCGTCGATGCTCCCGACAATGAACTCCGCCATTTGGCATTCGAGCTCGGTCGATGCGCCGTAGGTCATTCCCTTGTCGACTTGCTGTTTGACTGCCGCGACAACATCAGCGTCGGCGTGGCCGAGAATGAGTGGTCCCCATGAGCAACAGAAGTCGAGATAACGATTACCGTCGACATCGACCAGATATGCACCTTCGCCACGTTCGATGAAGCGCGGAATGCCTCCAACCGATTTGAATGCTCGCACGGGAGAGTTGACACCTCCCGGCATTACCTTCTTCGATAACTCCAACAATCTCTCAGATTTTTCCGTGCTTGACATGTCTCATTCCGTGTTTGAGCCTCTGGTTCTGTGATCCTGCTCTCTAAGTATAGTTATCAGCTCTATCTGTCAATCCCAATCGTGTATTGCATCTGAACAGGCGATATTGTCTGTGCGTTCCCGAATGCATGCATTCGGGCAGATGTGGACAGGCCTCCTGAGTCCCGAAGGATCTACCGCGCACACACCCCAAGTACAGCGCGAAGCGCTGTCATACCGATGAAAGGGCATGTTGAAAAACCCTAAATGATGTCACTGCGAGCGAAAAGCCCGAAAATCGGTATCCAGCAACATAGCCCACCGCTGTCAGGAATCCTTTCCTGACAGCTACGTGAATCGTGCAGGAAAGGATTCCTGCCCACGCAGAATATGCTGAGATTGCCACGC
>Ga0180009_10007516_pt1 | contig 11087 bp, 10 predicted proteins | sample OS_PC_MetaG_FD_123537 | JGI IMG/M metagenome (GOLD analysis project Ga0180009, IMG submission 123537) | Groundwater microbial communities from the Aspo Hard Rock Laboratory (HRL) deep subsurface site, Sweden - OS_PC_MetaG | ecosystem: Environmental > Aquatic > Deep subsurface > Groundwater...
GAAATTCCTATACTATCAAGTTAACATAAGTTAACCAAGCCGGTTCGGGCGAATTCTTTTCAGGGATATTGTATTTTGGTTATAATGTGCTATAATGTTTTGGTTAACATAAGTTAACTAGATTCCGGTTAAGTGAAACTTTTGGAGCAATATGGCTGATGAAAAACCATTTCTATCCATCCCCGAGGCGGCAAAGATACTTGGCATCACGCGGATAGCCGTCTTTAAACAGGTTAAAAAAAGCCGGCTGGCGGCGATAAGGATAGGCCGGAACTGGGCGATACCGGTTTCCGCGCTTGAAACCCGCGCGCCCGACAAAAGCGCCCCCCCCCCAGCGGCCAGGGGGGGCGATATCCCGGCGCCTCCGGCTAAAAAAATAAAATCCCCCGCGCCGGTTAAGCCGGCGGAGAGACCCCCCCTCAAGGCTGAAAAAGACATGCTGGAAGATCTGGGCTGGGACTAACCTGAAAAATTCAGTTGAATTTTTCAGGAAGGATAAAGGATGAGGGATAAAGGCTAAAGGGCAGAAAATCACTTTGTCTCTGATGCGTTTCCCCCCTTCATCCTTAAGCCTTTATCCTTTAGCCTTTCTGCTAATACCACACCGGTGAAAAAGCCAGGAATCTGACCAGCGGGAACTCCGTAAACGGCTTATCGTCCGTGACTGCCGGGTAAGGCGCCGAGGCGGCGGCCACCTCATCGTTCGTCATGATCCTGTAATGGGAGATAAATTCAGGAGAGAGCGGCGGGAGATCAAGCCGGGCCCTGCCTCTTTTTATCCTGGCCTCAAGCGTTTTCGGCGTCATATCCAGCTCGTTATTGGAAGCTAATGCCAGAAATCCGGGCAATTCAGGGAAGCTCCAGACATTGACGTAAGAAAATACCGCCTTTAGGCTTTTCAGTATCATAAAATAATCGCTTTCAAAACAGGGCTTGGGTATCCACAGGCTCAAAACTCCGCCGGCGGAAAGTTTTTTCCTGGCCAGCTTGAAAAAATCCCGGCTGTAAACATTGACGGCGCCGGAGCTGTAGATAGGCGGAGTGACATCCACAACAATGGCGTCGTAAGTCTTTTTAGTCCTTAAAAGCTCATTGCGGCCGTCGTTAAGTATGACCCTGAATTTGTTCCGTTTCAGAAGTTCGTCCCAGCCCGGCGTGAAAAGCGGCCCGGCCTCGGCCACCGAGGCGACAAGCTCGGCCACGTCCACGTGGACGCCGTGCAGAACGGCGGAGCGCAGCGCGCTGCCGACGCCCAGCCCTATTATAAACATCTCTTTCGGGTTTTCCTGGAACAAAAGCGGAAAATGCGACATCAGCTTGCCGGCCGGGCCGTTGCCGGATACGACGAACCCGTTGATACAAAGGTATTGAACAGCTCCGTTGTCGGCGAAGCACACGGTAACGGCCCCGGCTTTTTCTTCGGCATGAAAGACTATTTCGCCCGGCTGGTTATGCATGATCCGGCCTTCTATAATGCTGAATACGGGGTCCGGAACGATAAAGGCCGCGAACGCCGCCATTATGGGTAAAGCCATCCATGCCCCGTACCTGCGTTTTGCCTCCGCACCGCCCATCCCGGCCAGTATGGCGCCCGTCAGGGCTGTTAATATGGCTATCAATATGAAGCTGTACTTTGTGCCCAGAAACGGTATCAGGACGAAACCGGCCGCGAGCGAACCTAAAATGGCGCCGAGGGTATTGGCGGCATAAAGAGTCCCCACTCCCCCCCCGATCCTGCCGGAAAGCTTCACGCCCGCCGAAACCGCCACGGGGAAGAAAAAACCCATGATAAATGTGACCGGCAGTATTATAAGCGCCGCCCAGCCGAACATCATCAGGATGTCCGAAGCCTGTGTTAACGGGGAATAAAGGTATTTAGCGTCCAGGGTGGTACGCCCGATAAGCCAGAAGACGCCGAAGCCCGCCAGCGCCAGCGCGGAGGTGAGCGCCTGGGCTTTTGCCAGGGTCTCAAAAGGCGCGCTTAGGGCCGGTAGTTTATGTTCGGCATAACGGCTTCCAAGGGCTATGCCCGTGAGGTAAACCCCCAGCATGGCGGCAAACGCGTAGACCGAGTTGCCTATGGCGAGGATCAGCATCCGGGCCCACAGGACTTCAAGCCCCAGAGCCGCGAAACCGGACAGGCCGAGAATAAAAGCGAGCTTCCTATAGACGCCCCGGGCGTCCGGCGGGCTTTGCGGCTGCATCTCCGGCCGGAGGGAATCGCCTTCCGCGGGCCGGCAGACGAACACTCTTAAAGCTATCAGGATATTGAGCGCCGCCGCGGCCATGACCGTGGCCGTCTCCCCCAGATGGCCTATCAGCAGGAAGCCGGAAACCAAAACGCCGGCCACGGCGCCGAACGTGTTCAGGGCGTAAAGCCGCGACAGTTTTCCCCCCGCCTCGCCGAGGCTCTTTGACAGATAGCCGGTCAGCAGCGGGAGAGTGGCGCCCATCAATATCGTGGGCGGCAGCAGAATGGCTCCGGCCACAACTATCCTCAGCAGCCCCCGGCCGAGGCCCGCGGCAAAACCGGCGCCTTCAGGCAGAAGCCCGGCTATGAGTTGCGGCAGGTTTATCAGAAGGATGGTAGCCGCCGCGGCTAAAAGTCCGACAGCTATCTCTATGAAAGCGTAGCAGCGGAGCGGATTTTTTATTTTGTCGGCTTTCCTTCCGATAAGCCAGGCGCCCAGCGCAAGCCCCCCCATAAAAACGGCCAGCGCCGTGCTGGTGGCCTCAAGGGTGGTGCCGAAAACCCTTATCAGCATCCTGAACCAGACGGTCTCATATATCAGGCCGCTCACGCCGGAAAGGAAAAATAAAAAGGGGATATTAATATTGTTTTTAACGGGCTCCGGCATTTTATCACCTCGGCTGTTTTTAACTGCCCGCCTCCGCCCCCGCCAAACAGTCCGGCGGGTCCGCCGAGTAGTGTGGCGGAAAACAACCCGGCGCTGCGCCCGCCGAGTTGTATTGGCGGGGATCCGCCTCTGGCGGAAAATTATTGCATGACCGAAACCACGTGACCGTCAGGCGGGAAGATATGATTATTGTAAGAAATTTTGACCCTGATTGCGCAAAGTTATGAAAAGCGGGGTTTCGAAGGGCCGTTTAACCGGAAAGTTGCAGTTGCAACTTTCCCATCGCATAGCGAGGGCGCGCCGCGCGCGGTGCCGCGCGGTTGCCCGGCGCGGGATAATTTTGCTATTCTTATAGTATAAATGACCTCCTATATCCTGGCCATTATTATAGCGCTTTTGCTGGCGGCGATTGGTTTCCTGTTAAAGCAGCTCTACGCCATGAAGCTGGAGAAACCGGCCTCCGGGACCGAAGAGCGGAACGCCTCCCTTAAAAATACCTGGAATAAATTTGACGAGCTTCTGACCAGCCTTCTGACCATCCACGAGATAGGCATAATCAACGCCGGCGATATCAAGAAAGAAGATTTTTATCAGACCGTGGTGGAAAGCGCATGCGAACTTATACGATCCACGCGCGGGTCCCTTATGGTCTATGATGACGAACTCAAAGAACTCAGGATCACCGCTTCAAAGAACACCTCCAAAGAAGTCATAGACAGCACCCACATCAAGCCGGGGCAGGGCATAGCCGGCCGCGCTTTTCAGACGGGAGAGACGATTTTCGTAACCGACCCGGAGCATAACACGCAGTATAAGGATTTTATAGGCAAAGAGGAGCAGAAAGAACCGTTCATAGCGATACCGCTTAAGGTAAAAGATAAGCCTTTCGGCGTCCTGAACCTCCACCTTTCCCGGGAAAAAGAGTCTTTTACGGATTACGACCTGAAATTCCTTACCCTGCTGGCCGGGGAAGCGGCCATCACCCTCGAGAACATAAAGCTTTACGAGAGCATAGAGAATTTTTACCTTGAGATGGTGCAAACGCTGGCCCGGGTGATAGACGCCAAGGATTCTTATACCGGCGACCATGCCGGCCGCGCCCGCAGAAAAGCCAGACAGCTGGCCAAGGAACTGCATATGCCGGAACAGATGATAAAATATGTGGAATACGCCGCCCTGCTGCACGACATAGGAAAGATCGGCATAGACGGGGTCATACTTTCAAAGCCCGGGCGCCTGAGCACGGAAGAATACGATGAGATAAAAAAACACCCCGCCATAGGCTATCAGATACTTTCCCCCATCCATTTCCTCGGCCCCGTGGCCCAGATGGTGCTTTATCACCAGGAATGGTATAACGGCATGGGCTATCCGGAAGGGCTTAAGGGCGAAGAGATCCCGCTGGGCGCAAGGATAGTGGCCACCATAGACGCCTGGGACGCCATGATGTCGGACAGGCCTTATAGAAAGGCCCTTTCCAGGGAGATTGGCATATCCGAACTTGAAAAAGGCGCCGGCAAACAGTTCGACCCCCAGGTGGTGGAGGCTTTCCTTAAACTTGAACACAAGGAATGGCAGGACCCGGGGAAAGGGTAGTGAATAGTAGGTAGTAGGTAGTAGATAGTAGGTAGGATTTAAGGAACTCCACCCCCTATCTACCACCTACTAACTACCACCTACTACTTTATGCTTACCATAGTTCCCACGCCGCTGGGCAATCTGGAAGATATAACGCTCCGCTCGCTTGCGGCGTTGCGCGAGGCCGACCTCATACTTTGCGAGGACACCCGCCGCACCATCAAGCTTCTTTCACACTACGCCATAAGTAAAAAACTTATCCGGTACAACGAACACAGCGAACGCTCTTTAAGCGAAGCCGCCGCTCTTTTAAGTCTGGGTAAAAAAATCGCGCTGGTTTCCGACGGCGGCATGCCCTGCATCTCCGACCCCGGGCGCAAGCTGGTGGCGCTGGCCAGGGCCAGCGGCCTGGCGGTGGAGACTTTGCCCGGCCCCTCGGCCGTCATAACGGCCGCCGCGGGCTCCGGCCTGCCGGCCGACTCGTTCGTTTTCCTGGGGTTCCTGCCGCGCTCAAGAGGTAAGATAGTCAAAGCCCTCAAAGGAGCTTTTACGCTCAAAAAGACGGTTATACTTTATGAATCGCCGTTCAGGATAAAAAAATTCATGGAACTGGTGGTTTCCGAATTCGGCCCGGGGACGGAAACGGTTATCGCCCGCGAACTTACCAAAGTCTACGAGGAATGGCTCAAAGGGACGGCCCTGGAAACACTCAAAAAGCTTGAAGCGGTCAAAGAAGTGAAAGGCGAGATAACAGTTCTGCTCCGCCCCCCGGACGAGGGAAGGCTGAAGGATGAGGGATGAAGGATGAGACAAAAGACGATTAAAAAACAAGGATTATCTTTTCATCCCTCAGCCCTCATACCTCATCCCTCCGTCCGCCTCAGGCGGACGGGTTTATGACCATAATGTTCGTGTGCACGGGCAATACCTGCAGAAGCGTGATGGCCCATTATTACGCCGCAAAACTCGCTTCCGACAGAAAGCTCGATGTTAAGATCAGCTCAAGCGGCCTGGAGGCCGATAAGGATACCCCCATGCCGGAGATCATCAACACGCTCTTTAAAAAAGAGAAAATTCCTGTGTCGGCGCATGTGCCCGCGGAGACGACCGTCGAAATGGTGAAAGAGGCCGGCCTGATACTCGCCATGACGCGCGCGCACAGGACGAAGATAATAGAGCTGTTTCCCGAAGCCAAAGACAGGGTCCATACGCTTGTGGAGTACGCCGGTTTCGGCAGCGCCGATCTGGCCGACCCCTACGGGAGGGGCGAGATATTTTATCTGGAGGCCTTCCGGCTGATAAAGAAGTCGGTCGAGGCCGTGTTTAACAAATTGGCCGTCTGAGACGCATAGGTCGCTTGATAGACATCCGCCTTAGGCGGACGCCTACACAAGTATTGCAGGAAAAGAAGTAGAATAACTGAACTGAAGGGTTTAAGGGTATGAGGTGTTAAGGGTAACAACAAAATTCTTTACCCTAAAACCCTTAGACCCTAAGACCCTAAAACCCTTCGGCATTCAAGGAGAAACCTAATGTACGACGAGATACGCAAGAACGATCCGCAGCTTTATAAAGCCGTAAAAGGCGAAGTGCTCCGGCAGCAGAACAACCTGGAGCTTATAGCCTCGGAGAACTACGCCTCGAAGGCGGTGTTGGAGGCTCTGGGTTCCGTGCTGACCAATAAATACGCGGAAGGCTATCCCGGCCGCCGCTATTACGGCGGCTGCGAATATGTGGATATCGCCGAAAAACTGGCCGTTGACCGGGCCAAAAAGCTCTTCGGCACCGAACACGCCAATGTCCAGCCGCATTCCGGCACCCAGGCCAATATCGCGGCGTATCTGGCGCTGATCGAGCCCGGAGACACCGTGATGGGCCTGAACCTCTCCCACGGCGGACACCTCTCCCACGGCCACCCGCTCAACTTTTCCGGCAGGTATTTTAAGATCGTCACCATGAACGTGCGCAAAGACACCGAACTCCTGGATTACGACGAAGCCGCGAAAGTGATAGAAAAAGAGCGTCCCAGGCTCATCATGGCCGGCGCCTCCAATTATTCACGGGTCTGGGACTGGAAGCGCCTTAAAAAGATGGCCGACGCCTGGAAGGCCTATCTCGTCACCGATATCGCCCACTACGCCGGCCTCATAGCCGCCGGTATCTACCCCTCGCCGGTCGAATACGCGGACGTGGTCACCACCACCACGCATAAGACCCTGCGCGGGCCCAGGGGCGGGCTGATCCTTTCAAAGGCCGTCTACTCAAAGACCATAGACCGCACCAATTTCCCCGGCAACCAGGGCGGGCCGCTTATGCACGCCATCGCCGCCAAGGCCGTCTGTTTCAGGGAAGCGCTTGCACCGGCGTTTACGGACTACCAGAAGCAGGTGCTCAAAAACGCCCGGAAACTGGCCCGGGAGCTGCAGGCCCGGGGCTACCGCATAGTGGCCGGCGGCACGGACTGCCACCTGATGAGCGTGGACCTGAGGGCCAAGAACGTGACCGGCAAAGAGGCTCAAGACGCACTTGATAAGGCCGGCATCACGGTCAATAAGAATACCATTCCGTACGACCCCCAGCCGCCGATGGTCGCCAGCGGGGTCAGGATAGGCACGCCGGCGGTCACCACCAGGGGGATGAAGGACCGCGACATGGCGGCCATAGCCGATTTCTTCGACGACGCCATCAAGCACAAGAACGACGACAAGGCGCTCAAGGGGATAGCCGAAAAGGTAAAAGGGCTTTGCGCCAGGTTCCCGGTCTATCCGGGTTTCGAAAAATAAGATGTTCTAAGGGCTTCCAATTGTTATAAAATCTATATTAATAGGGTTGTAGCGTTATAGAGTTATGGCGTTATAGCGTTCTAAGGAATTCCGCGGTAACGAATTAACGCGATGAACGCGACGAACACGATAAACGCCATAAACGCTGCAAAATGGATTTTTTTAAGGAGCTTTAGATGGGTAAAAGACCTCTGGCGCATATCGCGGTTATAGGCGGCAGCGGCCTTTATGAGATGCGGGAGCTCCGCAATATCAAAGAGGTAAAGGTCAGGACTCCTTTCGGCGACCCCTCTGACAGCGTTATAACGGGAAACCTTTCAGGCGTTCCCGTGGCCTTCCTTCCCCGCCACGGCCGCAAACATAACCTCCTGCCCGGCGAGATAAACCAGCGCGCCAATATGTGGGCGCTGAAGTCCCTGGGCGTTAAAACCATAATCTCGGCCAGCGCCGTCGGCTCGCTCAGGCAGGAATTAGCCCCCACCCATTTCGTGTTCCCCGAACAGTTCGTGGATGAGACCAAGGGCCGGACGTCCACCTTTTTCGGCGGCGGCATAGTGGGACATGTGCCTATGGCGGAGCCTTTCTGCAAAACGCTCTCCGTAATGATGCATAAAGAGGCGAAAAAACTCGGCATCAAATCGCATCTCGGCGGGACCTATGCCTGCATGGAGGGGCCGGGTTTCTCGACAAAGGCCGAATCCCGGTATCACAGACAGCTGGGCTACTCCGTCATAGGCATGACCGTGCCCACCGAGGCCAAACTGGCCCGCGAAGCCGGCTTTCATTACGTGCCGATCTCGCTTGTGACCGATTACGACTGCTGGAAAGAGGGCGAGGAAGTGGACCAGGAAAAAGTGGTCACTAACCTCAAAAAGAACATCGAGAACATCCGCCGCCTGCTGGTGAAAGCCATCCCCGGCGTTTTGGAGGCCGGCTGCTCCACGAATTGCTCCGAATTCATCAAGACCTCGGTGTTTACGCGCAGGGAAAATTTCCCAAAAAAACTCTATAAGGCCCTTAAGCCGATAATCGGGTGAGCTGATTATGAAAAGAAAAGCCAAAGGCCGGAAAACAAGCAGAAAAACATGGGTCAACTCTATGCGCAAGAAGCTCATAGAGGCGGCCAAGAAAGCCCAGAAGGCCTCTTATTCCCCCTATTCCCGCTATCCTGTCGGGGCGGCCGTGCTTGCCGAATCCGGCAGGATATACTCCGGCTGCAACGTCGAGAACGCCTCGTTCGGCCTTGCCTGCTGCGCCGAGCGGGTCGCCATTTTCAACGCCGTCAGCCATGGTGAAAAAAAACTTAGAGCTGTTTGCGTGGCGGCCAAGTCGGCCAGGCCCTGCGGCGCCTGCCGGCAGGTAATAATAGAATTCGCTCTCAAAGACGCGGAAATCATCTGCGTGGACTGGCAGCCGCTTGAAAAAAAAGAGCATGTCGCCCATACAAGGGTCTCCAAGCTCCTGCCCAAGCCGTTTAACCCGTCGGAAGCGGGACTGTAAAACGGGGAAGGGTTCAAGGGTTTTAGGTGTTAAGGGTAACAGCAAAATTATTTCCCTTAAACCCTAAACCCCTTAGACCCTAAAACCCTATCTTTTTCGGAGGTGTTATGGACGTCAAAACACTCGGCAGGATAACGAAATGGATGGAATCCACCGACCTGGAAGAAATAACCTGGAAGAACGGCGCGGATAAAATAAGCCTCAAAGTTAATAACTCCCCCGAGGCCCACAGCAAGTTTTCCTCCACGCTTGTGACGGTCCCGGCTCCTTCCATAGGCATATTCCGCTTCGCCAGGCCCGGCAAAACCAATACGCTTAAAGAGGGGCTGGCCGTGAAAAAAGGCGCCGAGTTGGGCGTGGTGGAAGTGGCCAAGGATTTTAAACCTGTTGCGCCTGGAGTAGACGGCTATCTTAAGATCATATCCGTGGAAGACGGGCAGACCGTCGAATACGGCCAGCCTCTGTTTTTCATAGAGCCGAAGTGAATCAGGGTATAGAGGATAGAGGCGAGGGGATAGAGGATAGTTATAAAGAACTCCTCCCCTAACCCCTATCCCCTAACCCCTATCCCCTACGCTTATGCCGCAGAAAATATCAGTGATAAAATGCCGTAAATGCGGACATGAGTCCAATATTATAAGCGATACCTGCATAAAGTGCGGCGCAAAACTTGAAAAGGTCTGCGGCGGCTGCGGTTTTGCGAACGCGGTGGAAAAGAACTACTGCGACCAGTGCGGCATGGTGATGGTCCTCAAGGCCCCTCCGAAACAAGACGATACGGGCGCGCCCCCCCCCCCGCCTCCCCCCACCGCTGCGGGGGGGGAGAAACCTCCGGAAAAACCGAAATACCGGCTTGAAATGCAGCCTATTCAGGACACGATATCCGAAAAAGATATTTCTTTCAGAAAACTCTTTCCAGGCAAACCCGCCGCGCCCGGTGTCCCTGGCGCCGAGGCTCTGAATAAGCCCGTTCCTCCGGCCGCCGGGGGGGGCCAAAGCCGGAAAGCGATAAGTATATCCGTAAAGATGCCCTCGGTTAAAAAGATCGCGGGCATACTTATCACCGCGGGCCTTTTTTGCGCGCTGGTTTTTCTCCTCTACCTGATAGCGGCCCCGCATATCCCTAAATTTAAGCTGGAAATGACCGCTAAAAGCTATCTTAAAAAACTTTCAACCGGCAGATATGAAGAAGCCTATGACCTGCTCTCCTCCAATTCCAAAGCGGCGGTATCCATGGCGGATTATGTGAATTATAGCAGGCAATATTACGCAAAAGCGCCCCCCTGGGAAGTGCAGAACGTGAAGATGTTCGTCATGGCGCCGGAAGCCGCCATGGTAAAATACCAGCTTAAGGAGGGTTCGGCGCCCTGGCGGGCGGACTATATTTCGTTCGTCAAAGAACATGACCGGTGGACGCGGCCTTATATCTGGATGCTGTTCGAGCCCATAGAATCCGCCATCGCCAAACAAGATTATCCCCAGGCGATGTTTTTGGCGCAGAAGCTCTATCTGACCGATCCCATGGATCCGCGCTCTTCAGGCTACCTTTGCGTCTCGGAATTTTTTATGGGGCTCTACGACAAATCGGCGGACTCCTGCAAAAAGACCATCGCTTCGGTCATGACCTATCCCTCAAGCTTTTCCGCGGGCGATATGTTCTGGTTCAAGATCTATTATGCCGACAGTCTGCGCTTTGTGCAAAAATATGAAGAAGCGCTTGAAAAATATGACGAGCTGTTGAAGATACCGACCCTGCTGGCGAAGGATCAGTGCCCGCTTTATTTGAACCGGGCAGACGCCCTGGTGCGGATGAAAAAATATGATAGCGCCCTGTACGATATGCTTAAGGCGGACGCGGTCTGCCCCGACGCGAATAAGGCCGAGGTGCTTAAAAAAACGCGCTTCCTGAACGGCGCCGCCATGCAGGAGGCCGTTGACCTCGCCCAGAAGGCCAGGTTTAAGCCCGACCTGCCGCCGCTGGCGGAGCTGAGAAAAAAAGATTACGCGGACCTGGCCGCCATGCTGGGCCCCAGGAACATGAAGTTTATGCCGAAAGACAACTGGATAACCGCGCATCTGTCCGGGCCCGAATACAGGGTGATCTTAAGGCAGGAAGGCATAAATCCCCGCACCCGGCAGAAAGATTTTAAAGACCTGTACGTGTTCATGGTCAACCTGTGGACCGGCGTTATAAAACTTGAAAGAGACCCGTCCCAGCCGGCGCAAACGGCAGTAGGTAGTAGATAGTAGGCAGTAGGCAGTAGGCAGTAGGCAGTAGGCAGTAGGCAGTAGGCAGTAGGCAGTAGGCAGTAGGCAGTAGGCAGTAGGCAGTAGGCAGTAGGCAGTAGGCAGTAGGCAGTAGGCAGTA
>Ga0180009_10007517_pt1 | contig 11086 bp, 9 predicted proteins | sample OS_PC_MetaG_FD_123537 | JGI IMG/M metagenome (GOLD analysis project Ga0180009, IMG submission 123537) | Groundwater microbial communities from the Aspo Hard Rock Laboratory (HRL) deep subsurface site, Sweden - OS_PC_MetaG | ecosystem: Environmental > Aquatic > Deep subsurface > Groundwater...
GACCTGCGTGGACCAAACAGGGCTGATATTCGGTGGAGGACATCAGTGTGGGGTTGATGGTATTTCTCATCCATGCACACATGGCGCCTGCCACTTCGAGGTCGCTGGTCGTGACCGGCTTACCCTTCTTGTCATAGGCGACGACAATGTTGCCCAACCTCTCACGAAGGTCTTTGAGGTCCCGGACAATGGAAAGGATGGCCATGAGTTCGGAACTCACCGCAATGCCGAATCTGGACTGCATCGTGAAGCCATCCATCTTGCCCCCGAGGCCGATGACGATATTTCGTAAAGACTGGGCGCAAAAATCGATAATCCAGCCCATTTCAACGTTCGTTGGATCAATGTCGAGCCGTTTGAGGTTCCTTTTAGCCAGTTCCGCATCGTCATAGTTCCGTTCGTGCTGCATCCTGGACGTCAATGCGACCATGGCCAGGTTATGGGCATTGATGATGTCGTTGATGTCCCCGGTGAGACCAAGCGAGAATTCCGTCATGGGGATGAGAAGGGATTTGCCTCCTCCCGCAGCCGTTCCTTTCACATTCATGGTTGGACCGCCCGAAGGCTGACGGAGACACCCACCGACATTTTTCCCTCTTTTGCCGAGCCCCTCGATCAAACCCATACTCGTTGTCGACTTTCCTTCTCCGAGGGGGGTTGGGGTGATCGCGGTAACCTCGATATACTTTCCGTCCGGCCTCTTTTTCAGACGCTCCATGATCTTGATGAAATCGAGTTTGCACAGTTTCCCCATGGGGATAATTTCGTCCGGTTTAAGGCCGAGTTTATCCCTCCACTGGTCGACAGTAGGCATGTTTTCTTCCGCGATATCCGCAATCTGCCAGTCTGCGAGTTTTCTTGGGTCTGCCTTCATGTACTTTTTCGAGATATTGAAACCCATATGTATTTCCCTCCCATTCTTTTAAAATTGTTTAAAAAACTTTTCCTTAGCACGCATTAAAGCAATGAACCTCCCCGCAGCAAGCTGCGGGGTATCTAAAACCACGAGGAACGAAGCAAGCTTCGGGGAATTTACCCTGAGAGATTAAAATACCGAACGTTTTTATCCACCGCTTTAAGAAATCACCCCCTTCTCTGCACATGAAGGCCAAAAGATCGCTTAGACTTGCACTTGTCTCATCGTCCTTCCCGGATTCGGTTTAACCTGAGTCAGACCTGGGAAAGCATCCCCTCGCCTTGCAGCTCAGATGCAGAGGCGGGGGAAGCGACAGCGGATTAACCGTCGGTGGTCAATTCATCCTTTTTCCCCTGATAGTCCTGCAGGACGTTCTTCCAGCCTTTGACGCAGCTATAGATGACAAAACCGATGGTGGCGACAACGATGGCGACGCCGAAGAACAGCAGGGTGTTCGCGGGAATGGTAAACATCTGGGTCATCGCATACTCTCCTTCGGATTGATTCAGGCCCGACCATCCATGCCGGACCCGAATGTTATATTCGGATGGTCTTCAACAGGGGATTCATTTTCCGTATCCTCTCGAGAATCTCATCGAGTTGCTTATTTCTCCGGTAACAGAACAGATAACCGCTCTCCCGGGGCAGCTTCAGTTTAATAAAACCAAACCCTCCAGAAAAACGGGATCCCTCAATGGCACGGATCTGCTTTGCCGAAACCTCCACGCGCCGCCTGAAGCTTTTCAAAACCACCCGCCCTTCGGGGTCCATGGAGATGGAGGTGAACAGGCCCATGGACCAGAACCAGTTATAGAAGTAAAAAAACCCGATCATCACGGCATAGAGCCAGTCGCTCTGAAACCGTCCCTGACTGAATTTCAGATAAATGAAAGGCAGCGTCACGGCGGTCCATATGAGAATCACTCCGTAGAAAAGGACCACAAACGGTACGGGGGCCCGAAAGACAGTGACCGCGTCGATCGTTTGCTTGACTTTCATTCATCCCCCACATCCGGCACTGACTGGACATCCAGCGAAGTTCATCTCCGCTGGACGTACAAACCTCCTATCACCCACCTCCCTCTTCACCCCGGATCAGAGTCAGCCCCTGAAGAGCACCTTGGGCGCCCACAGAATGATGTCGGGGAATAACATGCACAGAACCAGACCGACGAACTGAAGGCCCAGGAACGGGAAGGCCGATTTCCAGATGTCCACCGTCGAAACATCCGGCGGCGCCACGCTCTTGAGGTAGAAGAGCGACATGCCGAATGGCGGCGTAAGGAAAGACATTTGGAGATTCACGGCGAACAGGACGCCGAACCAGATCGGATCGAAGCCAAGCTGCCGGATGATCGGCCCGAAGAGCGGGATCGTCAGCATGATGATCCCGACCCAGTCGATGAAGCAGCCCAGGAAGATCAGGATGCCCATCATGATCCAGAGGATCGTCCATTTCCCCAGGCCGGAGCCGAGGAGCATGCTGTTGACGAAATCCCCGCCGCCCACCATGATGTACAGCGCGATGAAGATGTTCGCCCCGAACATGGTCCACATGACCATCCCCGTGGCCCTGATCGTGTTTTCCGCCGCATGGACGAGATCCTTCCAGGGCATGCGCCCCTTGATCTTGGCGATGATCCAGGCCCCCAGGCAGCCGACGCCGGCCGCCTCCGTCGGGGCTGCGATGCCCATGACGATCGTTCCCAGGACCAGGAAGATCAGAATACCCGCGGGGATGATCGGTAGCGCCACCTTGAACAGACCGGCCCAGCCCAGCCGTTCTTCCTTCGGGACGGGGGGACCGAGCGCCGGGTTGATGTAGCAGCGGATCGTGATGTAGATCATGTACAGCCCCGCCAGCATGAAGCCCGGCAGGAAGGCCCCGGCGTAGAGCTGGCCGATGGAGGAGTTGTCCACCATGCCGTAGACGATCAGCATGACGCTGGGGGGGATCAGGATCCCAAGGGTGCCGCCGGCCAGGATGCCGCCGAGCGCAATCCCCTTGTCATATTTGCGGTTGAGCATTTGGGGGAGGGCTATGAGGCCCATGGTCACTTCGGTGGCCCCCACGACGCCGGCCATGGCCGCCATCATCGTGCAGGCGGCGACCGTCGCCGTAGCGACGCCGCCCTTGAGCCAGCCCAGCCAGTGGTAGACCATCATGTAGATGTCCTCGATGACTCCGCTCCGTTCGAGGATGTTCGCCATCAGGATGAACAGCGGGATGGCGTCCAGCAGGTAGTTGACCATCAGGCCGAAGATCCGCGTCGGGACGATGTTGACGGCTGACGGCCCCTGGAAGATCGCCGTGAAGAGAATGCCCACGAACCCGGTGGCGAAAGCCACCGGCAGACCCATGAACATGACAAGCACCATGCTGCCGAAAAGGAGGATGGTTATCCATTCGATGCTCATTTAAATTCCCTCCCTGTAAAGGCCATGTGGGCGTCCCGGATGGTCCAGACGACCCCCTGCAAGAGCAGCAGCACCCCGCCGAAAGGCATCAAAAACTTAACGGGATAGAGGGGCGGCGCCCAGTCGGTGAAGGAATTCTCCCCGATCAGATCCATGCCGAACAACGTGTTACCCGCGCTCATCATCTGGGAACTCCAGTAGAAGTTCCAGGAGGTGTAGATGTAGACCAGGACGAAGCAATAGAAGAAACCGCAGGTGATCAGATCCAGGATCGCCTGGGTCCGGGGACCCAGGGTCGCGTAGATCACATCGACCCGCACATGGGCTCGCCAGTGGTGGGCGACGCCCACGACCATGACGTAGTACATCGCGAACAGGCTCAGCATCAGTTCGTGCCCCCAGTTCGTCGGCATACCGAAGGCGTAACGCATGATCACCTCGAAGGAGATCACGACAACGCAGATCAGCGATATATAGGCCATCAGCTTGCCGACGAAGACGTTGGTCTTCTCGACAGCCATCATAAAAGTCCTCAATGTGTCCATAGGATTAACCTTTCCATGATTCGCTTTTCGGTTCTTCCTCTTATAATAAAAAAGGGGGAAGGGATCCTTCCCTTCCCCCAAAACCGCGATCAGAAAACGAGCTTCTTTCCGCTGTGGTCCACCATATCCTTGTCGGTGTAGTAACCGATCTTCACGGATTTGATGTACTCCCACTGGGATTTAAACGCCTTCATCGCCAGCGGGTCTTTCTGCGCCCATTTCACCCAGAGTTCGGGCGCGAACTTCCTGAACTTGTCGATGTCCGACTCCTTCAAGCGGATGATCTCACAGCCCTTGGCCAGGTACTTGGGAATCGCTTCGAGGTTGGCCTTCTGGATGGCATTGTGATGATCCCAGGAGTGCCATTCCACGGCGACCTCTAACATCTGCTGGAAATGTTTGGGGATCTTCTTCCAGGTGTTCATGTTGATGTTGACGCTCATCAAGTCGACGGGCTGGTGCAGACAGGGCGTCGAGGGGGGGCCGAGGATGACGTACTTGGCGATCTCGGCGAACCCCAGGTTGTAGTTGATCGCCCAGCCCACGTAATCGGAGGCGTCGATGACCCCCTTCTCCAGTGCCGGGTACACCTCGCCGCCGGGGAGCAGAACCGTGGAGACGCCGGCGGCGCGATAGATATCCGCGATGATCCCGCCCGGGTACCGGATCTTTTTCCCCTTGAAATCCTCGAAGGAGCGGATGGGGATCTTGGAGTGGATCAGGTTATCGTCGTGCTGGACCGTTCCGACGAAATACATGTTGTGCTTTCCGTACGCCTCGCGGGCGATCTCCTTGCCGCCTAGGGAACCATACCAGACATCCCACTGATGGGGGAGATCCATTCCGAAGGGGTAGGAGGACAGGAAGGTCGCAACGGGGATCTTGCCGGGCCAGTAGACGTCGAAGCAGTGCATCGAATCGAACACGCCGGACTTGACCGCGTCGAACATCTCGAAGGTCCCGACGATCGCCCCGGCAGGCAGACACTCGATCAGTAGCTTGCCCTCGGTGATCTCTGCAACCTTCTTCCCGAAATCCTGGAACTTCGTGTACCCGACCGTCCCGGCGTCCCAGGCGGTCTGCATCTTCATCTTGATGGGGGCCGCCGCCGAGAGGCGCATCACGCCCGGAAACCCCATAACCCCCGCGGCGGCGCCGGTCGCCACGGCCGCGGTCTTCAAGAAACTGCGCCGCGATCCTTTTTCACCTGTGATTTTTTCTTCTTTCACTTTCTTGCTCATGGACATTCCTCCTTCTTTTTTAAGGTTAGTTTTGTATTGAGAACCGACCTTTCCAACAAAACACGATAAAAAACCGTTCAAAAAAGAAAAGTTTGATCATGCACTACAAGTGAAGTTCCCCGTCCACAGGGCGGGACTTCCCGGCAAGGGCAAGGAAGATATCTGTTCCAGGCGCGACTTTCGGGTTGCACTCCCGATCATGTATTTGCCTACCACCGCTGCCGCCTTCTGTCAAGAAATAACAAAAGCCTCTCCGGCGGCGATCGCCGTCATGTCATGCGACCCGTCACTGCGAACCGTTCAACGCTTTCTGCAGGAGCTGGACCGGATGCAGCACCTTGATCGCAGGATCAAGATGATTGGAAATGGTCAGGTTGCACCCCGGGCAGCAGGTGGTCAGAACATCTGCCCCGGTCTCCAGGATACTGTCCACCTTGCGCTTCGTAATTTTTCGCGAGGTGTCGGCATGCTCCACCTGGAAGGAACCGCCCCCGCCGCAGCAGTCGCTGGCGCCTGGGAGTTCAACATATTCAACAGTCGGTATTGCCTTAAGGAGATTCCGCGGCTGGGCGCTGATCTTCTGCCCCTTCACCAGGTGGCAGGGGTCGTGGTAGGTGACCCGAAGCTTGTTGCCGTTGGCCTTCATCTCGGGCAGCCACTCCTTGTGCTCGTCTATAAAAACGGTCACGTCCTTCAGCTTGGCGGAAAGCAGTTCCGCCGCCCGGAGCTCCTCATCCGTGACCTTCTCGCCCAATTGGCGCATGTCGCGGAGCAGATGGGCATACTCGTTTTTAAGCGCCGCCCCGCAGGTGGCGCAATCGACGACGACGGCATCCACATCCGCGCGGGCAAATAGCTTCAGGGTGTCCCGGATGCAGCGAAGCGAGGTTTCCCTCTCTCCGGACATGAAGATGGGAAGACCGCAACAGGACTGGTCCCTGGGAATGATCACCTCCACGCCCATTTTCTTCAGGACATCCACAACGGCCTGACCGATCGCTCCGTACAGATAGTTGGTGGCGCACCCGTGAAAATACATGACCTTCGCCTTCGCCGTTCCCTCGGGCTTGACGACATCGGGAATAGTTTCAGAAAAGGGTTGGTCGTTAAAGGGCGGGATCTTCTCTATGTTCAGGGCGCCGGCATTGAGTTTCGCTTCGATCCAGGGGCCGCCGAATATCGAGCGGGCCCACTTTCCGAACCAGGCCGACGTGGACATCATCCACTTGCTGGCCAGAAGCTGGAACATCATTTTCTTCTTCCAGTCGATGCCGTAGCGCTGCGCGGCCCGCCAGCGGACGCCGGAGAAGAGGTGATCGCCGTGGACGCCGCTGGGACAATTGGCCACGCACGATCCACACAGGAGGCAGGTGGAGAAGAACGCCTCCTTCACATCCTCGGACAACTCCAGAGAGCCTTCGGAAAGGTATCGGGAGAGCTGCACCTTGCCTCGAGGCGTCGCCTCCTCCAGAAGAACTTCCTTATAGACCGGGCAATGGGCGATGCACAAACCGCATTTGATGCAGTGATAGATATTTTCTCGGGTGTTTTCACCGAACACGTCTTTCTTTTCCATAATTCAATGACCTCTTCATCCGCCGATCAGGAAAACCCGGAGGGATCCTCCTGCGGTTTTAAGCTCAGAGTCCCCCGACAAATCGCCCCGGATTCAGCACGCCGAACGGGTCCATCTTCTCCTTCAGGCGACGCATCACGACAACATCCGTCCGCGGCTGCCCCCAGACACTGATCTTTGCCTTCAGCTCGCTCGGACAGGACTCCACAACGAGATTACCGTCATGTTTCGCCGCTTCGGCGGTGAACTTGGCGATCAGATCGACGACCGGATCCGGCTGAGCAACGACGTTTTCCAGGATATAGCTCGTAAGGATTCCGTTTCCGGCATGACCGATGAAGGCGCAACCGATCCCGGCTGCCTGCGCCCAGTTTTCATAATTCCCCAGGATCTCCGCCTGCCTGGAGATGACAAAATTGGATTTGAGAACGACGGGCGCCTTCGTGGCAAGGGCAAAGTCGCGAACCCGCAGCCAGAAGGACCGCTCCTCCTGACCGTTCAGGGCTTTCGTGTGGATCGCCCCTTCCTTCTTGCCCATCTCTCCGATTTCCTTCACCTGCCGCTCGACAGCCTCTCCGACCCCTTCCAGATTGAAGGCGACCAGGTATTTCCCCTTTTCCCCGAGTTGACCCGTGGCCTTTGCGTCCATAAGCTCCATGGCCGAGGGAAGAAGGGCAGAATGGAGGACCTTTCTCGTCAGGGACCCGGCTTTTGCCAGAGTCTCGAAAGAAACCAGGAGTGTTGCCGAAGCCTCCGGCAGCGGCAGGAGTTTTGTCGTGATTTCGGTGATCACCCCCAGAGCGCCCCAGGAACCGACCATCAGCTTGGTCATGTCGTACCCGGAGACGTTCTTGACGGTCTTCCCGCCGAAGGCCACGATATCGCCGTTGGGGGAAACCGCTTTCAGACCCAGGAGCAGATCCCGGGCGGTGTTGTAAAGATACCGCCGCGGCCCGCTGCCGTTGGTGGCAATGATGCCCCCGATGGTGGCTTCGTCCGTATAGGGGGGATCCAGGGGCAGGAACGAACCCTTCCCCGTGGCGGCCAGCTTTTCCTGTACTGCCGACAGGGTCATCCCCGCTTGCACGGAGAGGCTCAGATTGGGGACGTCATGCTCGGTAATCCGGTTGATCCTCAGCAGGGAGAGAACCACATCGAGCTTTCGGGGAACACCGCCCTGAGCCATTTTCGTGCCGTTACCGCGGGGCACGACGGCCAGTTTTTCCGAATTTGCATAGGCCAGCAGCTTCGATATCTCTTCCACGCTTCCGGGACTGACGGCAGCGTTGGGCGTCAAGCCGTCTACGGCATAGGCCTTTATCCGATCCGGATCCTGTATCACATTGGCTTCCCCGACCACTTCCTTCAAGGCGGAAGCCAACCGGTTTGCACTGGACATAGGGTCTCCTTTCCTCGCATTTCCTCGGGTTATGCGGCTTTTTCCGTCTCCGGAAGCACCTTGCCCGGATTCATCAGGTTCAGCGGGTCGAAGGCTTCTTTGACCTTCTTCATGGCTGCAATGTCCTTGGGGCTAAAAATCATCGACATCCCATGGAGCTTTTCCACACCGATACCGTGCTCGCCGCTGATTGTCCCCCCCATCTCCACGCAGACCTTCATGATCTCCGTCGCCGCGGCATGGACCCTCTCCAGTTCATCCTTGTCCCGTTCATCAAAAAGGATCAGGGGGTGCAGATTTCCGTCTCCGGCGTGGAAGACATTGGCGATAGGAAGGTTGTATTTCTTGCCGATTTCGACGACCTTCGCGAGTGTCTCAGGCAATCTGGTTCTGGGCACGGTGCCGTCGTTGACCAGATAGTTGGGGTGCAGCCTGCCCACGGCGCCGAAGGCCCCCTTCCTGCCGGCCCAGATCTTGTCCCGTTCCGCCTGGTCCTTGGCCACGCGGATTTCCCGCACATTGTGCTGCCTGCAGATCGCCAGGATGCGTTCCGTGAGCCTTTCCATGCCGTCTTTCAGACCGTCGAGCTCGATAATCAGGATGGCCGCCGCATCGATGGGGAAACCCACACGATAGGCCTCTTCGACCGCCTTGATCGTCAGATTGTCCATCATCTCCAAGGTGGCGGGAATGATCCCTTCCCCGATGATGGCGGTCACGGTGTTGCCTCCATCTTCGATGGAATTGTAAATGCAGAGCATCGTCTTGACCGCTTCGGCCTTCGGCATGATCCGGAGCACCGCCTTTGTGACGATCGCCAGAGTTCCTTCGGACGCCCCGAGAACACCCATCAGGTCATAGCCGGGATTGTCCAGGGCTTTTCCCCCCACCTGGACGACCTGTCCATCGGAGAGGACGATTTCCGCCCCGAGGACATGGTTGCTGGTCACACCATATTTCAGACAGTGAGGCCCTCCGGCATTCTCGCCGAAGTTTCCCCCGATCGTCGTCACCTTTTCGCTCGCCGGATCGGGCTGGTAGAGATAACCGTGCCTGGCCAGCACATTCTTCAGATCCAGCGTGATCACCCCGGGCTGGACGACGACCCGCTGGTTCTCGATATCCATATCGAGAATCTGATTCATTTTTGTCAGGACGATGGCGATACCGCCCTGGATGGAAACACTCCCCCCGCTCAGGTTCGTCCCCGCCCCTCTCGCAATGACGCGAATCCTGTTATCATGGGCAAATTTGACGACTTTCGACACCTGTTCGGTAGAGGTGGGGAGAACGATGCAATCCGGTTTGGAGCGGATCAGCGACGCATCGTATTCATAGAGCCTATAGTGCATTTCGGAACTCAGCACATTTTCCCTGCCCACAAACCGGACCAGCTCTCCAATCATCGTATCCTTTTCCATCGTGAACTCCTTCATCAGCTCCGGCCGTTCGGCTTTAGGGGACAGATTTGCGGGAACTGGGACAGATTTCAAATCTGTCCCCTATGAAATCTGTCCCCTAAGGCCGACCGGCATTCAAAACAAAGCGAAGCAATCCCGAAAAACGGCGATTGCTTCGCTGATGGTTACATCACGCTTCTTATCTGTTTCATGAATCTTCCATTCAACAGGAATGTCCTGTTTCATGATCACTTACAACTGCTTGTTCTCCTCTTCTGCAATCGGGCCTTCCGGGCAAGGGGACCAGAGAATGGGGACAGATTTCAAATCTGTCCCCATTCTCTGTGAGGAAACTACTTCCTTCTTGTTGCCTCCATATCGGAGATTTCCTTCATGGTGGCCAGGATCTGCCGTGCATTTTCATAAACCGGGGTATCGACCATTTTACCTTTGAAGGAAACGGCGGCGGCGCCCTTGGCGATCCCCTCTTCCTCGAAGATCTTCACGACGCCCGTGGCCCACTCAATATCATCGGCCGACGGCATGTAAAGCCGGTGGGAAGGCTCGATCTGGCTCGGATGGATCAGCATCCGGCCTTCATAACCCATCTGACGGCCCTGCAGGACGCTCGCCTCGAAGGCTTCGACATTCTTGAAGTCGACAAAGGGGCAGTCGATGGCAACGCATCCGGCGGCCCGCGCGGCTACGGCGGTGTAGTAACGTCCGTAGAGCTGCTCGCCGCCTTCGGAGGTCAGCTTCACCCGCATGTCCTTCGTATAGTCCACGGCGCCGAAGATCAGCGAGTTCACACGCTTGCTGGCGGTGGCGGACGGGTAGGCGTTCATCATACCCTTGGCCGTTTCGATCAGGAGCTGAATGGCGATGCTCCCCACCTGGAGGCCGCGGCGTCGCTCGAGCTCTTCGAGCTTCCAGTCGAGCCTTTTCACATTGTCCGCCTCGCCGGTCTTCGCCAGACAGACTCCGGAGAGCCCCTCATGGACGATCGCTTCGAGGTCGTCGTTCGTCATCAGGGTCTCCCAATTGTTGATCCGGGAGTAGACCTTGGAACCGCCGGTCCCCGCGTGTTTCAGGTTTTCCCGGACACACTCGCGGGCCTTCGCTTTTTCCGCCGGGGGAACAGAGTCCTCCAGGTCCAGGGTGATGATGTCTGCGGGGAATTCCGGCGCTTTTGCAACCATCTTCTCATTGTTGCCCGGAACATAAAATACTGATCTCATGACTGCCATAATCGTTTCTCCTTTCGTAATGGGGACAGATTTCAAATCTGTCCCCTTGAGATTTCAAATCTGTCCCCTTGGGTTACTTTACCCTTAGTTTCCCCTGCTGTTTAAGTTCCCGAAGCCTCATCGGGATCTCGTTGGGATTATCCATGACGATGAATCCCGCTTCCCTGAGCCTTGTGATCTTGTCCTGGGTGGACCCGCTTCCCCGCTCGACGATGGCGCTCGCATGGGAGAACTTCATTCCTGCGGGCGCCCAGGCGCCGGACACGTAGATGATGATCGGTTTGGTGAACTTTCCGGACTTCACCAGCTGCGCCGCCTCTTCCTCATGTGAACCGCCCATCTCA
>Ga0180009_10007518_pt1 | contig 11086 bp, 9 predicted proteins | sample OS_PC_MetaG_FD_123537 | JGI IMG/M metagenome (GOLD analysis project Ga0180009, IMG submission 123537) | Groundwater microbial communities from the Aspo Hard Rock Laboratory (HRL) deep subsurface site, Sweden - OS_PC_MetaG | ecosystem: Environmental > Aquatic > Deep subsurface > Groundwater...
CGACTTTTCTCGATATTCACCCTACAATGGGCTATAAAATGATTCGCAAGATAAATATCCTTAAAGGCGCCGCGCCCATAATTTTTGCCCATCATGAATTAATTGACGGTTCAGGTTACCCGAAAGGCTTAAAAGGAAACGAGATTCCTGTCGGAGCAAAAATTCTGGCCGTAGCTGAATTTGTTGAAGACATGAGAACCGAAGGCCATCCTTACGAAAAAATAAAACAAATGCTTGAAAACAGCAAAGACAAATTTGACCAAAAAATAATTGATATTTACCTTTCCGAAATAGCGCCGCTTCAAAGGGACGAAGTTGCTGTGTAAAATGAGCGTCCTTGCTTTCGATATTGGAAACACCTCGATAACTTCCGGAGTATTCAAAAAGAACAAGCTCGTTAAGTTATGGCGCATGCCTTCAGATACAGCTTTAAATAAGGATGCCTACCTAAAGGACATCAAAAAAAATTTAGGCGCCATGAATTTTGATAATATTTCCGGTATCGTTATTTCCAGTGTTGTACCAAAACTTGATAAGAAGTTTGTTCGAATCTCGAACAAACTTTTTAAAAAGAACCCTCTATTCGCTAATTCGCGTAACTGCGGTATAAATATACTTTACAAAAAACCTGACCAGGTCGGAGCTGACAGGCTCGTTAACGCTGTGGCAGGTTATAAGCTTTTTGGCGGCCCGTTGATTATAATTGACTTCGGTACAGCTATAACCTTTGATTGTATAAACAAAAAAGGCGACTATCTGGGCGGTTTGATAATTCCGGGAATAGGCCTGTCGGCAAAAGCGCTGAATGTTTTTACTGCCAAACTTCCGCTTATAGAAAACCTTGAAGGGAAACCAAAAAATCTCATCGGTGAAACAACTCAAGAAAGCATTAAATCCGGAATCTATTACGGTTACACAGGTTTAGTACAGCACATTTCAGAAATGTTGAAAAAAAAGCTTAAATGTGATAGAATAATACTCACTGGGGGGCAGGCAGGTATTCTCGCAAAAGAATTGAAATTTAAGATAGTCCCGGAACTAACTTTACTAGGCCTTAAATACATCTGGGAAAAAAACCGCAGGAGGGGAAATTAAGATGAAAAAATTATTAACAGCCGCATTAGTTCTTGCCGCATTTGTTTCAACAAGTTTTGCCGTAAACTATGACGGTATTCTTAACTTTGTGACTTTGGCAGAAACTCAAAAACAAATAGCATTTGATGCTTTGGCAAAAGATATGGGCGCAATCCTTGGCGGCGGTATGCACCACCAGGCAAAAACTTTAGGCGTACTCGGATTTGATATTGGTGTAAGAACGCCAATGCAGACTGTGAACAAGGACGATAAATTACTTACTGACCAGAACCTTAGTCAACTCGGGCTTGCTTTCGTTCAACTTGAAAAAGGATTACCTGGGAAAATCGACCTTCTAGCGCGTGGTTTTTCCGGAGAAGGCCTTACAGCTACGGGTTTTGGAGCCCGCTACAGTTTAGTGTCCCTGGTAGTTGTAAATGTTTCACTGGTAGCAAATTATAACACAATGACTCATGATTATTTAAAAGGTACAACAACAGGTGTTGGCGTAACAGCTTCTTTAAATATTCCGGTAATTCAGCCTTACATTGGCATTACTTCTGAGTCCACAAGCGTTACACCCGGCGCTAAAGCCGCTATTCTGGAAGGTTCCAGCGGCAAATCAAGCGGACTGAGACTTGAAGGCGGAATTAACTTCTCACCCTTCCCGTTACTCTACATTTATGGCGGATACACTATGGTTGCTGATGGCACAGGCTATTCTGCCGCGCTCGGTTTGAAGTTTTAAACGCAGTGCAAAATCCGCTGTCCTTTGAATTCTTCATCGCCTCACGCTATCTCATAAGAAGGCGCAAAGGCCTATTCGCTTTTGTTACCACCACTATTGCTGTAGCAGGTATTACACTCGGCGTAGCCGCTCTTATAATCACTCTGGCAGTAATGAGCGGTTTCCATAACGAAATACAAAAAAGAATATTAAGCGTACAAACCCACATAATAGCCGGCTCAAAAGAAACCGCCGGGCTTACCCTTAACAATTACACAACAGTTTCTTCAAGAATAGAAAAAATTAAAGATGTTTGCGCAACATCGCCTTTTGTCTACGGGCAAATTATTTTGCGCAAAGAAAGCTCCACCAGCGGCGCAATAATCAAGGGCATAGTTTACAACAAAGAAAAGGAAGTCAGTGATATCCAAAAATACATTTCCCTGGGCGACTGGAAAAATCTGGATGACCAGGGAATTGTTTTAGGCAAAGTCCTTGCAAAAAACCTGAAAGCAAACCTGGGAGACAGGATTGTTCTTATTTCACCGCAGGAATTGAACGTCTCGTTCGGCTCAATTCCAAGAATGAAGGTACTGACCGTAACAGGGATTTTTGACTCGGGCATGTACGAATATGACGCAAACCTGGCTTATGTTTCAATAGCTTCTGCGCAGGATGCATTTGCAATGAAAAACAATATTACCGCCATTGGCGTAAAAATCAGGAATATAAATAACACTCCAACAGCCACAAAAGAAATCCAAAATGTTCTAGGAGACAAGTTCTGGCTTCAGACTTGGCAAACCATGAATAAAAACCTTTTTTCAGCGCTGAAATTAGAGAAAATAATGATGTTTATAATACTCACTTTGATTGTTCTTGTTGCCTCTTTTAATATAATTTCAAATCTGCTTCTTTTTGCCATTGAAAAAATCAGGGACATCGGCGTGCTATCCGCCTTAGGAGCTACTAAAAAAAATATTTACCGCATATTTATGTTTGAAGGTTTATTTATGGGGGGCCTCGGTATTACTCTCGGCACCCTGATTGGCTGTACAATTTCATTTTTAGTAAACAAATACAAACTTATCAAGCTTCCTCCGGATGTTTATTACCTCGACAGCGTGCCTTTGCAATTATTTTTCAGCGATATTGTGATAATTGTTTTATCAGCGGCATTAATTGTGGTTTTTTCCACTATATACCCCGCAAAGAAAGCGTCAAATACTGACCCGTTAGAAGCAATAAGGTATGGGTGAGCAGACAACTGGATAATTAAATAATTGGACTAAGACTAAAATGAATTTAATTGAAATTAAGAAGCTCTCAAAAGTCTTTAAGGTAAAAAGCGAAGAAGTAAAAGCCCTTGACAATATCAACCTTGATATCAGTCAGGGTGAAATATTGACAATTATGGGCCCTTCAGGCGCCGGTAAATCAACTCTGCTGCACCTTATCGGATTGATGGACAAGCCCACGCAAGGCGAAATACATATAGAAGGAAGGAATATCCTGGAACTAAGCGAACCTGAACACGCAACTATCAGGAATAAATTCATTGGTTTCATTTTTCAGTTCCATCACCTTCTTCCAGAATTCGATACGCTTGAAAATGTAGCAATACCCGCTTTAATGAACACTCATGCTAAAAAAGCGGAGATACATAAAAAAGCTCTGGCAATTCTGAAAGAAGTAGGCCTGGAGAACAGGGCTAATCATTTCCCCGTACAGCTTTCCGGAGGGGAACAACAGAGGGTTGCTCTTGCGAGAGCGCTGATAAACAACCCTAAACTTTTGCTGGCAGACGAACCTACCGGAAGCCTGGACCATAACTCCGGCTCTTTTGTCATGGATATGCTGCAAAAATTTGTAAAAGAAAAAAATATTACGCTTGTTCTGGTTACCCACAACCAAAACCTCTCCAAGATTTCCGACAGAACCATCCAGCTGGAAGCAGGAAAAATAATATAGAACTCTCCCAAAAGGGGAGTTTGTTTTTCAAGTATTGACAAAAAAAATAAACTATGTTATAATTAGCAATCGCAAGGTAAGACTGCTAATTTTGAAAGGTTTTCAAAAAAGCAAATATTTCAAGGAGGTGTTAGTATGAATTTCAAACCGTTAGGTGACAGAGTATTAGTAGAACCGGTAGAGCAGAAAGAAGTAAAGAAAGGCGGGATCATTATCCCGGAAACAGCAAAAGAAAAACCGCAGGAAGGCAAAGTAATCGCGATCGGAGCAGGAAAGATTGATGAGTCCGGTAAAAAAATTGCTATGGATGTAAAAGTGGGCGATAAAATCCTCTACGGGAAATATTCAGGAACTGAAGTAAAAATAAATGACAAAGAACTCTTAATCATGCATCAGGATGACATTCTGGGCATAGTAGAAGGTTAATTTATTAATTCATCCGGAGGTGAATTTAAATGGCAAAACAATTAGTATATGGTGATGATGCGGTAAAAGCTATAAGAGCCGGCGTTAACAAATTAGCCGACGTGGTAAAAGTAACTCTTGGGCCCAGAGGCAGATATGTAGTGCTTGAAAAAAAGTTTGGTTCTCCTATTATTACAAATGACGGCGTTACGATCGCGAAAGAAATCGAACTTGAAGACCCGAATGAAAATATCGGCGCGCAGCTGGTAAGGGAAATTGCATCCAAAACAAACGATGTGGCCGGAGACGGAACCACAACTGCATGCGTTTTAGCCCAGGCCTTTATCAACCAGGGTTTTAAAAACATAGTTGCAGGCGCAAACCCTATACACATAAAAAGGGGAATGGATAAAGCAGTTAAAGTAGTAATCGAAGAAATAAAAAAAATATCAAAACAGGTAAAAACTAAAGAAGAAACTGTACAAATCGCCACAATTTCAGCCAGCGATAAAGAAATAGGCCAGTTAATCGCAGACGCAATGGAAAAAGTCGGCAAAGACGGCGTTATTACGGTTGAAGAAGGAAAATCAGCGGATACTACTCTTGAAGTAGTCGAAGGCATGCAGTTTGACCGCGGTTACAGCTCTCCCTATTTCATTTCTGACGCAGAAAGAATGGAAGCTGTCCTTGACGACCCCATGATAATCATCACAGACAAGAAGCTTTCCGCAATGAACGAACTTTTGCCGGTTTTAGAGCAGATTGCACAGACCGGAAAAAATTTCCTTATAATTTCCGAAGACCTTGAAGGCGAAGCGCTTGCTACCCTGGTGGTAAACAAACTCCGCGGAACGTTGAAATGCTGCGCTGTTAAAGCGCCGGGTTTCGGCGACAGAAGGAAAGAGATGCTTGAAGACATTTCAATTCTTACCGGAGGCCAGGTTATTTCGGAAGAAAGAGGCATGAAATTTGATAAAACGACAATCGATATGCTTGGAAAAGCAAAAAGAATTGTCGTAGACAAAGAAAATACAACGATTATCGGCGGCCAGGGCGACAAAAAAGACATTGAGAAACGCATAGCCCAGATAAGAAAGCAGATCGAAGAAACAAAATCCGATTATGATAAAGAAAAATTACAGGAAAGGCTTGCAAAACTTGTCGGCGGAGTGGCTGTAATCAACGTAGGTGGCGCAACCGAAACTGCAATGAAAACTAAAAAGTTTAAAGTAGATGATGCCATGCACGCAACCCGCGCCGGTATTGAAGAAGGCATAGTTCCAGGCGGCGGAGTGGCTTTATTAAGATGTGCTGAAGCCCTTACCAAAGTTAAAGGTGACGATGCAGATGAACAAACCGGCATCAACATCGTAAAAAGAGCGCTTGAAGAACCTATCAGAGAAATAGTTTCCAATGCAGGCGTTGAAGGTTCCATAGTTATTGAAAAAATCAGAAATCAAAAAGATGTTAACTTCGGCTACAATGCTGAAACCGGAGAATACACAGACCTGGTTAAAGATGGTGTAGTTGATCCGGCGAAAGTTACAAGAACAGCATTAGAAAATGCGACTTCTATTGCCGGTTACCTGCTCACAACACAGGTAATTATTTCTGACATTCCTGAGAAAAAAGAAAAAATGGGCATGCCTCCCGGCGGTATGGGTGGAATGGGCGGAGGTATGGGGGATTACTAAAAGTAAAAAAATACCAAAACAAATACAAATAAAAAAACTCGGTTCCATTTTGACCGAGTTTTTTTATTTGCGAAAACCCTCTATATTTAATAAAATATAGCGCCATGAAAAAAATAATATTTCTAACGTATGACTGCGTGTTTTTTATTTTAACATTCCTATTGAGTTTTACAGGTATTTTAAACGCTCAGAGCGCGAAAATACTCAAAAACCGGCCTGAAATTAACCTGACCATCGATACTTATACCGTCAAAACAGAAATCGCCAATACTTTCAAGAAAAAATCAATCGGTTTAATGAACAGAAAAACACTGGAAGAAAATTCAGGGATGCTGTTTGTATTTCCTATTGCGCAGCATTTGAACTTTTGGATGCACAACACACTCCTACCGCTTTCAATAGCATTTATAAACTCTAAAGGTGTTATAACCGAAATAGTTGATATGAAACCTCTAGATGAAAGCGTAATCCGTTCAAAACATAAAGTTGTATATGCCCTTGAGGTAAACCAGGGCTGGTTTAAAAAAAGAAACATAAAACCCGGAGCTAAAATCAAAGAATTGTAAAACATGGAAAATATTCCTCTTTTAAGAGACCTGATAATCTTACTTGCGGCTTCAATACCGATCAGTATCCTGTGCCGAAAACTTAAAATCCCGGCTATAGTGGGTTTTTTGATCACCGGAGTGATCATAGGGCCGGACAGTTTAGCGCTTATCCGTGAAAAGGATTCGGTAAATGTTCTTTCAGAAATCGGCGTTGTTTTCCTGCTTTTCACTATCGGTCTGGAAATATCCCTGGAACGCTTTGCAAGGATAAAACGCTTCCTTATAATTGGCGGCGGACTACAGGTACTTCTGACAAATTTTGCCGTCATCGTGCTGGCAAAAACATTTGGTTTTACTATACGCGAAAGCATATTTTTTGGTTTTTTCATCTCGCTTAGCAGCACGGCTATAGTTCTAAAAACGTACCTGGACAAAGGCGAAATGCACACACCTCATGCAAATATTGCCACAGGAATCCTCCTGTTCCAGGATTTCTGCGTTGTGCCGATGCTTCTGCTTATACCCACGCTCGGAAGCCAGGAAATATTTTCAATAGGCAAGATATTGCAAACTCTTTTGATTTCCGGTTTAGCCGTATCCGCAATCATTGGAGCAACCTACTTTCTAATTCCAATCGGATTGGCGCAAGTCGTAAAATTCAAAGACAGGGAAATTTTTACGGTCTTTGTAATTCTTCTTTGCCTGGGAACAGCCTGGCTGACAAACAAAGTGGGTTTGTCTCTTGCTATCGGCGGATTTATTGCGGGTTTGATACTTTCCAAATCAGATTACAGCCACCAGATTGTGTCGGAAATACTGCCCCTGAAAGATGTTTTTATCAGCGTATTTTTCATCTCTATCGGAATGCTTGTAAAAATTCATTTCATGCAGCAGATGCTTGTGCCGATACTGCTTATAACTATTGCGGTTATTACTATTAAGTTTGTTTTCGGTTCTGCAACCGTTTTTCTTTTGAAATATCCGGCGCGGATAGCCCTTATAACCGGAATCGGCCTGGCGCAAGTCGGGGAGTTTTCATTTCTGCTTTTAAAATTCGGGCAAAACTATAATATAATTTCTCCCGTTAATTACCAATATCTTTTGTCGATAGCTCTGCTCACTATGCTTTTTACACCGTTTCTTATCCGGTGGGCGCCGTCAGTATTAACCCGATTCAAACCTTTGAAAGAAACAAACCCTTCAGGGCCTGAATACGACACTGAAAAACTCAAGTGCAACCTTTCAGACCACGTAATAATAATCGGCTATGGCGTAAACGGCAAAAACCTTGCCAGGGTGCTGAAAGAAACTGGTATAAAATATTTCATCCTTGAGCTTAACGCAAACATTGTTTCAAAGGCAAAAAAAGAAGGGGAACCGATTTTTTACGGCGATGCAACAAGAACAGAATTATTGGAAAAGTTGGGCGTAAGGTGCTCGCGTGTAATCGTATTTGCTATTTCAGACCCTTCAGCTGTAAGGAGAGGCGTTTGGACCGCCAGGAAACTTAACCCTGATATATACATTTTAGTAAGGACCAGATACCTGGCTGAAATTGAGGAACTCCACAAGCTCGGTGCTAACCAGGTTATTCCGGAAGAATTTGAAACTTCAATTGAAATATTTTCAAGAGTCCTGCAAAGGTTTCATATACCCAACAATATAATTGAAACAGAAGTAAAAATAATCAGAAAAGAAGGCTACCGCATGTTCCGGGGTTTATCTCTTGAACCTTATACTTTAACCGACATTCAAAAAGCGCTTCAATTAAGCCTTACAGAAACTTTTCTTGTCGACGATAAATCGCCCGCGGCAGGAAAAAACCTGATAGAGCTCAACTTGCGCGACAAGACCGGCGTAACCATTATTGCGATAGTCAGGGATGGCAAAGCTTTTACGAACCCGCAAAAAGATTTTGTAATAACTAACGGCGACGTTCTGGTTTTACTTGGAAGCCACAAGCAGCTTAATGACGCGATGAAACTATTGGAAGAATGATGAAAAAATCAAAAAAACCGCTCTACATTATTTTCAGCACTGCGATACTTATTGTAGCCTGTATGATTCTGCTTAGTTTAGATAAGACTATTAGTATCTTTTCACAGGAAAAATCTACAGCACCCGTTGTCGTTCAACAGCCGGCGCCCAACAAACCAAAATTTGTGCATGGGGTACATCTCACTGCCTGGTCGGCCGGGTCAAAAAAATTTCGTAAAAAATTTCAGAAATACATTGACGAAACAACCTTAAATACAGTCGTTATTGCGGTAAAAGAAGCTAACGGCGAAGTTTACATTCCGGGTGTAAAACAAGCCGAAGAATTCGGCGCCTATGTGAATGCTATGCCGGATATAAAAAACTACATTGAAAAGCTAAAATCCCAGAAAATTTATACAGTCGCGAGAATTGTGGTTTTTAAGGACACAATAGCCGCTAAAAAAATGCCGGAGTGGGGAGTAAAAAACCCGGAAGGGGGCCTATGGGAGGACAAAAAAGGGCTTTCCTGGCTTGATCCATTCAACAAAGCTAACTGGGCCTATACTTTTGAAATAGCCGAACAATGTGCCAATTTGGGCTTCGAAGAAATACAATTCGACTATATCCGTTTTCCATCCGACGGAATTATTAAAGATTGCAGGTACAGCCAGCCGCATTCATCAGGAACAGCAGTTCAATGTATCGTAGATTTCATTAAGGAAGCAAATTTAAGGCTTAAACCAAAGTATAGTTTATACATTTCAGTTGACGTTTTCGGGCTTACTACATCAGCTGACCGTGATATGGGTATTGGGCAGAGATTTGAAGCCATGGCCCAAGAAGCTGATTTTATCTGCCCGATGGTTTACCCTTCGCACTATCCCAAAGAGAGTTACAATATTGCCGAACCAAACAGCCAGCCTTATAAAACTGTCTATACCGGGCTGCGTTACGCGTCAAAAAGGATGGAAGGGAATGTATCAAAAATACGGCCCTACCTGCAGGATTTTTCACTCGGGTATAAATATAATTCGGAAGAAGTCCTGGCACAAATGCAGGCTTGTTATGACAACGACATCTATGAATGGCTTTTATGGAATCCCGCAAGTAAATACAATTTTCAAGCGCTAAAATCAACAGAAGTTATCAATAAAAAGAACACTACCGTGGATATTTCTACCCATTAAATATGTTCAAGAAAATACTGCCGATATCAATTCTCGCCCTGCTCACAGCCTTATACTGGTATAAACTTATTTGCTCTTCCATGACGGTTTACTGGGAAATCATGTACAAGTTCATGTATCCCTTTATTATGTTTTATTCTGAATCTTTAAGAAATTTTTCAATCCCTTTATGGAACCCGTATCTTTGCTGCGGCACGCCTTTTGCCGCCATGCTTCAGACACAGGTGTTTTACCCGTTTAACCTATTGTTTGTTTTCTTTAACTTTCCTATTGCATTGAATATCTATATTATCGTCCATACTTTTCTTGCCGGTTTTTTTATGTATATCCTGACGCGTTATAACAATTTTGGTGAAAAAGAATCCCTGCTTGCTTCCGCAATTTTTATGTTTAATGGTTTTTTCATTTATCACTTTGAATTCATTCACCATATATCCGCCTATATCTGGCTGCCGGTGATTTTTTATTTCTTTCAAAGAGCTATTGACGAATTAAAAACCAGATATTTTATCATTACATCAGCGCTTTTAACAATTCAGTTTTTTGGGGGATACCCTCAATTCAGTTATTACACAATGCTGATACTTGCGTCCTTTTTGATTCTCAGACTGTTTACAATCAGCACGCTTGCAAATAAATTCAAAATTGCCGGCTTATCCGCTTTTTCATTAATCCTTTTTATTTTTTTAGCCGCAATACAAATCATCCCTACTTTAGAGCTTATGGGGCTTTCAGAAAGAGCTCACGGGTTAAGCTTTGGAACAGCAACCGCTTATTCACTCACTTTAAAGGAAATAATGACTTTCCTGTTTATCCCTTTATGGAATACGTTTTTTTCGAAGGTTTATCATGACGCCCAGACGACAGGCTTTTATTTCGGGATATTAACACCGGTTATTATTTTTTTATCCCTGAAAATTAAAAATAACAAATTTTTAATATACTATTTTTTATTCCTTGCATTTTCAGGATTGCTTTTGGCGCTGGGGACAAATACGCCCGTTTATAATTTATTTCTAAATTACTTTCCGGGAATGAAATATTTCCGGTTTCCTGTCCAATGCATTTTCTTTTCTATTTTCGGAATTTCCTTCCTTTCAGCTTACGGCCTCAGCTATTTTAAAAACGAAAAAATCAAAGCAATTATCCTGCTCTTTTTTGTTGCAGACTTGTTTTTATTCGGGCAGCACTGCTATAACCTGATGGATAATACTTTTTTTTATAAACAAAAACCGCCTTCCTGGCTTCCTGTAAAAATAGAAAATAAATATTACCGCACAATGATGAACCCGCTCACTTTTGAAAAACTGAAAAACTACCTGCCCGAAAGTTACGATGACTGCATTAACTACCAGGACACAAACATTCCAAATTTTCCCGTAACAAATAAACTTTACGACATTAACGGGTATATTATCCTGGGCGTAAACAATTACCAGTCTGTTTTATCGAAATTATTTAAACAGGGTTATAATTCAAAACTTATAAACCTGCTGAATGTCA
>Ga0180009_10007519_pt1 | contig 11085 bp, 15 predicted proteins | sample OS_PC_MetaG_FD_123537 | JGI IMG/M metagenome (GOLD analysis project Ga0180009, IMG submission 123537) | Groundwater microbial communities from the Aspo Hard Rock Laboratory (HRL) deep subsurface site, Sweden - OS_PC_MetaG | ecosystem: Environmental > Aquatic > Deep subsurface > Groundwater...
AGAAGCGACGACAATTCAGTCGCGTGGTTCGATGCCGACGATAATGGGGCTGACCTCAACTGCAACTGGGATCCGTCTAATCGGGACGACATTCTCGGGGTACGCGCCGTTAGGCGCAAGTAAGGTTTTGCTGACCGAAAAGAAGTCTGAACAACATTTTTTTAAACGCGAAATTTTATTTCTTCCCACTAAACCCTTCAAGAGTTTCTTTTTCCAAAAAGTGAAGTTTTCCGGGAATTATTATGCAATATGGTTTCAAAACTCCGCTAAAACTTTTGGCTTCTTCAAAAGTTCTGTACATTATTTTTCTGTTTCTTGTTCCAAGAGACTGGCAAACAACCACTCTTTCAATTTTAATTTTATAGTTTTTTGAAGCTTTTTCAAGTTGTTTTATTGCATCTTTAAATCCAAGACCAATATCAATGAGTATAAGCGAATGTGCCCCCACACTTAGGTTTTCTTCCACTGTTTTTATGAAACTATCTGGTTCAAAACTTTTTTGCCATCCTGGCATTGAGGCTGTTTTTCCGAATTTGTAAAGCTGCAGACCTGTTTCTGCAACCGCGTCAAAAATAGAAGCTGAATAAATCACTTTGTATTTTATTCCTGAAGCCCGGCATTCATTAATAAGAGTTATATGTGTTGTTGCACTTAAAGGGGAGCCGTAAACAAGAAGGGCGACATTAAGCTTTTTTGCTTCATCAATTATACTCAGGTTTTCAACTTTCTCCCTGTCCGCAAGTTTTACTTTTTTCCCCACAATTTCTTCAATTTGGTGTGGGGTGTATGGGAAATTAACAGTGTAATTTTCCAGATAAACTTTTTTGCACTTTGAAATTGCATCCAGTCCTTCTTTTGTAATCCCGCGTTCATTTAATCCCAGTCCGATTAGGTATAGCATGGTAAAATTAAATAGAAGGGTTTTTTATATGTATTGATAACTAAAAAATTCACAAAACTTTTATGATGTAAAGGTCATCCGGATGCGAAGATAAAACCCCGTCAGCCAATCTAACAGCATTTTCATAAGCTCCAAAATTATTTTTTATTGGCTTTATTTTTCCAAAAATGTTGTGTGTTCCCATAAATCCCCCGTGCCCCTTGTTGTCCCCGGGAACAGGAAGAGAAATGTATTTATCTCCTTCATTTAGCTCTTTGAATGTCAAAGGCTTGTAAAATTCTTCAGGAAATGAAATATATTCTTCCTTTAGCTTTTTCTCAAGGCTTTCTTCCATGAAAAACCGAACAAAAGGGGGTTTATAATAATTTATTTTCTTGAAGATAATCTTCTTTTTTTCTTTAATTTTTTCTCTTTGATTAAATTTCTTGAGGTTACAATTGCAATAAAAAAGAATGTAAAAAGCATCCAGTCATTTTGGAATATCAATCCCAGGAGTCCCCCAAAAAGCCCTATGGTTGTCAGAATTCTAAACCAAATTCTGCCCTGTTTTTGTTCATCCTTGGTTTTTTCTCTTAAATAATCTCCAATTGGAAACCCTAGAACAAGAAAGATTATTCCAATAAAAAGTTTCACTATCTCTTCCATACATTCTATTGCCAAAAAGAGAATTTAAATGTTTCACAACAAAAATGTTTATAATTTTAGGCATTCTTGATTTAGTATGCTAAAAAAGTTCTTAATCGTTGGAAGCAAGTCTGACCCCGCCTCAAGAAACATTGTTTTGAATTTGATGGATTTAGGAGGCTTTGATTTTCATTTAATTGAAGGAGATATGCTAAAAACTGAAAACCTTGATTTGTCAAAAATAAGTAAATATGACTTTATTATTTTTACTTCAAAGCACAAATCCGAAAGGCACGAAAAAACTCTTTCGATTCATGCGCCGGGAAACTTTAGGGAAGTTTGGGGTGGCGGAGAAAAAGGAAGGCTTTGTCCAGCTTCAGCATTGTTCCAAAAACACCTTTTTGAAACTCTTGCACTTGTGAAAGATGATTCAGGGATTTCAAGGTATTCAATTACTCATGAAGTAACACACCATGGCCCCTTAATTGACATTCCATGTGTTTTTATTGAAATTGGTGGAACTGAAAATGAATGGAAAGACAAAGCGGCTTCTTTTGTGATTGCAAAAACAATAAAAAAAGCAATAGAAACATGGAAGGAAAATCCATATCATGAGGTTGCTGTGGGAATAGGAGGCCCTCATTACTGCCCAGGATTTAACCGGTTGCAGTTAACTTCAAATGTTGCTTTCTCGCATATAATCCCCAAGTATGTTTCGCCCATAACTGAAGAGATGATTATTGAAGCAATAAACAAAACAGTCGAGGAAGTTGATTTTGTGGTTCTTGACTGGAAGGGTCTTGGTCCGGCTGAAGACAGGGATGAAATCATAAGGATTCTGGAAAAAAATTACATAAGATGGAAAAAAACTGATGAGGTTGCAAATTAAAATGAAAAATAAAAAACTAACCCTAGAGGAACTAACCCAACTTTATGAAAAAAATCCCGAAGAGTTCAGAGAATATATAAGTAGCATCCCCTCAGATGAAGTTTTGAAGTATGGGGTTATGTATTTAAACAGAGCCAAAAGATTGCTCTCAGAAGTAAAAAGTTTAATGGACCGGGATTCGGATGTTAATGACTTTTACAAAAAGTTTGAAGATTCTTACAAAGACCACTTAAATTAATGGAAATCTTTCAGGCAAGTAAATTTAATCCAATATTATTTTCTTTTCTTTAAAGGTTTCTTTGCTGAATTTATTCCTTTTCCCCATGCGACAAATCCTATTGCAACAAGGTAGAGAATTCCTCCAAATCTTGGGATTACAAGTGAAAGGCTAAACCATCCAGGATATCTTTCTTTTTCAAAAACCTTCCATGCTGAAATTATGAAAAGCACGCAAAGTGCAATCCATCCTGCGATTGGAACAATTATAAGAAATACCCATGCCCAGTGGAACCCTCCCATTTGAAGGACCATTGAAATGTTTGCAAAGGGAATCCATGAAAGCCACGGATTTTTGTATTTCTGCTTTCTTCCAATTTCATACCAAGCAACTGCGTGATAAATATAAACTGCTATAGCAAAAAGAACTGTTAATAAAACAACTCCGAAAGCTAATGCCCCAAAAAGGCCCCCAAAAAGAAATTCTTTTGAATAATCCAGCCATTCCACCATCTTAGGATTATAAGCCAAAAACCCTTTATTAAGTTTTTGAAAACCCTTTTTTTGGCATTTGGAAACTTTTAAAAGCAGAAGCATTCTCTAATTTTTATATAGCGAGGTGGAGCAGTCTGGAGTGCTCGTCGGGCCCATAACCCGGAGGTCGTGTGGTTCAAATCCCACCCTCGCTATTTTTTTGTTCTGGGAAGGATTTGAACCTTCTAGATATAAATAAAATTATAAAGTTACCTTATATAACTAAATTTATGGTTTATTGGTATAAAGATAATAAGACTTTCATAAATAAAACCCAAAATTTACTCGATAAATTAGATGAAAAAGGGTTATTGAGCAAGGATACTCTTATAATTGCATTAGATAAATCGGTAAGACCTCTTGCTTATACCTTAAAAAAATTGTCGGATTTGGAGGGAAAAGAAACCCCAAGTATTAAATTTTTTAATTATAGTTCTCATAAATATGAGGGTAAGGAAGAGTTAGATCAAATTTATAATCACTGGAAGGATAAGATTAATTCATTTGATTTTTCCAAATATAAAAATATTATCTTAATGGATGAAGGTTATTATTCAGGTAAAACATTAGATAATGCAAAGTTTTTCTTAAAAAAGTATGTTCCCGGAATAAAAAATCAACCAATTTATTTTGCTGTTTTAGGGATTGAAAATTCTCCTCCATCTAATGAAGGGAGTTTAATTTTTGTTGATAAAAATGTTCACATTTATCCAGCCGACGAGAAGGAGAGCGGAGTAATTGATAAGTGGATACCCAAATTTAATTTTAAAGAAAAGTTTACTGAATCTGAAATGTATAAGAAGTATGGTTCTGAATATTCTTTTAAAGAATCAAGAAGGAATACCGATTCAGAGAAGTTAAAATTATTTGGTCTACCCAAAAAGAATATCAAATACAAAGAATTCATCCAAAACAGAACCGAGCTCCGTTCAGACATAATAAAATATGTTAAAAAAAAACAAACTACAAAAGAGAAAACTGGTTCACTCGAAAAAAAACTCCTTGGGGTGGCTTCACTCGGAGGCTTCATCTTCAGCCTATTTTTTCTCTCAAACAATATAACTGGAAACGCTATAGGAAATCTTGATTCAGTGTCAAACAATGCTGCAGGAATTTTAATTTTTATGGCTTCCTTTTTACTTGGATTTTTAGCTTTGAAGAAATAAAATAGCCCCCGCAAGAAAAACGTAGTCATTCTCCCCGATATCCACATCTTTTTTAAACCAATAAGATATATATTGGTATGGCACTAATAGAGCAAATTTTATTCCCAAATACCTTCGGAATGGAATTGGTTTACTCATTTGTAATTATTTTTTGCAGCCTGATTGTTTACTTTAGCACAAAAAAAATGTATGACATAAGCAAGCACCCGGGAATAAGGTACTTTAGGATTTCATTTTTGTTTTTTGCACTTGCATATTTTTTCAAATCCTTCATTAGTTTCCTTTTGGTTTTTTCAGGATTCAGAGGGCTTATAGAATTCTTGTCGGTTTTTCCTGGAGTGACTACAGTATTTTTATTTATGTACACAAGTACAATGGCTATTTTTTACCTTCTTTACAGCATAGTGTGGAAGAAAACGGCAGGGGAAAAATTCCTTATACCGCTCGTTCACGCTTTAGTTCTTGTAATTTCTTTTGGAAGCCTTTTGATAAGGTCGGCCTGGGTTATAATACTCCTGCAGATTTTGCTCTTCTCATTCATTGCAATTTACAATTATGCTTCATACAGAAAGCTTTCCCAAAAAAAGAAAACAGGTTCAATTCATGTAATATATCTCTTCCTGTTCTTGTTCTGGATGCTGAACCTCTCAGACATCTTGATTGCAAATTTTAGTCCTTTTTTTGAATTCTTAATTTCACTTGTTTCAATTGGGATTTTCTTAATTATTTTATACAAAGTTACAAAAAACGTGGGCTTAAATTAAAATGGTAAAGCGTGACAAACTTGAAATCATAAAAGATATTTTGAAAATTATAAAAGAAAACCATGGGCACATGAAAATGACGCCCCTGCTTAGAAAGTCAAATCTTTCTTCAAAAAGATTTGCAGATTACAAAACAGACCTCTTAGATCGTGAAATGATTTTTGAAACTGAAGACAAAAAAAAGGGCCGCCAGATACTCATAACTCCTAAGGGAATGGAATTTCTTGAAAAATACAGGGCAATAGTGCACTTTGTTGAAGAGTTTGATTTGTAAATTATGCCCTCAAATTCACATATTCTTTTAAACTAAAAACTCCAAAAGAGACAATGGAAAAACAAAACGAGAAAAATTTAATTCACATACTTCCATTTAAGGTTATTGAAGCAAATTATTACAACAAAGTTTTGAGAGGCTCAAACCAGGTTGCCGGTCCAGGTCACAGTTCGTGGATAACAGGAATTCTCCCTTATGCAAATTTTAAAGTTGAGGGGGAGAGAATTAATGAAATAAAAGAAATAGAATTTTATGGAGAGATTTCAGGAATAAAAAGGGGGACTCGCATCCTTGCACACATTCATGGTTATGACCTGAAAGAAGATGATGTGCGTGTCAAAAGAGATTTTAAGGAAAAAGAGATTGTTTCTAAAATAGAAAAATTGGGTTTTGACGGGAAGGTTCTTGCAATCTTCAATGGGCTTGAGGAATGTCTCTTCAAATAATTTCCTTAGCATTTCACAATATTTATAAGTCCAACTATTAATTTTAATTTATTAGTTGCTTGGGTCGCATAAGCAGAAATCAAAGATTTCCTCGCAAATGCTCCCGGCAAACAGAACAAGCCCAGGTCGCATAGTGGTTATTGCACCGGATTGCTAATCCGGACCTTTCGGGGTTCGCAGGTTCGATTCCTGCCCTGGGCGTTTTTATTATAAAGATGCACAAGATAACCCCACAATTTGTCTGGCCCTTCGGGGCACCGAGGTCGAGAATTCATGCGAACCCCAATTGCAAATGTTTTCGGGAGCGTGCGTTCGAGCAGATTCCTCGTGTGGGCGTTTAATAAAAACCTTTAAATCCCTCTAATGCTTTTTAGCAAAGAGGTGAAAAATGCTGGTTAATGATTTACAAAATATAGCAAATATCTTAAGAAGGGATTCTTTAATTTCAACAACAGAGGCCAGGAGCGGGCACCCCACTTCGTGCTTGTCCTGCGCTGAGATTATGAGTGTTCTTTTTTTTAATGAGATGAAATATGACCCAAAAAATCTCCGAAATCCGGACAATGATGAATTTGTTTTGAGCAAGGGTCATGCAGCGCCAATTCTTTACTCTTCATTAAAACGGGCGGGAGCAATAAAAACGGATTTGAAAAATTTAAGAAAATTAAGCTCCCCCCTTGAAGGGCATCCAATTCCCGGTTCATTAAAGGAAATAAAAGTAGCTACTGGTTCACTTGGGCAGGGATTAAGCGCAGGACTCGGGATGGCCCTTGCATTAAAATTTCAGAAAAGAAAATCTCGCGTTTATGTTTTAATGGGGGATTCAGAACTTGCTGAGGGCTCAATTTATGAATCCTTGAATTTTGCATCTTATTATGACATTGATAACATAATTGCAATTGTCGATGTTAACGGACTCGGACAGACCCGTGAGACAATGGTGGGTCATGGCCTAAGAAATTATGAAAATAAGTTTAAAAGTTTCGGCTGGAATGTTATAAAAATTGACGGACATGATATAAAGGAAATCTTAAAGGCTTTTTTTGTCGCCAAAAAATCAGAAATTCCAACGGTTATTCTTGCAGAAACTCTTAAAGGAAAAGGGGTAAGTTTTATTGAGGGAAAAAACGGATGGCACGGAAGAGTGCTCTCACATGAAGAACTAAATAAAGCCTTAAATGAAATTCCGGAAAACAAAATTATAAAGTTCAAAATAAAAAAACCAAAGAAAATTTCCTACAAACCAAAGTCAAAAAGGTTAGAGCAGAATAGATATTTTTTAGGGGAGTCAGTCGCAACACGTGAAGCTTATGGCAAGGCACTTCTCAGTCTTGCGAGGTCAGACTCAAGAATTCTTGCAGTGGATTCGGAAGTGGGAAATTCAACTAAGTCTGATTATGTTGAAAAAAATTATGAAACAGAAGGGCAGTTTATAGAAAATTATATTGCAGAGCAAAATATGATTGGGCTTTCTTTGGGTCTTGAAAAAAAAGGGATGATCCCATTCCCTTCAACTTTTGCTGCATTTTTAACCCGGGCCTATGACCAACTGAGAATGTCTGCAATTTCAGGTGCAAATTTCACATTGTGCGGGAGTCATGCAGGAGTTTCAATAGGAGAAGACGGCGCTTCCCAGATGGGACTTGAAGATATTTCAATGATGAGGTCTCTTCCCGGTTCAGTTGTTTTTTATCCTTCCGACGCTGTTTCAACGGAAAAACTAACTTTTCTGTCTAATAAATTAAAGGGAATAAAATATATTCGAACAACAAGGCCCAAAACTCCGGTTATTTATAAAAACTCTGAGGTTTTCAGGGTGGGGGATTTTAAAGTTTTAAAAGAATCAAAAAAAGATGAATTTGTTCTTGCAGGTTCTGGAGTAACTCTTCACGAATCTCTCAAAGCACATGAAAAACTGGTTCTGGAAGGAAAACCGGTTGCAGTTATAGATCTTTATTCAATAAAGCCTTTTGAGTCTAAAAAATTTATAAAATTTGTAAAAAAACACGGCGGGAAAATTGTTATTTCAGAGGACCATTACAAGGAAGGAGGAATTGGGGAAATGCTTAAGGGGGAACTTCAAAATTCAGGGATTAAAATTAATCATCTTTTTGTTAAAGGAGTTCCTCATTCAGGAACAAAGGATGAACTTTTAAAAAAATATAAAATTGATGCAGAAGCGATAGCAGAATCTGTTAAGAATTTCAGATAAAAGCTTTTTTTAATTTCTCCAAATTTTCTTTTGGGTTTTCCGATTTGGAAACAAATGAGCCTGTGTTAATTATTTCAACCCCAAGATTTTTCAGTCGTTTTGCAGTGGGGATATTAATTCCCCCGTCAATTTGAATTGTTTTTTTGGGAAATACTTTTTTTATTTCCTCAATTTTTTTATAAGTTTCTGGAATAAAATTCTGGCGTTCTTTTCCGGGATGCACACCCATCACTAAAACTCCATCGGCATTTTCCAAAAAATGGAAAATCCTTTTTACGGAGGTTTCAGGGTTTATTGCAATAAAACACTTTAATCCGTATTTTTTTATTTTTTTTATTGTCTTTTCGGGGTTTTTGGAAGACTCATAATGAAAAATAACTTTGTTGAATCCTTTTCTTTTCAAAATTCCAATTTTTTTCTCAGGTTTCATGGTCATTAAATGAGCTTCAAAATTTTTGTTTAATTTTTTTAAATTTGGGGTTTCTTTCACTTTTATGGATTTTTCCCCCACAAATTTTCCATCCATAAAATCAATTTGAAAATCTTTTGAAATTGAGAAAATTTTTTCAAGCCTTTCTTTGAATTCTTTTTTATTGTGGTTAAAAATAGTGGGGATTACTTTTCTCATTTTAATTTTTTAAGTGCTTTTTCTCATAATCACTTATCTCTTTGAGTCTTCTTTCATGCCTTTTGGCGTGTGAAAACTTTGTGGTTAGCCATATCTTTATTGATTTTTTTGCATGATTTAGTTTTACAAATTCCGAGCCAAAACACAAAACATTCGTGTCATCGTGAATTCTAGACATTTCAAGAAATTTTTTGTTTGTCTTCCCCAAAAATGAGACAGCACGAATCCCTTTTACTTTGTTTGCCACAATTGTTTCTCCAATTCCCGTTTTTGCAATTATTAATCCGAATGTGTTTTTTTCTTTTGAAACTTTTTGTGCGACCAAAAAAGAATATTTCGGATAATCATCATTTTCGTCATACTCAAAAGGACCAATATCTGTTAATGAGTGTCCTTCACTTTCAAGCCAGTTTTTCAATTCTTTTTTATATTCAAAACCTGCATGGTCGCTTCCAATAATTATTTTCATTTTATCCTGTATTTTTTATAGTTGTGGCAGTCTAATTTTTCCCCTTTTTTCCACAGCTCATTTGCTTTATCAATTATTTCAATTGCTTCTTTCCAATCTTTTGCATGATAAAGTAAATCAAGGTCTTTTTTTTCAAAATATCCTTTTTCCAGCGGTCCGTCTTTAAGCCATTTGATGAGTCCCTTCCATACATCACCAAGAATAATTATTGGAATCTGGCATGTGTGGCCCACCTGCATTAACTGCCATGTGTAAAAAAGTTCAAGCATTGTTCCAACGCCTCCTGGAGCAATCACGACGGCATTTGAAAGAAGCATAAAGTTGTCAAGCCTCCTTGAAAAGATTTTAAATTTCCTGAACAATTGAACACCCCGGTTAAATCTTTGTTCATGAGGAAGTTCAACCCCCAATCCAATTGAATGGGCATTTCCTCCGATGTTTCCTTTTTCGTGTCCAAGATTAGCGGCTTCCATTATCCCTGGACCCCCGCCGGTTATAATGTCCCAGTTGCTTTTTCCAATCATTTCAGCAAGCCTGTAAATATCCTTATACACTTTGTCATGTTTCTTTATTCTTGCGCTTCCAAATATGGTCACATGAAAGTGTTTGGGACTAAATCTTTTGTCAAGTTTCATCATTGCCATTTTACGTCTCTAAAAGGGAAAGGAAAATTAAGTTTATATTCTTTTTTAATTGGTTATTGCTCCTAAAATTTTTCTTCCCTGATTTTTCATTGCTTTTTGTATGCATTGCTTTCTAAAATCCAAAAGACATTCTTGTGAGCAGCACCCGTTGAGTTCTTTCTGGCAGGAAAGACACTCTATAATCAGTTTATCACAATTAAGGTTTCTGCAATTTCTGTACAAGTCAGATGGTTTTAGGCAGATTTCACAATTTGAAATTGTTTTTTCATTTGTGTTTATTTTTGAAACTAGCCTTTTGTCAAAAACAAAGCATTTTCCCTCCCAGTAGGTATCGGGAAATTGTTTCCCAAAATTAATTATTCCGTCTTTTAACTGCATCACATTTTTGAAACCATTCTCTTTCATATAGGAAGATGCTTTTTCACATCTTACCCCCCCGGTGCAGTATGTCACAATTTTTTTGTTTTTTAAATTTTTAATTTTTTTAAGAGATTCGGGAAATTCCCTGAAATTTTTTATGCTTAAGTGAACTGAATTTTTGAACCTTCCAACTTTATATTCATAATAATTTCTCGCGTCAAGGATGATAAACTCTTCTTTGTTCTCATACATTTCTTTTAATTTTTCAGGGAGAATATATTCTCCTTTTTTTTCAAAATCAACTTTTTTTCCAAATGTAACAATTTCTTTCCTTAATCTTACTTTCATTTTTGTGAAGGGAATTTCAACAACAGGATCTTCCTTGAAAACCATGTCTGAAAATCTTTGGTCTTTTTTCAAATACTTTTCATACTCTCCTATTTTTTCAGCCGTTCCCGCAACACTTCCGTTTATTCCTTCTTCGGAAACAAGAACCCTTCCAAGAAGCCCAAGATTTTTACAAAATTTTAAGTGTTCTTTTACAAATTTTTCAGGATTTTCTATTCTTACAAATTTGTAGAACAATATTACTCTCAAATCATTCATTAGAATATTAAAAAATTATCATTTATAACCTTTTTTATTTCATGAAATTTTTTTCATTTGTTTGCCTACTTATCCGGAAAGTTATGCCATATTCTTGCACTAATCACGTCGCAATTGTGGGCAAAGGCGGCAAGAGGCCCTTGGACATTTCTTTTTTTGTCATAATCATCCCCTTCCCCATGGACATATTTTAAAGCATTAAGATGTTCTGAATTCAGTTCAAAATTGTATTCTTTCGCTTTGTTTAAAATAAATTCATAATTGTTTTTGTATTTTTCGAAATCTTCAACTTCCTCTTTAGTCCCCCCATATTTCCAAGCTTTTTCAAGGTCATGCAAATACAGAACAAGAA
>Ga0180009_10007521_pt1 | contig 11084 bp, 6 predicted proteins | sample OS_PC_MetaG_FD_123537 | JGI IMG/M metagenome (GOLD analysis project Ga0180009, IMG submission 123537) | Groundwater microbial communities from the Aspo Hard Rock Laboratory (HRL) deep subsurface site, Sweden - OS_PC_MetaG | ecosystem: Environmental > Aquatic > Deep subsurface > Groundwater...
CAGCTTGTCGGAGAGAAGCTATTTCTGGCGAATAGCCGCCACATGTTGGTAGTTTCCAGGCGCAATGCCTGTATATGCGGATGGAAATGTACATAATCTGGGTTCTCCGACAAACTGCTAGTCGCTCAAGATTCAGGCTTCCAAGCTGACACTCAAAGTGGAAAGCAATTTCATCCTCTTGCTTGAACGACATTTCATAATGAGCATAATTTATATCTGGAAAGTTCACCTGGATTAACTTTGAATCAGTGTAAGGATGGATCTTTGCGTAGTTGGCAATATCTGGGAGGCTTTGATGCAATATCATTTTTGTTTTATCAATGAATTGCTCAAATTCCTCCCCTTGGAGATCATAGGACATAGTGGAACCCTTTGTGTTTTCAGGCTGTTCAGGCTCATGCTGACTTCGGGCTTTCTCGCCTATTTTTTGAATATCAAAGCCCAATTTTCGTAAGATCGCCATTGCCTGGTACGTGACGAACTCGTTATAACCTGCACCAGTGAGTAAATGAAAAAGCCATTTTACTGAGACTTGTTTATCATCTATCTGAACATACCAATCTCGAAAACGGAATGCTTCCGGCAAGTCGTGTTGGTGCAGTTCTTCCAAAGCCTGCGCCTCAAGCTTTTTTGCATCGGCTTGGAATTCCTGACCATGCCAACGGAAAACGAACCTCGTTTCTTTTTTTACACCTCCGGGCCAAGCACGCGCTTTTTCACGTAGCAGAGTACGCATCGAACGGAGAGCGTAATCATATGTTTTGTGTTGAGTCAACCAAATATGTCCATCCTCTGACATTGCCCACCTGCCACGGGCCGGAGCGGTCATAAGACCAAGTTGGTTAAGGTCGTAACGTCCCCATTCAAGATTATATGCCCACCGAGGCTTGCCACTACTCATCGGTTTCTTATCTTTTTGGGGAATGAATGCACCAAATTTCGACTCGAAAGCCCGAATCGCTTCGTCCAGCCGTGTTTCTCCCGTCTCATTCAACAGGATGAGTAGGGTTACCAGGTATTCAGCATAACTTTCAAAGGGCGCTTCGGGCTGCATGGGGTTATCGGGTATTATTTTTTCTTGAGTTTGGCTACAGCCGCCATCTTTTTTATGGTTTTATATTCTTCGGGGTCCAAGATTGCTTCGTTGATGCGCTCGAACAATGTAGCAGCTTCCTCGTAGAACTCACGGCTGTAGCAGAAGCGAATCCAGGCAGTAAGTTCGCGATCATCGGGGCGGTGATCAAGACCACCATCCAGATAACGTCGTACAACTCTCAGGTGTGCCTGGGCAGAGAGATCTACCTGGGCGTTCATTTTCTCGCGCTCTTCGGTAGTGGGATTGCGCCAGCGACCGGTCTTCTTATCCTGCCAGAAATTTTGCTCGAGAAGACGGTCGAGCCGGCCAGCATCCACTCCACCTAGATGGGCTGTTTCACGCTGCCAGAGCGGAATTAGTTCACCTGTAGTGAGCGGCTGGGAAGCAAGCACGCTGCTCAGCCAGGTGAGGGCATCGGTGTCGGTTTGCAGGCTAAAGACATTGCCTCCGACGACGGCTTCGCCACGCAGGTAATAGCGACCATCCACCATTTTGAAAGTTTGGTAGTGATAAGCAAGCATTTCCTCCAGCCCCGCCATGCTGACTTGTACACTGCCGTCACGGATCATGCCATAGAGCACGTGGTTCCAGATATGTTGGAGGGTACGCTCTGCAGGCACCGGATTGGTTTTTAGGAACCCGGCCACGGTTTCGAGTACACGTTGTTCGGCCTCGGCCAGGTGGGTACGCCCGTTGCTGGATGTGGTATCTGATGGACGCGGCTTGCGAAGGTTGAGCACGATGTCTTTGTTTGTAACGCGCTCTTCGCCTTTTTGGCCTTTTACACCTTTGAATGAGAGTTGAACCTTGTCAAACGCGTTTATTTCTGCGATTTCAAACCCGGATGCTGCTGCGGCATTAATAATAACTTGCCAGATTTTATCGTCAGAGTTATGGAATACTACACTTGCCCATCTTGTTGGCTTTAAGACACGATACATCTCTCTAAACGCTTTTTCCATTAAGACGGCATAATCGTTCACTGATTTTGCGAGTACTTTTTGCTCTCGATGGACAACAGCCTCGAACGTTGAATCTGTAAAAGTATTAAGCCAGGACTCCCACAATACATTCAAATCGGAATAGTATAAATTCATTCCAAAAGGCGGGTCAGTAAACACATAATCCAAAGTATTGTTTGGAATCGACTTTAGATCTGTCGCAGAACCTATATTTGTTTGGGCCCACCCAGGTTTTACAAATCTATTTAATTGCAATGCCGCGCTAAGAATATCGTCAAATTTAGTTTGCCACAATTTAGGTACGCTAACATCCAGATTCAGAGCTGGCAAATAAATTAGGCCAGACATGATATTTCCGCCAAAACCACCTAATCTATACCTTCTCATTCGACTAACTAATTGACAAGTTGCAGTAAATGTGGCGCGTAACCGCTCTAGAACCTGGTCATTTTCTACTTTTTGAATTTCATCCCAAAGACGAGCCATCGCCCATAAATTTCTCTTAGTAAAAAGTTGATCAACAGTTTTAATGTTTCGCAGATGTAAAGATCCCCGAATATACATTTCCATGTTGGAGTTTAATTCAACTGTTGGATGCCAATAAGGAATGTTTTTTTCTTCAATCTCTGTAATTAAAGACAGTTCAGCATCAGAAATTCGATGTTCTTGCCGCTTAGGCTTGCAAGTCCCTTTACACTCATAAGATGTGATAATGGGTTGTGTACGAATTCTTTTTAATTGAGCCTTGTTCCATTCTTTCTTACAGTCAGGGCATACAAATTGCTTGTTTAATATCCTTGTCTCTGGCGAGAACGCAACATCAAAAAGCACTAAATCCTTTCCACATCGTCCACATTCAAAAACATCACTCCAGAGTGTATGAAGTATTGACGCAGGTCCACCACATCGATCACAACTTGTTCCGTATAGCCAACTAAATTCACTATGGGTCTCTGACTTGATACGCTCAAATTCTCTCTTAAGCAATTGCACATCTACTGGAGTAGTATAGTTTCTTGTAATATGAACAGCCGCAGGCGACAGGTCATTGAGAATCACGGCTCGCCCGCACATCAAACCCGCCACGCCGGTCATTCCTGAGCCGCAAAACGGGTCAAGCACTAGGTCGCCAGGGTCCGTATAGTGTTCGATGTATGGCACGATGCCTTCGGGCGGGACTTTGGTATGGTAGGAGTGCGCGTTATAGATAGCACTGTTCTTACCAGCTCTGACTGGCTCGGCAAACGGCGGCCGACGGTAAGTATCCGTGGCAGGATCGTAAGGTTTGATATGTTTTGCCAAGAAATCAGCGATGGAGTCTGTCATTCGTTTTGATGCAGTACTTGGTTATTTTAGAGTCATCCGGAATATCTTTTTCTTTGGATGTTCTTTCCGGGCTTGGGCAAACGCTTTGCGGAGCAGACTTTCAAAATCCTTTACTAGGCGCGGGATGTTGCTCTCCTCCACTGCCGGGTGCTGTTTTGACAATTCGGCCAATAAACCGGCTTCAAAAGTCAAGATCCCTTCTTTGCGTAAGCCTTCATTAATTGCTTTGGCTACTTCAGGTGAAAGGTTAAGTGCCAGGGAGGCCAAATCTTCTGCTCGAGCCGCCGTTAGTACTTTCTTTACCTTCGCATTTTTGCTATCTGCCACCACCTGCGCCACAGACTCGCTTGCTAAAAGCCTGGCTTTGTACAGCAATGCATCGTGGAGCTCATCGAAAACACGCTCAACTTCGGTTTCTGGCGCAGTCTGAAGGATGGCTAATCCGCATTGATCGCAAACCGGCTTGTACTCTACCTGGATGGTGCTGATGTCCGTCACCGGACAGGCTCGAACGCTTTTCTCAAGTTGTTCATAACGGCCAGGGAGGTCAGAGCCGACAGGCTTGCCCAATTCCAACTGGTTCAGGATTTCGAGAGCCTTCAATTGGGTGGGTATATCAGCTAATTTCTTTTGGAGGCGGCCAACTGCCTGGTAATAATCACGGTGGTGTTTCTGATAAGCCGTGCGATATCGGTTGCGGAAACTGGCAAATTCTGGCCGTAATTGGTTCCACCTCTCCGGTGCAGACACTAATTCTGCTAAGCGTATTTGCCCCAGTAAACTATTTATTGCATTAACTAGAGACAGGTCGCTGGTAGGAGCATCTGCATTACGCAGGTAATTGCGCGTGTTGATAATATCTGCTGCCAGGTTGTTCAATTCTGTTAGCTTTCGATAGGACTGCATTGCATCACGGAGGCTTTCCGGGCGACTCTCAAATGTCGCATCAGCTGCTTCGTGGAAATCAGCAAAACTACCGAACGTACCAGACGTAAGGCTGGTCAGTAATTCTAGGTTTTTCCCTACACCAACCGGGACACGCTCCCCTAATTCTCCGGCCAGACTTTCGATTCCGGATTGTAGGGTTACCAACCTATTCTGGAGAGATTCTAATTCATTGAGCAAGCGAATAGTTTGAGATTCAATTTCAGCCTGGTCATGAGCCGGGCGCAGATCGTCTACTATCAGTTTTGCGTATACGAGCGTGTCATTCCAACTTGGGCCGACGCCAGGGACAAGCGAGTCAAACTTATCCTGAATGTTTGGTTTCCAGGCAAGTTCAGCTACCGTAGCGCTGGATAATCGGTTCTGTGTAATGGCTTTACCAGCACGTGTTTGTAGATCATGGCGGGGCTTCAGTGTCAATTCCATTCGCGGGCTGCGATTTCGCACAAATGCCAGAAGAAGCAATTGAATAACTGCGTATGGCAATCCATATGGCGGACGCGAAAGCCTCTGGAAGATTTTCCAAACCGGTAAATCGCCTTCCTGTTCCGTTATCATTTCTTCAAGTACTTCAAAAGCTCTAACATTTTGTGGCGCAAAGCGTGTCGGCGCATCTGCGTGTGAAAGTCCAAGCGGTATACCATAGTTGCGGGTCGCGTTGGTGTCTGCGGTCTTTGCGTTTTTGGTATTGAAGTAACCATCAAATATTTTGCCGACATCCGATGGCGTAAGTGGAGCGCGCAGTTTACCGACATCTAGAGGCAGATGGCTATAGGCGTTCTTTAGGAGAAGATCAACGATAAATCCAAAACGCATATCGTTGTTTGATCCGCCTTGTCCGAAAGCTTCCCGCGCAGAAATACCCAGGTTATCGCGTGTGACAACCTGCCCGGTTTGATAGAGTTTTAAATGCATGCTGACTAAATCACTATTCACGCGCGATTTTTGCGTACCCAGCCATGATCGTATTTCTTCCGCCTGTTTGCCGGTTTGATCGAGATATTCTCTGTTCATTTTATTCCAAGCTGCAAATGCCGCTGCCGTTTCTCTAATTTCGTCTGTAAGATCGCCTGGTCTCACAACTGCAACCCGCGGATCCTGCAAATCTGACGGATAAATATTCGCTATTGCTGATGGCGTAAGCAATATCAATCGGAAATGACTGTCATCTTCCCTGAGTTCAAAACCCGCATCCAACCTCCAACTGCTGGCAATGCAGACTTTGCCTCCATACTCAATATTGCGGCTGTTTAAACGTTTAGAAGTCTCGCTGTCGAGAACTAAATCTGCAAACAAGCCTCCGGCACCACCAGTCTCGTTGGGCTTCAGGAACAAACTGGTTGTTATTACAGACTGTAATTGATAAGTATCTTTGAGTACCTGGCGCTTATATTCATTAAATTTGATCAGCGGCGCGCGTTCATCTGTACCAATCTTGAAAGTTGCTGTCTCCCCTTCTACTTGCACTTGGGGCATGGAATAGTTAGACAAAATGTACAATACGCGATCTTCCGGGCGGATACCATCACCAGACTGAGTAGTAAGCGTCGCTTCGGCCAATTCATCGAATGTCAATGGCTTTGTCTGTTCAAGGAAAGCTGCGTACCAAAGATATAAAGTGGAGAGAAGATTCTGGGCAAGAGGTTCGTCTTCTTCGTCCAGTCCTAATTGGGGGATCGCTTCAGAAGCAGCCTTATAGACTGTATAAGACTCTCTATAAACGCTCTTTGTAAGACATTCTTCCACGAGATGGTTACTGCGAACCATATCAGCTAAACGGATCAAATCCGATCCCTTGCCTAATTCAGGATCATTTATTACTTCCCAGAATACGGCCAATCCAGATCGCGCTGTCGGCAAGTCTCGTGCGGTAATTCGCCGTACTGTTTCGAAACACCGAGGTTGGAATGGGAACACATCCCGGAATTCTTCTTCACTCAAACCTCTCGCAAAATCAAACTGTCCCGAGCAAAACCGATAGTGCTCTATCAATTCTGGGTCGCGGTCTTTTACAAGATCGCGAGTGCGGCGAGAAATAATCACATCATAGTCGTGCTGGTTGGTTGAAGCTAATAAGGGCATTGGTATATAGCGATCGCCCGTTCCACTCCCTTGTAGTTTGGCAGGTATATCTGACAGGGAGGCGACAACAGTAAAAACTGATAACCCCAAATCTTTGGGTAAAATGAATCCAAGTGTCTCAAGAAGTTCGGCATCCCGACCAAGTTCCTCGGGGCTATTGTGTACTAGTTGCCAGCCTTCATACTCGTCAATAACAACCATTAGACCGGTATAGCCGGCATCTACAAGTTGATCATAGATATACTTCAGGCGATCCCGTAAACTAACCGGTATATCGCGGGGCTGTATATTGGCTTCTACAAAGTATTGATTTAGTAATTGAGCAAGTGCTTGATCGCTATTTTCTTTTCGGAAAGTTTCTATAGACTTTCCGCATTTCTTTTGAATAAATTCGGACGCTTCTGTGCGGATAGCCGGGGATGTTTTTGCAGAAGCAAGCCAATTCAGTATATCTTGAGCAGCAGTCAATTGGACTTTTTCTGCCAACCCAGCATCATCTATGGACAATTGGAATTTCTCCAATATTACATCCATTAGTGAACGGCCAAGAACAATATCTGATGCTCCTTCGCCTCTCAGTGAAAGTACTACTGGGAAAAGTCGGCTTGTACCCAATCGCTGGCGAAATAACCGAATTGGTTCATCCTGAGCCGAATCCCATAATGCTTTGTCCTGGGTATAGGCTAGTAGAGCCGCTAATGTCACCAGGAAATGAGTCTTCCCTGCGCCATATTCTGCTTGTATCCAGAAACCCTGCCCCGAGCCAGTTGCGACTCGTTCCAGGATGCTTTCGAAGTACGAGCGAATGGTATCTGTGAAAACATAGGTCTCCACCATATCGCGGTATTTACTTTTGAAAGCCGGAACGAGCGAGGGGGTGAAATCTGGTCGCGGTTTAGTTTTATATAGATCATGAATGGGGTGCAATGACATGTTTATCCCTCACCTTCAATAGTGGCAGATTCGCCGACGATTTCGTGAAGATATGTGAACACACCCTGGGGGTTAAAGGATACGTATTCAGGTATGCGCCCGGCCAACGAAAGAGATGTCCAATCTTCGGCAACGAATATGAACATTGTTGTATCCGAAACCCATTGGAAAAAAGCTGTCAGAGGTACATGATACCTCGCCAGTATGTCACATCCGGAAATAATTACAACTCGCTGTTGTATCTCGACCAGGTTCTTTTCCAGCCACACTTCGATTAATTTCTGTATCACCCGTGAAGCATATGCTTGCTCATACGGCGTCCTCGGTGCAGAAGCGGCCAGGGTATGGAGATCGAGAACCTCTTTCACATCTGCAGGGACTATGTCGCGCAAGTGCGAATCGTTTCCGCGCCATAAATACACATGCCTTCCGGTAGTAGATGTTACCGGGTTGATTGCAAAACGCTTCAACAAGCGGGAAAATTGTTCCTGCATCATAAGCGCAATGCCTTCTGTAGATATTCATCACGAGTGTAACGCGTAGTTACCTGTTCTAATTCATCCACCTTGCTATATCGTGCTATTAATCCTACTGATTCTGCTTGGCGAAGAATATCTCGAACTTGTAGCTCATCCCGCAGACCCAAATAGCGCCACCAGTTATTTTCGAGAATTTCACTCAACCGTACAATCCTGGGAGCCAGCGCCAAACGATCATGTAGTAAGATTAGAAAACTATTTGCGGGTAACTGTAAAGGCTGAATATATAGATTCTTGCCATAACGGCCCAAGAAGCCCATATCCTTGAGCGCGCTGCTTAGGCGTCTAAAGGAATCTTGATGAAGAAGGCCATAAGCATCAATGATGTAATCTTTAATAACCTGAAAGTCGAATTGACTGCCCGGAGTTCGAGGCAGTATATACTGTGTAACAAAATTTCCAATTAAGGGTTCAATCTCCAACGCTAAAGTTCGCATGATTTCAACAAGGATTACATCATCATGGTACGTTTTCCATACAGATGTTGCAATGTCATCTAAGGAGCGATTGGGGAAAAACCTGCGCTGAATAACATTGGCATATTTCACACGAGTCTGAGGCGAATTGATAGGCAGGTTTGCCTGCAGATTCTTGTAAAACACAGGGTAGGAGTCGAAGTGCTCGCTATTCTTGATAGCTTCTACACTTAGAGACCAAGGAAAATTCTGGAGGGTGGGGTATTTTTGCATTATGAGGGCCAATTTGATATTGGAATGCGATATTTGCCTAGTTCTTTGAATAGGTAGAGTATACAACAAAATAAGCCTATCCCGCAGTTGTTTTTGATAGCCAATTCCCCCTACCCGTCACGCTGCACTCCCCCTAAAACAGCAGGATCCCCGGCATCCGCAACAACAAATCCGCCGACACTGTCACATACACCACCCGCGTCGCCGGGTCCACGGCGATCCCCGTCACTGCCACCCCGATGTGCCGTGCGCGAAGAAAAGCCGAGTTCATCGAAGATAATTCTGCGCCATGGCATACACGTCTGGCGGGAAGCGAATCTTGCCGGTTTCGCGGCAGGAGGTCACGCTAATGCGGGAGACGGCACAAGGGATGGGAATGGTTCGTAAGATAGTAGAATAGTTGGAAAGTCGGTCGGCTGGGTGGCTGCCGTCCAGTTCTTCGTACTGCTCGCGCATGGCTGCGCTCATCTCCAGCCGGACGATGTGCTCGTTGTAGGCTGGAAGCGGCAGGCCCATATCCTGCAGGGCGGCAAAGATGGTATAGGGCAGGAGATAACGGGCAATGGCCAGCAAAGTCTTTGAAATCTTCGCCGAAACCAATACCTCCGCTGCCAAGAATGTCACTTTGCAGGAAGCCTATAACGCCTTGAAATCCTGGTGGGATGTCCTGCCGCCGCTGGCGCGGAGTAAAGAGCATCACCACCTCGCCACTCCCCACTTCGGTGTCGGCAGGCGGCCAAAGTCTTTCCAATCAGTCAGAACGACAGATACGGATTGAGGCAAGTCGTGAAAGACCTGGGCAACCGTCTCGCGCACCCAAGGGGGAGCGAGAACGGCGAACACAAGGCAAAGCGAGAACTGATTTGCATAAATCGCAGCACGGGAGAGCCGCTGCGTCATTTTGAGCTGCAGGTCAGCACGCGAGGCTTTCCCGCTTTCCACTTCCAGCCAGAAAAGCGTTTCCTGATCATCCAGCCGTCCCCAGGCAAGGGCGTCTGGGAATAGGCGACCGGGGATGGAAACTTCGCTCCATGCGCTCCAGATCTCCGCGTGAGGCCAGGCGCGCCGCAACCAGGCAGGCCAGAGCCGGGCGTCCCGCCTATGCCTGCCCTGCGAGCGGGCGCGTTCTTTGTAAAACGAAAACTTCATGGATGCCGGGACGTTCCAACTTCGCAATGCCAGCGACAAGCCAGGGCGGGATAATTTCCAGAATGGGTAATCGCCGCCACGTTCGCTCCGCTCCCTGGCCTGACCGCCAGGGCAGGCAGTGCAAGTCTCGTAATACGCCAGTCGTTGTTTTCTGAGTGCAACCAATGCCTGCCGCGCATACGGAATGCTCATGCCGGCGAGAGAGGCGATCTCCGATGTGAACGCCGTTTCCAAGCGAGCCAGCACACGCAGGCAGGCAAGTTCGCGTTCTGAAAGTTCGTTTGTGTACAGATCATCCGCCGTTGGCGGGGGAGGGGATGGCGAGAAATAAGTTTGAGGCCGAAAGGAAAAATCGGTTATTTGCAGCTTACTGCCTGCCCCAGGCAGTCCGGGGAGCGAAGCATTCGTTGCCGTCTCGCACCGGCGTGCCGCCGGTGTTCGCGGCACGAACGGTGTCACGGCAGTGGTCACGGCGACAGGAATCGGAAGTCCGCGCAGAGAATTGCGGATTTCAGCAAGAAACCACGTTCCGGGCGCGTCCACTTGCACCCATGCGCATGACCCTCTGCGCCAGAGCGCCAGCGGAGAGGCTAGTTGCCAGACGAGCGCGGCGTAATCCGATGGAGGCAGGCCGTCATTGCTGCCCACAGGAAATACGAATATATCCGCCCACTCATTGCCCACCAGCCGGCTTTTCCAGGCCGGATAGATCATTTCTTTGACAAGGTAAGCCACATCTTCCTCGCTTGTCAGTGTCTCGACGGGGCTCGACACAAGTGTCTCGCCCGAAATTCCTTGCCGTCTCGCACCGGCGTGCCGGTTCTCGCGGCATCAGCGAAGCGACCGCGTAGCGTGCGGACGAACGGTGATTTCGGCTTGTTTTAACCCGTATCGCCCCTATTACCACTCCGCCAACTCATACATCCAGCCTCGGATTGAGCACCCACCGTGCCAGTTCCTGGATATTTTCCGGAGTTAAGGGCTGCGTCTTCAGTCCGAAATTCAGGAGATTGCCCTGTATTCCTTCCCACCACGCCAACGCATCCTCTGTGCCGGGATAGACGAACTCGATCACCGTTCGGCGGATGAATGGCAGCGGGGCTTCGCGAATATGCAGGAGCAGCGCGTCATGGAGCAGTTTAGACCCCTCTCCTTTGCCTTCCACCGGCCAGGTTTCGGCCTGCTTCTGAAAAGCGTCACGCGGAACAGGATCGGGCCAGAAGATTTGCAGGATGCGCACCGACCAGCCCGGAACGATGGACGAGAGCAGCACCTGATACGCTTCCTTCGGGCGCACGTCGGGACGATCTGCGTCAGCGGTCACTTCGGCAAAGAGCCGCAGTGAATTATCCGCGCCGACCAG
>Ga0180009_10007522_pt1 | contig 11083 bp, 9 predicted proteins | sample OS_PC_MetaG_FD_123537 | JGI IMG/M metagenome (GOLD analysis project Ga0180009, IMG submission 123537) | Groundwater microbial communities from the Aspo Hard Rock Laboratory (HRL) deep subsurface site, Sweden - OS_PC_MetaG | ecosystem: Environmental > Aquatic > Deep subsurface > Groundwater...
TCGGTGGTCGTGCACGATCTCAACCGCGACCCCCGCCTGCCGTTCGAGGAGGGCTCCTTCGACGCCGTGATCTGCTCGGGGTCGATCGATCTTCTCACGCATCCGCTCGAGGTCGTACGCGACGTGGCCCGGATTCTGCGCAAGGGCGGTGTGTTCGTCGTGACGTTCACGGATCGAACGATCATGCCCAAGTCGATCGAGGCATGGCGCGACGAAGGAAACGAAGGGCGGTTGATGCTCGCCACGGCGTACTTCAGCTTCTCCGGCGCGTTCCTTCGACCGCTGGTGGAAGTCGATGAGATCGAGGCTCCAGCGTGCGTCGTTGGAGGTCCGGGCGCGACGCATGGCGACGAGGTTCTCAACGTCGTCTGGAGTTACAAGCCGCCGGCCGATCAGGTGATCGATGCGCGCGAAGCCAAGCTCGAGCGCCGCGCGGTGCCCTCGGAACGCCATTGCCCGTTCTGCGGCGAGGTGATGCTGATGTGGCAGCCGCCCGAAACCCCGTGGGAGATCGACTACAACGCCACCCTCTTGTACGTGTGCTTCAACGACGAATGCGACTACTTCTCGCGCGGTCGACGTTGGTGTCGACGCAAGGGCATGCGATGCGCCACGTACCGCCATTCACTCAATCCGGCGAACGGATCGGAAGGTCCGTTGCCGGTCCCGATCAAGGGGGCGCTGCGGGCGGGGATCGTCGAAGAGACGTGAGCGATCAATGCGGTGGCCGACGGGATGACCGAACGGGCGCCGTCATTCCGTCTATGCCTCGCCTGGCCCCGCGGGGGTCGGCTGGGCAGGCTCGGGCGGCGGAACAGGTGGCGCCTCGGTGATCTTCGCGGTCCCCGGCACGGCCATGTCGTGGAAGATCGTCGGCATCATGTGCAAGTTGCCCGTGAGGCGCAGCACCCCTTCGACCACGGACTTCGCCGCCATGTAGGTCTGAAGCCACGCCTCGCGCGCTGCAGCCAGCTCGGGCGTCGCTGCCCGGCGCTCGGTCTTCGCATTGTTGGAATGCTGAACGAGTGGCGCGAGCGCAGTCATCGCCTCCGAAACCTCTTCCAGCCAACGTTTCTTGTCGCTCACTTCGCACTTCGACTTCTTCAGCTCCGTGGCGATGCGTCCGAGCGCCAGCAGCACGCGCGACGCACCCCTGCCGACTCCGCCCGCAGTGCCGTCCTCCGGAAAGAAGGTCTTGCGATCCACGGCCCCGTCGGGATGCGAGGCGAGGTGGGTGCTGAACCGTCCGAGCACGCGTACGCCGCCAGCGAGGACCGAGCCCTTCTCCTTCGTGCCCCCACGCACTTCGGCCGAGGCCTCACGTGACGTGCTGAGCATCGCGCCCAGCGTCTGGGTCGTGCCGTCGATCTCCCCTGCGAAGAATTCGAGCCCGCCGTCGAGCTTGTCGAGCAACCCGATCACGCGTGTGCGGATCATCCCCGAAGCGTGCGGACCGTAGATCTGCGTTTCGTCCAAATCGATGTATCTATCCGTCATGTGCCGGCTCCCCTTTCCCGGTGTTTAGCCTGCCTGGACGGAGAGAAACACACTACGACCCTGGCGGCCGTGTCAAACGCTTTTGTGTGACACGGAGGTCAGGGGGCGCCGAGGGCGACGGTCACCGCTTGTCGACGCGAGGGCCCGGCCTCGAGCTCTGTCTGTCGTTGCTTGGGCGGGCGACCGTAGGAAGTCAGGGGGCCCTAGGCTTCGCAGGGGGCGCACGCGTCGCCTTTCTTGGCTCCTCTGATGTTGCCCGGAGGTCCGGACGGTCAGGCGTTTGAGGTCGCTGCTGCTCCGGCATGGTCCACGGGGAGGTCCCTCGACGCGTCTGCCGTTGCTCGAGCACAGGAGCATCCGGGCGCTGGGGTCGCTTGTTGATGTCCGTACGGATGGAGACGAAGGTAGTCGGATCGTGCGGTCACCTTTTCCTCTGGTCCGATCGACCTGGGCGGAGAGTTCGACGCCTGGGCTTGGATGAGCCACTCGGCGCGTGGTAGCGTGCAACAGGATGACCGCTTGGGAACCCCTTGCTCATCCTCCCATCGTGGAGGCGCTGGTCGACGTCGCGGTTCAGCACAACCCTGAGACGACGATGGACCATATTCACGGGCTCGCTGAGGCGTGCAAGACCGAGCTGCCCATCGAGGACGTCATCCAGGAGCTTTCGTTCGGTATCACCGCGAACCCTAGCTCCATGCAGACGTCTCACAAGCGTCTCGAACGAGGCGTGCGGTTCAGAGACGACCCGACCACCCGAGTTTTCCAGGCCAAGTTGAGCGGCTTCACCTACAACACGGTTGGCCACTACGCCGGCTGGCCCGCTTTGCGCGCCGAGGCGGATCGATGGCTGGGGGCGTACATCGAAGCTACCAAACCCATCTGCGTCACGCGGCTCGCCATCCGAACCATCAACCGGATTGCCTTGGATCTGGGGCCCAACCTGAGCGCTACTTTTCGAACGGCGCCGGGGATCGCGCCGGAGCTTCCGCAAGCTGTGGTCGACGTCTTCTTCCGTCTCGTGATCCCGTTCGTCGGAGGAGTCGCTGCGCGCTACGTGAGCGTCGTCCAGACGCCCGATGCTCATCAAGAAGGAGGAGGCTCGATGATCTTCGACGTGGAGGCCTTCCGCCCTGACCTGGACATGAAGCCCGACGCAGACAATATCCTTTCGGAATTGGATAGCCTTCGTGAAATCAAGAACGACGTGTTCTTCCGCAGCCTGACGCCGGAAGCGTTGGCGAGGTACCGATGATGCAGACAGCCGCATTTCGACCGATACTCGCGGATGCGGGAGGCTTCGCAACCGCTGAGACAGTGAGACGGAACTGGGTAAGAGTTCGAGAGGCGCAGGAGAACGTGTTCTCACTCCCGCAACCGGACGTGCTGGCTCAGTGCTACTGGTACAATGAACGCCGGGAAGTTGATCTTGCCATCGACTCAGCCCTCGACAGCTTCGATAGGTTGCTTCGGGGCGGACAATTTCGCGCGGCAGACGCCGTGCTTCGCGCGGTGGACGTGAACTATCTGCATCCTGACGTGAGCGTCGCGATCCTCGTCTTCACACGCGCAGCGGCAGAACGGCTGACGAACCGCGAGCGACTCATCGACCGGCTTCGCCCAATCTTGGAGGGAGCCGAGGGCCCGGAGACGGCACGTCGCATCCTCGAACAGGTGCGCTAGATTCGATGCATCCGGCATGGTTGAAGAAGCCGGAAGTCGAGCCGTTTGAGCGAGCGCCATTCGTAGTGCTCGCCATCAAGCGCGCCCACCCAGGTCAATTCCATGTGGGCATCGTTCACCGTTCGGACGCGGAGACGCCGCGCCTGCTTCACCTCGCATGGCACGAGGACCTGCGCAACGGACCTCCGAGCGCCGAGTACTGCTGGACGCGTCTTCCCTTTGAGCGGGCGATCTGCCGCAGCCTTGCAGGCATCTGTCGAAAGGTCGCGAGGTGGTACACGGAGGGAGAGCCTCTGCCTTACGGATTCGACGACCACGGAACGGCCTTCGATCCCAATACTGGCGTGGTCCAGCTTGGCTCCGACTCATCCGGCTTGACGTGCTCAACGTTCGTCTTGGCAGTGTTCCGCAGCCAGAGGTACGATCTCCTCCGTCTAGACAGTTGGCCGAATCGTGAGGAGGACGAAGCTTGGGCGGATCAGGTAGCTTGCGCCCTGGAGGAAGACGGGGCGACCGACGAGCACGTCCAGCGCGTGCGCCGATGCATCGGCAAGGCGGTAAGAGTGCGCCCAGAGGAACTCGTTGGAGCCGTAGGCTTGGTGTCGGATCTGCCCGCAGACTTCGAACCCGCGGTGCGCGGAGCTGAGACCATCAAGCTTGCGTTGGGCAGATAGGGGAGGGCGAAGGGGGTCAGCAATCCTGACCCCTTTCGGTGTTTGCTCGTGCGCGGGACACGCCCTCGCCACGCGGTTCCGCAAGGCGAAGGCACAGCGAGCGGATCGAGCCCAAGTATCGCTCGTCGTCGAAGTGAGTGGTCGCCGTTGCCGATACGCCGAGGAACTCTGATTCGTAAAAGACCGGTACGACCTCGTTGTGGTCCCACCAAAGCTCTTTCGGGTACCGTTCTGTTACCCAGTTTGTTTCCGGTCCTCGTGACGGGCCACGGCAGATGCTCGAAGATCGGCCCGGTGCCTCCATCCCTCACCGAGGCGACTTTGCCTTGCGGCCCTACCGGGATGAGAAGCTCCTGTCGCTGTTGGCGGTTCCGGATGAGCGGCGGGTGGGTGACGCACTTGAGCAATTTCAACGCACCGAAAAGTAGCTTATTCTTGCTTGGAAGCCGAGCTGGCCAAGACAATGGGAGAGCAGAAAGCGATCGTGGCGCGCGAAGCGGGAACGCGTCCAGCGGTTCCTTCCCTTCGGCAGAGGGTCAACGAAATCCTCGAACCCGCCAACGAAGGGGATCGTTCAAGTCGCGCGTTCGACTTGTTCATCGTCCTCCTCATCGCGGTCAACACGCTCGCAATCGTCCTCGAAAGCGTGGCGGAAACTTACGCGGCCGCTCCGTTCATCTTCGACTGGCTCGAACGCGTCTCCGTGATCGTCTTCACGGTCGAGTATGCTCTGCGCGTGTGGTCCTGCGTGTCATCGCCGCGCTTCGCCTCCCCGGTCCGCGGCCGCTTGCGGTTCATCCTGACGCCGATGGCCACGATCGACCTCCTCGCCATCATTCCCTTCTACTTGCCCATGATCGGGATCGACCTCCGCTTCATCCGCGCCGTGCGATTGTTGCGAGTGTTTCGCACGCTCAAGTTCGGCCGGTATTCCAGGGCGCTTCAGAGCTTCGGCCGAGTCTTTCAGGCGAAGCGAGAACAGTTGTTGATGAGCGCGCTCGTGATGTCCCTCCTGCTTCTGCTGTCGTCCGCGCTAATGTACTACGCGGAACGCGATGCGCAGCCCGACGTGTTCGGGAGCATCCCCAGCGCCATGTGGTGGGCCGTCATGACACTCACCACCGTGGGTTACGGAGACGTCTACCCCGTCACTCAGATCGGCAGGCTCCTTGGTTCCGTGATCGCCATCCTTGGGGTTGGCGCGTTTGCACTTCCTGCGGGCATCCTCGGCGCAGGCTTCGTGGAGGAGATGCAGATGAATCGAAGGAAAACCAAGGTGTGTCCGCACTGTGGTCGAGCGATCGACGATGACGGACAGCAGTAACCCAACCATCGTTTCCGATGCCGTAACGCGTTTGATGACCTGACCCCAACCAGGATGTCCCCCCTCGCGCCTCCTTTGAGGGGGGGAGGGAAACGCGCGTGAGCACCACGCGCTCCCCAGCTACGACACCCCGTCCGTGACGTCGTCCACCCGCAATCCCACCTGCCGCATCCACCGAAGGGCATTACCACTCTTCACGACACCCTCGCGAAGCAGGTAATCAAACACCATCTTGCCGTCGATGACCTGCTCTTGAAGATGAACGAGTTGCACACGCTCAGGCATCTCCTCGGCCAGCGATGCGAGTGCCAGATCGTGCGTCGACACCGCGCCCATCGACCCGCAATCCACGAGGGTTCGGATGATCGACCGAGCGCCGATGTGCCGTTCGCGTGAGTTGGTGCCGTGCAGGATCTCGTCGAGTAGGAAGAGCACGGGCTTTTTCTGCTCTGCGGACTGCGTGACGTGCTTGATCTTCAGAAGCTCGGCGTAGAACCGCGAGATACCGTCCTTGAGCGAATCGCTTACCCGCATGCTGGTCCGAACGACGCAGCCGGACATGCGCAGTTTGTTGGCGCACACCGGAGCGCCGGCCATGGCGAGGACGCCCGCGACGCCAATGGATCGCAACAGGGTGCTCTTGCCGGACATGTTCGATCCGGTCACCAGAAGGACCGATCCTGGTCCGGGCAGGGACACGTCGTTGACCACGCGTACGGTCTCGTTGATGAGCGGGTGACCCAGGCCTGTGGCCTCGAAGTGAAGCTCTCCGGTTTCGATGGTCGGGAACGTGAACGTGGGGTGTTCGAACGCGAAGGTGCCTATCGAAGCGAGCGCCTCGACGTCGGCCAGGGCGCGGAGCCAGCCCCGGGCCCCGGCGCCAGCGCGCACCTGCCATCGCTCGAGCGAGATGACACAATGCAGATCCCAGAGGAAGGCAGGGCCAATGAGCGCCCGAAACGCGCCGTTCCTGCGAGCATCGAGGATGGACACGATGCGGGCCAATCGGCGGATCTCTTCCGAGCTCGTGTGCCCGGTGGCGGAGAGCCTTTCCTGCAGGGCGCACAGCCCATGGGACGAGAACTTCTGCTCTTCCACGAGCGAGAGCATCTCGCCGTAGCGCTCCAGGTCGTCCGCGCGCTCGGAGACGGCGTCGATGATCGGCTGGAGCTTCTTGGTCAACGCCACCGTCACCATCATGTTGAGGGCGTACGGGATCAGGAAAGCCCACCCGGGAATCGACGGGTGAGCGCACGCGATGGCCACGACGATCATGGTGATCGTACCGAACCAGGCAGCGATCTTGATCGCCAGCGAAGCACGAATCACGGGCGTGCGTTCCCCCCAAGCCAGTAGCGGCTCGGGGTCGGGGGAGGTCTCGCTCGCATGCGCCCCGGCGACCGCAATGGATTCGCGCCAGCCGTGCTCCTCGGAGAGCTCACGCACCGCTTCCTGTCGAACACCGATGGTTTCGTCGGGCGCGGGACCGGCCAGCCAGGTCGCCAACCGCCGGGCGCCCATGCGCGTGCGCGTATCGTTGAGCAACTGAAACAGCGAAGCGGAACCGAAGATGTCGAGGTCCAGGGCGTAGGCGTGGTCGTCTCGCAGATAGCGGGCGCCGTCGTCCTCGAACGTGGACCACTTGCCCTCCAGGCGTTGGACGCCGCGTTCGTTGTACTGCTTGGAGGCTTCGGTCCGGTCGCGAAGGTTGGCGACGCGCCCGTGGAGAAAGACCAGGACGACGAACACGACCGTAGCGATGAGGGCGACCGCCCAGCCTACGGTGCCGAGGTCTTTCCACAGCGTGAGCACCGCGGTGAGGATCGCGATCGACAGTACCGCGAGCCGGGACCAGGCGAGCGCATCGTATCGGGCACGCAGCGCTTCGAGCTCACGCTCGAGCTCCTCGAGCCTGGACTCGTATCGACCTCGTGCTTCCATGTCCTGTGGGTGCGTAGCACAACCCGCGCGTCGTGCGGGAAACGCCGCAACCAAATTGAGCCGATGTCACGCAACATCACGACGATTGAGCAACGATCGGCGCAGCGGAGGGTGCGGGACAGCATCGGCATCCCATGCTAAGAAACGCGTGGTTGTCGGTGCCCGCGCGCCGGCACGGCCACAGCACTTGCTATCGACCTCGACTCAGAACCTTCCTGGACGATTGATGCGCTCGGGTATTGGAATTCCTTCCGCATCGCGCTCGGAGCGCTCAATTGGGTGGCACGGCCAAGCAAGCCGTCGCTCGGAGCGCTCAATTGGGTGGCACGGCCAAGCAAGCCGTCGCTCGCCGCCCAATGCGTGCTTGGCCGTGGATGCGCTTCGGGTCCCACGGCCAAGCGGGCATTTGTCGACGCTTGGGCTCTTGCTTGGCCGTGCCACCCCGGCATTGTTGGCGTTCGCCGCATTGATCGGGTGCTCCGGCTCGGACGAGGCCGAACAACTCACGACGCCTTCGGCCCCAGCGGTGGAGGCTGGCGTGGATGGCGCTCCTGATGCGAGTGTGGACGCGGACGATGCGGACGCGTCGGTGGATCACGAAGCACCAGCGCCGACCCTGGGCGATCTCGTCGTGGACTCGAATCGTAACGGCGTGCTGGAACCCCACGCCTACGATGAGCAAACCTTCGAGGAGGCGTGGGATGACAAGCACGGGGCGGTGCTGTTGGCGAACGTCGACGACGACGACGAGGACGGCAAGGGCGACCACCTCGACGACATCGTCAACGGTCCCGGCGACGCCAAGGACCTGGCGCGCATTCGGGTCGTGGGATTCGACGATGTACCGGACGGCGCGGTGGGCAAGCTGAGCGTCGATCCAGCGAGCGCTCCCTGGGTGCGCGTGTTCCGCGTCGACGGCGATCAGTTCCTGCTGCAGGACCCGCTGAACATCGAGATTTCTCGGCAAGACCTGCTCAGCGGCGTCGAGTTCGCGATCGAAGCTCGCTTCTTCACGTTGTCTCTCGCGCCCGAGGCGTGGACCGGCTTCGTCGACATCGAAAACGTCGTAACGGACGCCGATGGCGAGCTGGCCCGCGACCGTGTTCGCATGCGGGTGGCGCCGCTCGTGTTCATGAACAACGTGATGAAGACCGAACGACTCTGGGTCGGCGACTTCGACGACGGCTTCATCAATGGCGTACGAGCCGCGGCTGAGGCGGCCGGCGTACCTGTCGACGTGCTCGACTACAAAGCCTCGGGCTACGCGGACAACAACTTCGACCAATGGACGCAGGACCACTTCGAGATGGGCTACACCTCCATGCCCGCCGAAGAAGGTGCGCACACCATGCTCGTGGCGTTTCGGACGCCGCGGGAGAAGCGGACATCGGCAGACGTCGTGTTCGTGGAGTTGTTGGGGCCGGACTTCGGCGCGATCCACGTGCATGCACAGCCCTACGACAACGAGACGCGTTCCCTGGATTCGACGGGCAATTGGGACACGGTGCCGCCGTACGAAGCGAACGGCGTGTCGTATCCGCACGGTCGGTTCATCTTGGGATCGGTACCCGAACGGCATCCGGATCTGTTGGCCGAGGCGTTCGTGGAAGCGCAGCGGATCCAACCGCTGATCCGCGTGGACACGTCGTGGCTCTCCGTGGGGCACGTCGACGAGTTCCTGTCCTTCGTTCCCGCGGACACCGCACGCGGCTGGCGAATGCTTTTTGCCCGGCCCCAGCTGGCGGTCGAGATGCTCGCCCAGCTTCAAGCGGACGGCTACGGCGGCACGCGGATGCACGAGGGCAAGTGGTGGTGGTGGGGTCCGGCGGGCCGATCGGTGGACGACGTGCTGGGCGATGCCGACTTGATGGCCACCAACCAGGAGGACCAGGCCATCCTCGATGGCATCCTCGTTCAGCTGAAGGACGAGCTGGCGTTGTCCGATGAGGAAGTCACTTTCACGCCGGACTTGGAGCACTCGCTATCGGATGGCCGTTCGGTGGCCTATCAGCCGGGGTCCGTCAACTTGCTGCACTTCGACCGTCATGTGGTCATCGCTGACCCGTTTGGGCCGAAGGTCAACGGTGTCGACGTGTTCAAGAAGGACCTGAACACGCGGCTGGGCGCGCTGGGGTTGACGACGCACTACACGGACGACTGGGACACATATCATCGCAACAACGGTGAGACACACTGCGGTACGAACTCGCTTCGCGTGGTGCCCGCGGATGACGCCTGGTGGGAGGACGGACGATGAGGTCTCGCTGGACAGCAGCGCTGTTGGTCGGAATGGCGTTCGGCCTCTTCGCGATCGATGCGCATGCGGACGGTGTTCTGCTGGCGCCTTCCAAGCTCGAAGCACCGGTAAGGTCCAAGCTCGCGACAGGGATCTCGCGCGCGAGAAAGTCTCATCCCGTTGCGTTCCAGAAGATCCGGAATCTGCGAGGCCATCGACCGGAGGCGTATCGCCATTTCCGAAGCCAGGAGCCGAACGTCTTGCCCGAGCTTCAGGCGCTTGGCCCCGGCGCTGGCTGGGCGCTGCTCGACGCGATCGCCTTCGATCCGCTCGAGAAGGGCAATGCCACGGATGCGGAGTGGAACGCGGTGCGCGAAGGATTGCTGTTCGCTCTCGGGGAGCTGAGGATGCCGGAGGCCAGTCCCGTGCTGCGCAAGATCTTCGCATCGTCTGCGGGAGACTTTGGGGCACTTCGTGGTGCAGCGGTGGGGCTCGGCAAGCTTGGCGGCGACGTGGAACGAACCGTCTTGTTCGCAGCACTTCGACAGGGGGGACTCGAACGCGACGCGGCCCTCTGGGGTCTGCGGTATGTCCGTCGACCGGACGTGGTGGACGCGGTGTCACCCCTGCTCAGCGGCACGTCCGAGGACACAGTGCGGCTGGCGGCGAGAACACTCGGGTACGTGGGCTCGTCCTGGGCGTGGAGGACCGGCAAGGCCGGCCATGCGGCCGACGAGATGCCCATTCGAACGAAGTGTGCTGAAGCCCTGCTCGATGTCTATCTGCGGTACGACGGTGCTGTGCGCGAACAGATCACCCGGTCGCTCGCCATGGTCGCGCACCCCAACGTGCAGGGGATGATCAGCGAGCGATTGCAGCACGTGGCCGACGATGCGGATCGTCGTGCGCTCGAGGCGCTGAAGCGGCGGATGTAGACTGTCCTGATCCTGCCTGCTCAACCATGACGATGGGGATCGGCGAACACCGGCGGTGGCGATTCTTCAAGGGTCGTCGTAGGGGAAGATGTACGGTCGCCAGCGCTGACGCTACCCCGGCACGCCAGGGATGCTCACGCCGTGCTGCGTTTGCGCCTCCTGGATCACGCGGAGCCAGGCGTTCATTTGCGAAGCCGGAACGATGGCCGAGAGCTCCCGCACCACGGCTCCGGCCGCCGGCTTCGGGTCGATCTTGATATCTCGGATCGTCAGATCGCCCTCGAACGAGATCAGGTCCGGGAAAGTACCGTCTCCCTCGAAGCGCTTGAGACGCGCGCGCACAGCATCTGCTCCGAGCATGTCGACCAGCGCGAGAATCATCTGATTCAGCGCCTGGCGAAAGAGTCCGCAGTCGGCGGCGTCAGCTTCGATATCCATGCCCATCGGCAGGTCTTCAAGATGCGCGAAGAGGTCGTCGATCTGGTCTTCTGGAATGATGGCGCCGTGCTGAGGAGCCAGCATCCGAGGCAAGGGGTCGAGCTTTCGAATCCTCTCGATGGTCCGTCGAACCGCCTTGTTCGATGGCATGTAGATCTGGTGGAAGGTATCGATTCCCTCCCAATCCCGACCGCGAGAAAGCAAGTGGGTCGACCGGGTCAGGCCACCGAAGAGGTCGCCGGTGAATAGAACCCTGGAGGCCCGGTCGAAATACATGACCGCGCCCCGAAAGTGGCAGTACGGCGAAGGTACGAACGTCACCTCGTGCCCGGTCGTCATCCGCATCCTCCCTTCA
>Ga0180009_10007523_pt1 | contig 11083 bp, 7 predicted proteins | sample OS_PC_MetaG_FD_123537 | JGI IMG/M metagenome (GOLD analysis project Ga0180009, IMG submission 123537) | Groundwater microbial communities from the Aspo Hard Rock Laboratory (HRL) deep subsurface site, Sweden - OS_PC_MetaG | ecosystem: Environmental > Aquatic > Deep subsurface > Groundwater...
GGGTCCCTTCGAGCTCAGCCTTTGTGGCCCCCGCCGGACCCGGAGCGACCCCAGCTTCACGCAGCAAGACTCTGATGCGATCGTTGGTCAGCGCCAGGACGCCGTGCACCAGGTGCTCTTTTTCCTCATTCGTGTACATTGAGAATCTCGGTTGGCTGTGAAAGGGGCGATTTGGCCTCCTGTCGATACTCCGGCATGGCATCTCCAAGCGGGACGATGGCGCTAAGTAACCTCCACGACCTCCCAACCACGTTCTCGGATAGCTTCTACTGTTGAGTCCTTTGCTCGCTCCTTGTTCATGGCTGCGCACAGTAGGTGTCGTGGGCGCGACATGGCCACGTAGAGATTCCGGTACTGCACCCGAAGAAGCTCGGAAGCCTTGCTGTCGATTTCGGTGGCATCCGCGATATTTGGCAACGCCGTCGCTACGTCAAATTTCTTGGACTTACCTCCGTGGGATTCGAGCACAAGCGTTGCCACGTGTGTCTCCCCCTTGACCGAAGCAATGGTCCCGATCTGAACACACACCGAGCGGCCATTCTCTTCAACCACGCACTCGTTCGCCGTACCCAACGCCGCGGCGTCGGTGAGTTGTTTGAACGCCTCCAATTCTACAAACGCCTCCCGAGTCGTGCCCGCGGGCAACAACGGAAGCAAGCCGTCGAAGATCTCGTCCAACGTGTGCCGCCAAGCGTCTTCGCCACAGACCAAGTCTCGACGAAGTGTCAGGTCACGACACAGCCGGCGAACGCTCTCCACGTCTTTCCCCGCAGCCTCGAGCGCACGCAGCAGGCCGCTACCGTCTCGGATTCCCCTCACAGCGTCAGACTTCGCGAATCGCAAGCACAGCAACACGGCGCGCCGAACGTCACGCACGCGAGCATCCAGGGACATGGATGCCACGCCCATCTCCGGCGGAGCGGTAAGTAAGGTCCTCACGTTTTCTTGGCCGGACGACGCCATTGCCCTTTCATATGGGGGCCAATAGTCCCCAACGTGCCTGCCCGGGGGCTGCTTCGCTCCGCCCTGCTTTCTCGCGCACACCGCTTTCACCGGTCCCGTCATCAACTCCTCGGGTATCTTGGCGAGGACAAGCGAGCCGAACTGCCGAATGACTTCCGTCACCGATTTCGTATCGTACAAGAGGAGCACGGGACACGGGCCTTCGTCGTTCGCAGCGCCGGATATCGCCTTCCCGGTCTCTTGGACCGCTCGAACGGCCGCAGCGATCTTCTCTCCGAACCGTTTCGTGGTGCTCACATGAAGATAGTTCGCGCGAGGAAAGGTCAACTGTTGAGCGTTTGCGTCCGAATTCAGTATCCGTTGGTTCCGGTCACCGTATCGCTGCATGATCACGCTGCCTTCGAACGCCTTGTCCAGTATTCTCTCCTGATCCCAGCTGGTATCTTGCATCTCGTCGACAAGCACCAGCGGAAAACGCCAGGATAGCCTCTTGCCCAATTCAGGAACCCGGGCGAATAGCCTCTCCGCGAAAGCAAACATATCATCGTGGCGGAAGATACCTTGCTTGGCAAGACCGTCTTTCAGCGCTTTGGCTTGTGTGAAGGATTCGGTCCCAGCGCCCGGAATCCCACCGCGCTCCCAGCCCAGTTTCAAGCCAGGTCCTTCGTACCTAAGTGTTCCTACCGCGAGCGGACCCTGGTATGGGTTTCTCTCCACCCAAGTCCTCAGCGTGTGCTTCCGCGAGAGCGCCGCGATTGCGCGCGCGGCAAAAACATCGTTGTCTACGATGTCGACGCGGTACCCGTCACTGCGAAGCAGTGGCAAGGCTAGAAAGGTGTTTACGAACGCGTGAATGGTACCGACGAAGTGCGGATAGGCGAGCAGCCGCGATCCGGCGGACGTCTTGCGCAGCCTCCGAGCGATTTCGTCCCTGGCCACGTTTGTATGGCTCAGTACGCAGATGCCGCGATTGGCATGGGGCCACCTGCCTGCGAGTAGCAAGAGTTTGACGGCCAAGAGTGTAGTCTTCCCGCTTCCTGGGACAGCCTGGATGTCCCTCCGGCCCGCTTCGAGAAGCACGGCGCGTCGTTCTTCATCGCTGAAGTCAAGGGCGGGAAAGACCTCGCTCAGACTGTCAAGGTCGCTCTCGTCAATACTAGGAATCGTCATGTCACGCGTCCGCCGTAGATGAGCCAGCCGGGGTCGTGAGATGCTGAAGGGCACTTTTCAAGTACGGGGGCAGCTTGTTCAGAAGGCTTGCTCCTGTTCCGTAGTCGCCGCTCCTCAGCAACTTGGCAGCATACTCCGCAGCAACAGCCTTCGAAGCGTCGTTTTCGTAGAGCGGTTGATAGATGGCTACGGCGCGCTTCTCCAAGTCCGTCTCGCCGTTGTTGGCCCATTCCTTCTTTGCAGCTACGAGCGCCGCTACCTCATCCTCGGCGGTTAGGCGCTCGCCCTTGGTCTTGGCTTTCATCGCGAGGACTATCGCGAGAAATATCACTTGAGCGAGGCCGGAGCGGGCGAGGTCGTACTCCAGCGTCCAATAGTCGCTGACGAATACCTTCACGTTGGGATCGCTCGAAGACTCAACTCTATCGATCTTGCGTCTTACTGTCTCAGCCGCGTCGGCATCGCCGTAGTCTGACTCGAAACGCTTGCCCTTGCTGGGTTTGCCAACGTAACTTGCGCAGTCGGGAACGATGTCGCGATCGGTAATACATGCGACGGGAATCGGAATCTGTTGTCCGGCTGCGCTCCTCTGAAGAACGCGTGCGTAATGATACAAGCCCACGTTGCCGACGTTCACCACCGAGATTCCATGCCCGGAGAACGATACTTCGGCCATCTCAGCGATTGCAGGCAAGAGCAGTGCTTCGGCAGGTCCCTCCACGATGACGACACCCCGAGCAAAGAACAGGTTCGACTTCGTTGCGTCGATGAATCGACGCAGGAAGTCGTAGTCCGCTTTTACGAGCCGCGTCTCCTCCGGTCGTAGTCGGAATGTGCTGCCGTTTTGGACTAAGGTCATGCTCTCAATCGATGCTCCCGCAGCGAGAGTCGGGCTGTGCGTCGTCATAACGACCTGAACCTCGCGTGCCGTACCCTGTTGAGTTCGTTGCTGGAGAAATTCCATGACGCGGACTTGGAGCTGCGGGTGCAAGTGAGCTTCCGGCTCTTCGACCAACAGCAAGGCCAGCTCTTCTGACCCGCTCAAGAGCACCATCTCCGTGGCCATGAAGAGGGCATTGTTGTAGCCCAACCCTCTGGGACAACGTTCGGTTTGCGGCATGGATGGCGGCGGCAGCAGCGACAGTTCGAAACGCTCCAGTATCGAAGACAGGGTCAGGTTCCCCATCATCCGAATGTCCGAGCTCAGATCGTCTCCTGTGAAAGCGACATGACTGAGATAGTTCTCGTTGATGTCCTTCTGAACCGCCTTGATGGCCTCATGCTCACCAATGTGGTGCTGGGCGTGCTCCATCAATCCTACGAGTGACTTTGGCACGGTAGTCGGGGCAGTCCGGTCAAAGTCGCTCGTGCCCTGTATGGTTATCGATTCGTGGGCTCGAAGAATTTGTGACAAGCGCGAGTTTCGGCCAGGGCTCAGCTCTGCAACAGCGTCGCGAAGTGGCCTCAGATAGGTCGCACGAACCAGCTCTCGAACGGCCGAGCCGATTTCCGGCCCCACGCCATCGCGCCCGGAGTGGACCAGAACGCTGACGCGGCTTCGTCGCTTGGTTGTGGGCGGGGACAACTTCGCGAGCAAATGGACCACCAACAGACGGGAGCCATCCGGTTCGTAGGTGAGCCATTCGAGCACACTGCCCTCTTGCTCTGGTGTCAGGCTTTCAAGGGTCGCTTCGACCGTCAGTTCGTCAGTTCGCCCCCTTGCACTCAGGTGGAAGTCGTCTTCTGACAGGCGGACGGATTCGTAGCTGGTTGTAAGGAGGACTTGTCGGATTGCGTCGACGATCGCGCTCTTGCCAGCGTCGTTCTCCCCGACCAAGATGTTCATCCCGGGATTCAATTCCCAATCGAGCGCGGCAGCGGTCTTGCCGTCACCGAAGACGCGGTAGTTCACGGCGCGAATACGTTGTAAACGCATGTGACGTTCTCCTCAGATGGCAACTGCAGGCGAGTTTGATGTCAACAAAGACCGTGACGCCGATCGGCGAAGGCGTTCGCCCCTCACCGAGGCACCACAACCCCACCCCAAACCCCCGCCACCATCCCAACCTTCCCGCGACGCTCCCAAATCAACTCGCTCATCCGACGCTCCTCCCCATCCACCAACATCACGTCGTCGCTGCTCCGCTCCGAAGCCAACCACGTCCGAAATGATCCGCCCGCCTTACCGCGAAACCAGCTCGCCACCCGCCGAAAGAACTTCGGCCACAGAGCAACCTCCTCCACCGCCGACAAGCTCGACAACTTGGTCCCCGCCGTCGTGCGATCCACACGCCAGACCCCGAGCTTCTCGGAGCGAGCCGCGTCGAACCGCTCGCCGAGCCATTCGCGAACCTCCTCCGGCAGCGACGTGTACAACATCGGGTACGCCTGACCGCTCGCCGCAAGCTGCCCGTTCATGCTCCGACGCAGCAACGTCTCGTCGAGCACCATGCCCGCTCCATCGCGCTTGTCGAGCTCGCCGGCGAACACGAACGAGATGGGCCGGCCATGCGGGTCCACCCCGTTCGTCAAGATGTAGCCCGGCACGGGATGCACGACGGCGGTGCGCGCGAGCATGCCGCTGCCGCCGCCGTACGTCACTTCGCCGAAGCCCAGCTTCTCGATGATCAGGTCCCGCGACGCCGCCGCGTCCGCCAAGCGCTGGTGCAGCCCTTGATAGTGCAGCTCCAGCGCGTCGACGCCCTCGAACCGAAGCTGCACGCAGTCTCCCTTGTTGTACCGAACCTTGCGCCGACCCAACCCGTCGAAGCGCTTCGGGTTGTTCGGCCGAAACCAGATCGAGTCGCCGTCGGGCGCCCCAGACCGGAGCGATCCCGACGCCGAGGTGTAGAACAAGCGAAACGTCCCCTTCACAAGTCGGTACATCATGGACTCTTTCCGCCGCGTTCGTCGGCCATGTAGCACCCTGAACAGAGAGAACCTGAAGTTTCGGCCGGGACCGTCCTGGGCGCAAGGAGATTCCCGTCGGCGGCGGTCGCAAACGACAACCGTCCACCGACGCGGCCAGCGCGACCGCGCTGATCTGAGATGAGAGGGGAAAGCAGCAGAGTATCCTCATGAGGATAGTTGCAGCCGTTTCTCATCGCCTGCAATGCGCGGCCTCCTCAGCTATGCCAGCTGAAACGGTGCCGCCTTTCGATTCGCGAATGAACCCGCGCTACGTCGGGTTCGTAGGATCCGCGGGCGTAGGCGGCGTAGGCGGCGTAGGCGGTGCTGGCGGAACAACAGGCTCCACCGGAGCCACCGGCTCCTCCGGCTCCGTCCCATCCACGCTCCGAACATGAATCCGGTGGTACTCCCGAGACTTCGGCCCGCAAGCCGCACGCACCACCCGCTTGAACGACAAGTACGCATCGTACGCCGGACCGTACGCGGCTGACCGCGCGCTGCGCGCGGCGGAGAGCGTCGCGTCCGCTCGCATCCCTTCGTCGATCTCCCGCACTGCCTCCGGTGCCAGCTTCCCGAACTCCCCGTCCAGCAGCTCCTTCGCCCACCCTTCGTTCGCGTGGACTTCGAGCACCTCCAGAAGCGTCTCGATCGCGTCCATCTTGTCCGTGTCGGTCGGCACCGACTTCAGCGTCTCCGGGAGCACCAGGTGCGGCTGGTACGCCATCGCCGCCGCTCGAGCCACCCCATAGGACTTGTCAATCTTCGCCAGCGCGGCCTTCGCTTCGCCGCTCTCTTTGCTCTGGGCGCTGATCGCCGTCGTCAGCGCCGCCTCCGCCGTCAGGAACGCCGTCGCCGGCCCCTTCAGAACATCCCCGTGCACGCGGGTCACGACAGCCGAGATCCCGCTCTGGCTCGCTACCTCGTCAGCACGCAGCAAGAGCCGTCCGAACAACTTGTACTTGATCGCCATCGTTCTTTCTCCCCTGATCAGTCTTCCTGAGGTTCGCCCGGTTGGACGCTCCGAAGGTGAATGCGGTGATACTCCCGCGACCTCGGTCCACACGCCATCCGAACCACCCGCTTGAACGACAGGTACTCGTCGTACGCCGGACCATAGGCTTGCGCTCGTGCTTGCCGCGCCGCCGACAGCGACGCGTCCGCCCGGATCGCTTCGTCGATTTCCTTTACGGTCGAAGGTCCGACCGTCCCGAAGGGGCCGCTCAGCAGGTCCTGGGCCCAGCCTTGGGAAGCGGCGGCCTCCACCACGTCGAGCAGCGTCTCGATCGCGTTCATCTTGTCCGTGTCGGTCGGCGCCGCTTTCAGCGTCTCCGGAAGCACCAGGTGCGGCTTGTATGCCAGCGCCGTGGCCCGTGCCAACGTGTAGGGTCGGTCCAGCACTCCCAGGAACCTCTTCGCCTCGCTGGATTCCTTCCGGTCCGCGCCCATCGCCCGGGTCAGCGCGGCATCTGCGGAAAGGAACCCCTCTGCCCTTTCCTTCAGGCGCTCGTTGTACACGCGCCGAACCATCGACGGGATCCCGGCCTGTCTCGCCAACTCCCCTGAACGATTCATTAACCGAGCGAACAGCTCGTAGTTGATCGTCATCGCTATCCCTCCCGAAACCTGAGAGCCTGGATACTCTATTCATTGCGTCCACGGCGCAAGCGAAAACCCGCCGCCCATCCCGTCCCGTCCCCGCGCGCCGCCCGTTCCCTCCTCCCAACCCCAAAGTCGCTCTCCCGCGACCGCAGGGCGCGTCGCAACCATCCCAAGCCGCTCGTGAACCCAATCCAGACGCTCTTGAACCAGCCCAACGCGCGCGCGAAGCAACCCAGCGCGTGTCCGAGCCGCCCCCTCGCGCTTTTCTGCAAGGTCCACGCGCCGGCGACCGACCGCAAGCTGTCGGCGAACCGCGCCAAGCTGCAAATGTGTCGCCGCCTTTTCCATTTGGCATGATGAATCGCGCTTGCGAACCAACCGAAGCTGCCGATGAACGAATCGAAGACACCCGGGAGCCAACCGAACACTCTTGCGAACCAACCCGACTTTCTCTTGAGCCTTCGCTCGACGCCATCGGGCATCCCATCGGGTCCGTTCGCCGTCTCCCAACACCCAAACGCATCTCCCAAGTCCTCGTGCGGGTGTCGTGCGTGTTCAGAACCGCGTAATCTCTCCCGATGCCATTCGTCCCTGGAACGCTCATCGGAGCCGACTTTCGCGTCGTGCGTCCCATGGCGGAAGGCGGCATGGGCGCCGTCTACGAAGTGGAGCAACTTTCCACCGGGCGAAAGCGTGCGCTCAAGACCATGCACGCGGCGCTCGCCTCGGACGCCAACAGTCGGGAGCGCTTCACCCAGGAAGCGCGCATCGGGTCGGCCATCGACAGCGACCACGTCGTCGAAGTCCTCGCCGCAGGCATCGACGAACCCACCGGCGTTCCCTGGCTCGTCATGGAGATGCTCGACGGTGAAACGCTGGGCGATCGGATCGAACGGGGTCCGCTTGCGCAAGCCGAGACACTCGCCGTCATGGAGCAGATGTGTCACGCGCTGGCTGCAGCCCACCGCAGCGGAATCGTGCATCGCGACCTCAAGCCGGACAACGTCTTCCTGGCGAGAGCCCGTCGCGGCGACGTCCTCTTCACGGTGAAGATCCTCGACTTCGGGATCGCGAAGTGGGTGCAAGAGCTTCACGGTGCGTCAGCGAACTCGCAGGCGATGGGCACGCCGATGTGGATGGCACCGGAACAAGCCACCCCGGGCGTGTCGATTCGGCCGTCTACGGACGTGTGGGCGCTCGGCCTCATGGCATTCGCGATGCTCACCGGTCGAAGCTACTGGCGGTCCGCCAGCACGCCCGGAGCATCGGTCCAGTCGCTGGTTGTCGAGATCATGGTCGAGCCGCTCGAGCCCGCGACCGGACGCTGCGCGGCGCTGGGGTGCAATGTGGCCCTTCCTCGAGGGTTCGAGGCGTGGTTTGCCCACTGCGTGGTGCGCGAGCCGGAGAGGCGATATCCGGATGCTGGCGCAGCCCTGGACGCGTTACGCGCGACGCTCCAATCGACCTTGTTCGCTGCCCCCGCTTCGCTTCCCGCCTCGACCGCGCCTTTGCCTACCTCGACACCCGCCCAAACCGTTGTCGCCCAGCCTCCCGTGAGCTCGATGCTGGCTTCCCCTGTTGCGCGCCGGACCGGCAACCACGGTCTGATTCTCGGCATCGTCGTGGGTGGCGCTTTGCTCGTCGTCGCCGCCATTGCGTTTGGACTCCTGGTGTTCTGGCTGAGGTGGAGGACCCCGCCCGAGGCTGCCGCAGGAGCACCGGCTCCACTCGAATCGGGCCCTCCGAGTGCAGGCACGAAGCGCGCGAGCCTGGTGGCGGCCGGCCCCTTGCACGCATGTGCCTTGCTCTCCGATGCCACGGTGCGGTGTTGGGGCAACAACATGACCGGCCAGCTCGGCGACGGCAGCACGCAGGGACATCCCACACCAGTGAAGGTCGCCGGCCTTGAAGGCGCCCGCAGCTTGACGGCCGGATCGTCGTACAGCTGCGCCGTGCTCGAGGACGGTGTGGTGCGTTGCTGGGGCGACAATCAACAGGGCCAGCTTGGTGACGGAACCAAGATGAGCCGACATCGGCCCGAGACCGTCCTCGATCTCACGGGCGCGGTCGCCGTCTCGGCCGGACTCTGGCACACCTGCGCCGTCGTCAATGACCGTTCGATGCGATGCTGGGGGAGCGACATGTTCGGTGGTCTCCGCGGCGCTGGGCTGCGGGGCGTCAAACAGGTGTCTGCGAATGTTCAGCAATCCTGCGCACTTCTACTCAACGGTACGATCTCGTGCTGGGGGGCGATGCAACTAAAACCAAAGCCCGTACCAGGTGTGACCGATGCCCTCGCCGTCGCCGTGGGTTCGTCCAGCGCTTGTGCGGTACTCGGTTCTGGTGGCGTGCGATGTTGGGGGAAAAACGACGCGGGGCAGCTGGGAAATGGCTCCACGACAACGTCGTCGATTCCTGTCGATGTCGTCGGCATCGATGACGCGAAGGATGTCGGCGTGGGAGCCTCGCACGCCTGTGCGTTGCACCGCGACGGCAAGGTCAGTTGTTGGGGTAGCAACTCGGCGGGCCAACTCGGCGACGGAAGCGGTCGTGAGCAGCTCGTCCCGGTGGTGGTCCCGAACCTTGTCGTGGACCAGATCGCGATCGCGGGAAACGCCAGCTATGCAGTGTCGTCCGACGGTCGGGTTCATAGTTGGGGGGCCAACGAAAATGGGCAGCTGGGCGATGGCACCACGAATGGCCGTGCTGCGCCCGCGAACATCGAGCTTCGGTGATTGTTCCTGGCCCTTCGTGACTCGGTTCGAACCCACGGCCAAGCAGGCGATTGATGGCGTTCAGCGACTTGCTTGGCCGTGCCACCCAAGGTTCATGTCGTCTACCGCTCGGACCCTCGATCGGGAACATACCGAACGCGCCCGAACTCGGTCCTCTCGACTCGCCCTTCAATCCGCTCCACGAGTGTCAATGTCTGCACTTCCGGCGGACCGACTGGCGCGACCAGCTTCCCATCATGCGCCAACGCCTCAATCCACGCGTCGGGAATCCGAGACAGCGCAAAGCCAACGGTCACCTTCGCTGCCCCTCTCCACCGGTCCACGTCGTGCGCGTCTCCCTGCTCCACGCGCACGTGGGGCTGATCGGCCAGGTTGACCCTGGCTCGATGGACGAGTCGAGCATCGAATTCAATGCTGTGTACCGACCCGCTCGACCCCACCACATGCGCCGCGAGCGCTGCCCCGTAGCCCGTTCCGCCGCCGAGATCCACGAGGCGATCCCCCCGTTCGAGCTCCAACGCCTCGAATGATGCCGCATAAGCGTGGGGCGCCGACACCGTCGCTCCGCCGGCTCCGAGCAGCGCCAGGGCCCGATCCTCCGCAGAGCGTGGAATGTCCTCCAGCTGAACGAACCGCTCGCGCGGAACTACTTCCAAGGCCGCGAGCATCCACGGTGACGCCTTGATTCCTCTGGCGTCGATCATCTCCCGACGTGCCGCCCGGGCGATCTGCGCCAGCTCAGCGTCATTGCGAACGGCCTCCGTGGCTTCTCCTTCGCTCACGACGCCGGTCAGCTCTCGCCAGAGATGCCACAGCCCCAAGGAACGCAGCCTCTTTCGAGGTGCGAGCAACGCAACTTGCTCATCGACCGATCGTCGGAAGTAGTCAGCCTCGGCATCCCTTGTCGAGAAGCGCTTGGGAATCTTCCGCAACAGGGGACCGAAGAGCTCGAATCGCAATCGCTGGGTGGCTCGGAAGTCGAGCGAGGAAGAGGGGTCCACCCACTCCGACAGGAAGTCCTGGTCGCCGTCCTCCCACCAGGGGTAGCGGTGCACACGCATGCCAGTGGATGCCTTCCAGGCGTCGAGCTCGCGGTCGATCGCCGAACCCGGATACAGACGAAACGGGTCGACGGACAGGAAGCCGGTCGTGTGGTTGGGGGCGAGGAACAGTTTTTCGAGATAGCTCACCGAAGCCCGCAACGTCTCTTCGGTTTCACCGGGGTGGCCGACAATGACGTTGGCGCCGAAGGGGACGTCGAGCTCGCTTGCCCAGGACGACAGCTCGAGCACGTGATCGAGGAAGTCTTCGGCGGAGCCGGCTTTCAGGATTTTTGCGAGTTGCTCCGGGGAGCCGGATTCGAGCCCGAAGCCGGGGGCCACGTTGGCGCGCGCCATCAGGGCCAAGTCTTCGCGCTCCAGAAGATCGGCCCGGGCCAGAAGCCAGATCTTTCGGGCTCGGATCGGTCGGCTTGCAAGCGCCTCCAGAAACGTTCGACGCCACGACTTCTTCAGGCCGAAGAGCGCGTCGGTGACGAACAGCGTCCAACGGGACAGGTCGAGGAAGTCATCGAGCCGGTGCAGTTCCTCGACTGCACGTTCCGGTTCGAAGGCGCGCCAGGTGGTGCACCGCTTTGCTCGCTCCATGCAGAACGCGCAGGAGAAGGGACATCCGCGCGACAAGTAGATCTCGGCCTGGGAGGCGAC
>Ga0180009_10007524_pt1 | contig 11082 bp, 10 predicted proteins | sample OS_PC_MetaG_FD_123537 | JGI IMG/M metagenome (GOLD analysis project Ga0180009, IMG submission 123537) | Groundwater microbial communities from the Aspo Hard Rock Laboratory (HRL) deep subsurface site, Sweden - OS_PC_MetaG | ecosystem: Environmental > Aquatic > Deep subsurface > Groundwater...
CGTTTTTTGTCTGTCCTGTGACGTCATACTGTCGTTCACCCCGATTTTATCGGGGTTCACCGCTGCAAGGACTTCGGAAGTTATTTCCTTCATCGAAACTAAAACTTGTGCCGTCATATTTTCAATTGGCAGCTCTTCCTCATAATTTTGAGCAAGAAATCCATGCTTTAATCTGTCTTCCATAACTGAGCTGACTGAAACAATGGCTCCATAAGCAACATGGTGATTTGTGAGAATCAAACCACTTGCAGAAACAAATGAAGCGGTGCCGCCTCCAAGCAAAACTATCGCATCTTTAATACTTTGCCCATCGGAATTATAAATTTGTTCGGGAGTAAGCTCTAATCCGTTCTTCTTCATTTCACTTAATGGCAGCTTATTGATACCATCGAGTAACCACATTCCCTCGTCGGATATGAGTGAGCCCGGAAGAATTATGAAAGCTATTAGAAGTAAGGCGAGTAAAACATTTTTGAATTTCATTTTGAATTCCTAATTGTAATTGAATATTTTTTAATAAAACCTTGATTAAGATGCGAAAAAATGTTGATTGATGCAAAAATTGGCACTATCTTACTAACAGCATCTTCTTTACGTCGGTGAAATATTGTTTTGAGTCTGAAGCTAAACCAATTGCGCTGAAACGACAAATGTAAACACCGCTCGAGAGGTTTGAGGCATTCCACTCAACTTCAAAACTTCCCATCTTCTTGACTTCGTTCACCAAAGTTGCGGCCTCACGACCTAACAGATCATATATACTCAAGTTTACGCGGGAGTCTTCCGGCAACTGATATTTGATTATTGTAGCAGGGTTAAAAGGATTCGGGTAATTCTGACTCAGCGAATATTCTTCCGGTAAAACCGATTCAATTGTTATGCTTAAGAGTCCGGCATTTACATAAGCCGTGTACCAAAGACTTGCAAGCGCGACAGTTGCCCGTTGAAACATATCTTTTGTAAAGGATTGAGTTCTCTCCCAGAGGGCATTGTAATAACTTGCAGGCGCAGTTCCGCTGCCACCCCACCCCGATACTGTTTTTGCATAATTATCGGCTAGCATAATCGAGTCGACGAAGGACTGTGAGTAATAAATATATTCAAAAATATAATCTATCGGTGAGCTTACATATTGGATACTTGCCGGACTGATAACTATTTGAGATTGAAAATAATCTAACAGTGTCGTTTCATAACGGGAGTGTATTCCGTTATTTCCTGTAAACTGACCATCATAATTAAATGTGCAATGTAAAGGTTGATGACCATCTGCAACGTAATGCCCAAGATCACTTGCAGTTTGTTTTACTTTTATACTATCACCACGGGCAAGTTGAGCTGTGAGCGAGTCGAGAAAATATTTGGTAAACCAAGGGTTTGTTCCGCGTGATTTTACAGTATCCCATCCATAAAGTTTGATCAAGGAGTCTAAATTGCGCGGTAGGTTATAAAAATTTGGGTATTCATCTATATCCAAATAATGCCTGTAGTATTCGGCAGCGAACGTTGTATCACCGGATACTTTTCTATAATCGGCATCGCTGGCGTGGGCTTCGTAGAATAAGCTGTCCGATTTGAACTTACTCATCAAACTTGGTAGCTGCATAGGTGCCTTGCGGTTGATGATTTTGTGTCCGGTTGATCCCCAAGCTAAAACATTTTGAATTGAAAGAACGAACGTAAAAAACAGGATCGCGATTTTAATGATTAGTCGATATATGTTACTCATGTCCATCTTTATTTTTTTAGTTACATAATTATGGCTTTTAATATACCACTAATTAATCAAAAATCTAAATTCAGAAATCTAAAATCCCCCAATTGCCTCTCTCCCCTTTTTTTAGTATTTTAAATGTAATTCTATCAACTAAAAAGGGTAATCAATGTCCATATTCTCTAATTTCAAGAATCTCAAACTTCATCATAAAATTTTGTTAGGACTGTTGTTTGGCGCGATTTTCGGGTCTTTACTAAACGTAAGTAAATATGAGTTAAACGTTACCTACAAAGAAGAAAGCGGAGAAACAAGTATAGTCGTCCAAAATTGGGATAAAATTGAATTTGCAGAAACACAGACCTACACCCGCCTCGCCTCGTTCGGAAAAGAAGACCAATTAAAACTGCTCAATTATTTTCAGGGATTGACCAAAACTGACAAAACTAATTTGATTATGCTCGCCACTACAAAGCAAACTGACGAAACAGGGGCGATTAAAACCACTCAGCAAATCTACAGAAACCTGATAAAAATCGAGAAAGTAAAAACAATCCCTCTATATCTAAAACCAATCGGTACAATCTTTATCCGCCTGTTAATGTTTATCGCGATTCCACTAGTTCTATCATCTCTTATCGTTGGTGCGGCAAGCTTGGGCAATATTAAAAAAGTCGGACGCATCGGCGGAAAGATGCTGCTGTTATATTTTATCCTGATCACTATAGCAATTTCTCTCGGTTTGTTTTTAGTCAATACCATCGAACCGGGGAAACGATTGAGCGCCGATTCGAAAGAAAAGCTGATGGTCGAATTCTCGCCGAACATTCAAGGTAAGATACAAGAAATCGGCGACCTTAACGTTGTGAATACGATAGTTAACATTGTTCCTACGAATCCTATCGGTGCGCTTGCCAACTCAGAGATGCTTCAAATAGTTTTCTTCGCACTTATTGTCGGCGTAACATTAACTATGACCCGTAAAGAAAAGTCGGAACCGGTTATAAAATTCTTCGACGGCTTCAGCGATATGATGATAAAGATGGTGGATATAATAATGCAGATCGCACCGTTCGGAGTTTTCGCATTAATCGCTGCAACCGTGAGCGAGTTCGGTTTCGATATTTTACAAACTTTAATCTGGTACGCGGCAACTTTGTTAATCGGACTTTTAATTCATCAGTTTGTGGTGATAGGCGCTTTGGTTAAAATATTTGCCCGAATGAATCCGGTCAAATTCTTTCGCGGCATCAGAGAAGTAATGCTTATAGCTTTTAGCTCCAGTTCGAGCGCAGCTACGCTGCCTTTAAACATGGAAGCTTGTGAACAAAATTTAGGTGTCCCTAAGCATATTACTAGTTTTGTTCTGCCGTTAGGCGCCACAATAAACATGGATGGAACTTCGATGTATCAAGCTGTCGCAGCCGTTTTTATCGCACAGGTTTACGGTATCGAATTGCACATCACTGAACAATTAATTATTTTACTAACGGCTCTACTGGCATCAATCGGAACGGCACCCGTTCCCGGCGTCGGAATCGTTATGCTGATAATCGTACTACGGTCAGTAAATATACCAGAAGAAGGCATCGCATTGATTTTAGGCGTTGACCGATTTCTCGACATGTGCCGGACTGTTGTGAACGTAAGCGGCGACTCGGCAGTTGCCACAATTGTTGCACGTTCTGAAGGGGTTTTGGGTATTAATTCAATGAAAAATGAAAACTGAAGAATGAAAACTGCAAAATAAAACATACTTTGCAATTTGCAGTTTACACTTTACAATTTGCAGTGAAATACACTTCTATGAAGATTGCAAAATGCAAAATAAAAATATGATCAAACTACAAAATATAAAAATTGGCAGCGGCAACCCGCTTGTTCTGATAGCAGGTCCGTGCGTTGTCGAAAGTCGTGAATTAACTTTACGAACCGCAGATAGAATTTCGAAGATTACTAAAAAGCACAACGTTCCATTCATCTTCAAATCATCTTACAAAAAAGCAAACAGGACGAGCAGTTTTTCTTTCTCAACAATCGGGATGCACGAATCGCTAAGAATTCTTTCTGAAATTAAAAGCGAGTTCGACGTGCCGATTCTTACCGACATACATACGGAAAGCGAAGCGGCGGTTGCGGCAGAAGTAGCTGACATTTTACAAATTCCCGCGTTCCTCTGCAGACAAACGGAATTACTTCAAGCAGCAGGAAGAACGGGCAAAATTATTAATATCAAAAAGGGACAATTTTTAGCTCCCGAAGATATGAAGCACCAAGCCGATAAAGTTATTTCAACGGGAAATAAAAAAGTGATGCTCACCGAACGCGGAACCACATTCGGCTATCACAATTTGGTAGTCGATATGAGATCGCTTCAGATAATGCATGAACTCGGACATCCTGTGATATTGGATGCGACACACTCCGTCCAGCTTCCCGGTGCGGGTAAAGGTGAAACATCGGGCAGTCCTGAATTTATATTTCCGATTTCTCGCGCGGGTGTCGCCGTTGGAATTGACGGACTTTTTCTCGAAGTGCACCCTGACCCGAAGCGCGCCCTGAGCGATGCGGCGAGTCAGTTAAAATTAGATTTACTGGAAGAATTGATAAAGCAAGTAGCTGAGATTGATAAATTAGTGAAGACTAAATTAAAAATGTAAAATAAAAATGATCAAAAATTATAATTTTATTTAGTAAACTCATCCCCACCCATTTTAATACGAAGTATCCCTTCTCTTTTGAAGAGAAGGGGTTAGGGGTTGAGTTCAAAAAGCAAATAAATTATTTTAAATAGATAAAATGAAAAATAATTCTCTGAAAACTAAACTTAAAAAAATCAAACTCATCCTCTTTGACGTTGACGGCGTATTGACTGACGGTAAAATTATTTACGACTCTGACGGGAAAGAGTATAAAAACTTTCATGCGCACGACGGTTTCGGAATCGTACGCGCCTCCCGCCTCGGTATGAAATTTGGCATTCTCAGCGGCAGGTCTTCCTCTATCGTAGATAAACGGGCATCAAAGCTGGGGATTGAGTATGTAATCCAAGACCGTGAAGATAAATATGTTGCATTTCAGGAATTCAAGCAAAGGCATAATTACACTGAAGAAGAAACGGCATTCATTGGCGACGACGAGTTCGATATTCCTTTGTTGAAAATTGCCGGCTTCAGCGCGGCACCTGCTAATGCGGTCAAGACTGTGAAAGCATCAGTAGATTACGTCGCAAAAACCGAAGGTGGTAACGGCGCCGCACGCGAAATAATAGATTTGATAATGAAAGCACAGATGAAAATATAAAGAGATTTTAGATTTTTGATTTATAATTTATGAAAGGCGAGCAAAATTGAACGACAACAACATTATTAAAAAAGCAAAAGATGTAATCCGAATCGAAGCGGAGGCAGTAGCCCGGCTCGAAGCGCGTATTGACGAAAGTTTCGTAAAAGCTGTTGAACAAATATATAATTCAAAAGGCAGAATAATTGTAACGGGCATGGGCAAATCAGGGATTATAGCACGCAAGATTGTAGCCACGATGAATTCAACTGGAACTCCGGCAATATTTCTACATCCGTCGGACGCCGTCCACGGTGATTTAGGTATCGTACGCAAAGAAGATGTCGTAATCTGCATCTCAAAGAGCGGCGATACGGATGAGATTCAACAACTAATTCCTATGTTTAAACGTATAGGAGTTCCAATAATTTCTATCGTCGGCAATCTAAACTCCAGCTTAGCACGATATTCCGATATAATTTTAGATGTAAGCGTAAAAGAAGAAGCTTGTCCGCTTGACTTAGCTCCTACCGCCTCCACTACTGCGGCGTTAGCTCTTGGCGATGCTTTGGCGATCGCCTTGCTCGAAAATCACAATTTTAGCCGTGAAGAATTTGCGTTGTATCATCCCGGCGGGAATCTTGGGAAGCGGTTAATCCTGGAAATCGAAGAAATAATGGTAAAAGATGAAAATGTTCCAAGAGTTACATTTGACTATTCTTTGAAGGATGTCATCATTGAGATAACTTCCAAACGACTCGGCGCAACCTGCGTTGTGGACAGCGAAGGAATATTAATCGGAATTATTACAGATGGTGATTTGAGAAGGATGCTTCAAAAGACAACGGATTTTTCAAATTTAACTGCAGCAAATATTATGACGAAGAATCCGAAAGTGATTAAAAAAAATATATTAGCAGCATTAGCAATTCAGGAGATGGAATCCTACAACATCACACAATTAATCGTTGTGGATGACGATAAAAAACCAATCGGTATGGTACATCTTCACGATCTGGTAAAAGCCGGCTTAAGCACAGAGGTCGAATAGTGAACAGACACTTTGCAAGTAAACCCCGTTCACGGGGTAAACTACCACCGCCAATCTACGATTCCGTAGGAAAGGCGGTGGCTTTTAATAATGAACCCCGATTTTATCGGGGCGAATGTCGAACCCCGATTTTATCGGGGCGAACATCGAACCGCAGAATGTCGAAGTATTTTCAACTAATTCGTAATTCAATATTCAGCATTCGACATTCGATATTCAAAAAAAAGACAAAGCCAACTTTACATTACCACCGTCAAAGACGGTGGTTTTCTAAGTTGAATAAAATTCACCATTCAGCACTCGGCGCTCACTGCTCACTGCTCATCACTCTCAGCTTTTTACTCCTCGCTCTCAGCTTTCTTTCTTGCGAAGAAAAGATTAAACCGGCAGTAACTAACACAAACTACGGACAAAATGTACCGGTTCAAGAAAGTTGGAACTCGCGGATAACATTTACACAAGAAGGAAGATTAGTTGCCGTCGTTAAAAGCGGACATATTGCAGTTTATGAAGATAAGCGAGAGACGATTTTAAGCGAAGGTGTACGCGTGGAGCTTTATAATGATACCGGAGAACGAACTTCCGTTTTGACTTCAGAAAAAGGGAAAGTATTTGACGCAACGCGTGACTTGGAGGCAACAGAAAATGTTGTTATCGTCTCGGATAGCAGCCAGACGACGTTAAGAACACAAAAGTTATCGTGGACAAATAGCACAAAAAAAATTCACTCCAACGAGTATGTAGAAATTGATGCACCTAACGAAAAAATTCGCGGTCTGGGTTTTGAATCTGATCAAAATCTACAAAACTATAAAATATTTCGCGTAACCGGACAGGTCGAAAATATAAAATAATGCTTCGGACTTCTTTTAAATACACAATTTGGCTAATATTTCTTTCCCTCCCGTCTAATATCTTTTCGCAACAAGATGACCGCGTAATCATTTTGAATCGTGCCGATAGTTTAGTCGGAAAAGTCGTAAACGGCGAAAACATACGCGAGCTGATCGGTAATGTTATGTTTTCACAAGGGAAAGTTGTAGTTAACTGCGACCGCGCGATCCAAAATTTCAAAACCAACAAAATACAACTTACCGGCAACGTGATTGTTCGCGACGATTCATCAACGCTCTACGGCAAGCGCGGCATCTATCACAGCAACGATAAGGTTTCGGAGGCTTTTGACGGCGTTCAAATAGAGGAAGGCACGCAAAAACTGAGCGCCGACTATGCAAAATATTTTATTGATGAGCGAAAAATTTACTTCAAGGGGAATGTTCTCGTGCAAGACACTGCTACACGACTCGTATCTGATGAATTAACTTATTTCCGTACTGATAAGAAAACGATTGCAGTATCGAATGTAAAAATTTCGCAATTCAAAAATAATATGATCGTTTATGGAAATTACTTTAAAAATTTTAATAAACGTAGTTTTATCACAAATTCACCACGCGTAGTACAAATCGACACCGCCAAAGACGGCTCAAGTGATACGCTTATAATTGTAAGTAAAGAGATACATTCATTTCAGGATACGGTAGAAAGTTTTCTCGCTATCGATAACGTTATAATTAAAAGAGGAACCGTTACGTCTGAATCAGGAACGGCGGTATATTACACTGACTACGACAGCATTATTCTTCGCAACAAGCCTTTTATATGGTACGACCAAACACAAGTCAGCGGAGACTCGATTTTCATCAAGTTGCAAAACAGAAAGTTAGATAAAGTATATGTGGTGGGAAATGCTTTTGCTATTTCGCGCAGCGACTCAATCCTTAGAAATCGCTTCGACCAGATGAGCGGCGAAAATATTACCATGACTTTTTCGGAAGATAAAATTCAAAACATAACCGTTGACGTTACTGCCACGAGTTTGTATTACCTATATGAGGAGTCGCTCGACGAGTCGAGTCGTCGACCTTCAGCAAAAGATTCTACCATAATTTTAAGAAGTCCTAACGGACTTAATAGAACTACAGGCGATCAAATTATAATTTCTTTTATAGATAAGAGTGTAGATAAGATAAAAATAATCGGCGGCGTCGAAGGTGTTTACGTTCCGGAAAATATAGTAAGAGGAAAAGAAGCGGACTACAATCTCGCAGGATTTAATTGGCGCGAAGTGAAGCCGGCTCTCCCACCTAACCCTTTCGCAGAATTACAGAGAACAATATCAAACAAATAAATGGAAAAAATTCTTTACTCAAAAAATCTTTTCAAACGATATAAAAAAAGATACGTCGTTAAAGACGTCAGCATCGAAGTCAAACAAGGTGAAGTAGTCGGCTTGCTCGGTCCGAATGGCGCGGGAAAAACTACAACATTTTATATGATTGTCGGGATGATAAAACCGACCGACGGCAAAGTTTTCATGAACGATACCGAAATCACAAAGCAGGCAATGTATAAAAGGGCTCGCATGGGAATCGGTTATCTGCCGCAGGAAGCGTCGGTATTTCGTAAATTATCCGTCCAAGACAACATTACGGCTGTTCTTCAAATGATGAATTTGATTGCCAAAGCAAGAGAAGAACGCTGCAATCAACTGATGGAGGATTTTGGACTTACACACGTTGCAAAGAGTAAAGGTTATATGCTATCGGGGGGAGAGCGCCGCCGCGTCGAAATCGCTCGCGCATTAGCTACCAACCCAAAATTTATACTGCTCGATGAACCGTTTGCCGGCATCGACCCGATTGCTGTTGAAGATATTATGAAAATCGTTCACGACTTAAAGAATAGAAACATCGGCGTGTTGGTAACCGACCACAACGTGCACGAAACTCTTTCCATCACTGACAGGTCGTATTTACTCTTCGAGGGTGAGATTTTAAAAGCCGGAACAGCAGAATACTTAGCAAACGACGAAGAAGCGCGCCGGCTGTATTTAGGAGAGAAGTTTAAGTTAGATAGATATGAATAGAATTCTAATTATTAATAAATCGAGGGTAATTGAGATTTTAAATAAAATTTACTCAATTGAAAACTTACAAAAGCTTCGCGCCGAATTATCTCGTTTAAAAAATAATTTAATCCGCCGAAGGCGGACAGAAACTGATAACGATGGTGTTTTGAACGTGGACGAGAACGGAGACACAATAAAATTAGAACAGAAATATCTTCTTAACGAGATTAAACAAATTGAAGAAACTCAAACACTCGAGAGAACAAAATATTATATCGAACGGCTTAAAAAAGGTATAGCTGAAATAAAAACCAGTAAAATTAATGATATTAATCTTAATCGCTGGAAGGAATACGACGAAATCTTAACTGATAGCTTATGGGTTTTATCCAAGCGCGATTCTACAGGTCCACATTCGGCATGGTATTGGGGAAACTTCATTCCACAAATTCCCCATCAGATGATTCTGCGATATACCAAAAAATCTGAATGGGTTCTCGACCCTTTCGTCGGCAGCGGAACAACTCTGATAGAGTGTAAGCTATTAAATAGAAATGGAATAGGCATTGAACTTCAACCAGAGATTGCAAGTAAAGCAATCGAACAGATTAATAAAGGAAATAATTCTGAATCAAATGTTTTTATTGAAGTCGGAGATAGTGCAGAAGTAAATTATCAGCAGCTTTTAGGAAAATACGGTATAAAATCAGTTCAATTATTGTTGATGCATCCACCCTATCACGACATTATAAAATTCAGTGATAATCCGAATGATTTATCTAATCAAAAATCAACGCAGGCATTCGTTGATCTTTTTTGTAAAGTCGTTGATAAAACCTATGAAGTTCTTGACAAAGGAAGATATTTTATACTCGTTATCGGTGATAAATATTCAAAGGGGAAATGGATTCCACTCGGTTTCATGCTAATGCAGGAAGTATTAAAGCGGGGCTATTTTCTAAAGAGTATTGTAGTAAAAAATTTTGATGAAACAACCGGTAAACGGAATCAAAAAGACCTTTGGCGGTACAGGGCTTTAGTAGGTGGATTTTATATATTCAAACACGAGTACATTTTCGTATTTAAAAAAGAGAAAGAATCGAATAATGACTAAGCATCCGTTCAACTTTACTGATGTTACGCAGACATAATAAAAATTGATAAAAAACTGCAAGAAACGTAAAACGTTTCAAGAACGTTCTCTCAATACCCCGCCCGAATCCCGAAAGCATTCGGGACGGGGCGGGTGCTCCGTCTCCCCGATGAGAAAATATCAGGGCAGGTTGACTACGCTAGTTGAGAAACAGTAAAAATCAGCCGGTTTTCCAGTGTTTTCTAACGCAAGTCAGAAAAAGTATCGAGAAAACCTAATTCTGCAGAGAACAGACTTACTCACAAATGACATGAAATTTAAAAGCGATAAAAAAATTTGATATATTTTTAAAAAAGGATTTTATTATGCGACAAGTTATTATTTATCCAGGGGAAGATGGTTATTGGGTGGCTGAGTGCCCAAGCCTTCCAGGCTGTATCAGTCAGGGAAAAACAAAGGAAGAAGCAATAATTAACATCAAAGAAGCAATTAAAATATGTATAGCTACACTTGAAGAAGATAAATTACCCGTACCAGTTGGCATTGAAATAATTAATAGGAATTAATAATAAACTTTTAATTAAGGAGATCGATATGAAAAAGGTATTTTTATATTCAACTATTTTAATAACTTTTAATTTTTATCATTTAACATTTTTCACAACCAGTAATTTACACTCCCAACAAATTTTTACGATTAGCGGAAGAGTCGTTGATTCCGAAACCAGCCAACCTTTACCTGCTGCTTCCATCCGCATCGACGGGTCTATGAAAGGGACGATTACAACTGCCGATGGTACATTCCGGCTCTCATTAGCGGCGGAAGAATATAGAATTATTTTCAGTTTCGTAGGATATCAAACCGATTCGCAGAAGGTTGTGTTAGATCAGGACGTTATACTTAGAATACAATTGAAGCCGGTCGGAGTTCAGCTTCCAGAAGTTGTAACTATTGCAGAAGACCCCGCAATCGAGATAATACGGAAAGCAATTTCTAACAAGCGCCAGTGGATGGATAAATTAAACACTTA
>Ga0180009_10007525_pt1 | contig 11080 bp, 8 predicted proteins | sample OS_PC_MetaG_FD_123537 | JGI IMG/M metagenome (GOLD analysis project Ga0180009, IMG submission 123537) | Groundwater microbial communities from the Aspo Hard Rock Laboratory (HRL) deep subsurface site, Sweden - OS_PC_MetaG | ecosystem: Environmental > Aquatic > Deep subsurface > Groundwater...
CATCAGCTTGGTTCTGGAAAAAATCCAAACCTCGACAAGCGTATCCGACGCAAACAGCCGGATCATACAAACCAAACCAATCATCATCACAAGGAGGATAAACTGTAGTATCAGCAAAATAAGCGCTGGCGGCAGCGGCAATAGCCTTAAATTCATTAGCTGCTGCTGCCAACTTAGCCTTTTCGATCATCTTAAAAGCATTAGGGACGATTATGGTCCCCAGGATAGCAATAATCGAGATAACTATGACCATTTCAATCAGGGTGAAACTTTTTCTCATGAGTCAACCTCCTGTTTGGAATCCTTTAACAGCTTATACTCGACACTATCCACTAAAGCCTGCCAGGAAGCTTCAATCACATTTTCCGAGACCCCGATAGTTGACCAGTTATCTTTTTCATCCTGGGATTGGATCAATACTCTTACCTTAGCCGCAGTTCCGAATTTTTCATCTAAAACCCTGACTTTAAAATCAGTAAGGTGCATAGTCGAAAGAGATGGATAAAATTTAGAAAGAGCTTTACGTAAAGCTCCGTCTAAAGCATTAACCGGGCCGTCACCTTCAGAAGCCGTATGCTCGATCTTGTCTTTGATCTTAAGTTTTATTGTGGCTTCGGAAATAAGCTTTCCGTCTTGGCGCTTTTCAACCACGACTTTAAACCCTAAAAGGCTAAAAAACTTCCTGCATTTCTTAAGCTCTTTTTCTAAAAGCAGCTTGAATGAGGCTTCGGCAGCTTCAAACTGATAGCCCTGATTTTCTAACTTTTGAATCAGTTTATGCAGATCCTTAGCCTGTTTTGACTTTTTATCCAAGTCAAACTCAAGCTCCCTGGCTTTAACCACCAGAGTTGATTTTCCGGCCAGTTCAGAAATCACAAACCTGCGGCGGTTTCCTACTAAAGCCGGGTCAATATGTTCATAGGCGCTAGCCTGTTTGATCACTGCATCAATATGAATCCCAGCCTTGTGAGCAAAAGCACTTCTACCCACAAAGGGGTGATTATCACGGGCAACCATATTGCTGATCTCGCTGACAAAATGCGAAAGGTGAGTCAATTCGGATAACTTTTGTGAAGATAATGCTGAAATCCCCATTTTAAGCTGTAAAATACCGATAATCGTAACTAGATCGGCATTACCGCAACGTTCTCCGTAACCGTTGATCGTACCCTGGATATGCGAACAGCCATAGTTAACGCAGGAAACCGAATTAGCCGCAGCCAGCCCTAAATCATTATGGCAGTGGATCCCGAACTCAGCTAAACCAAGCTTAGCTTTTACTTCGATAGCTACATCCTTGATCTCCCAAGGGAGCACTCCTCCATTGGTATCGCAAAAAACTATTAATTCGCAACCGGCATCTAAAGCTGCCTTGACTGTTTTTAAAGCATATTCGGGGTTAGCTTTATAGCCGTCAAAAAAATGTTCGGCATCATAAAAAACCCGCTTTCCTTTTTTCTTCAAAAACTCCACACTGTCGAAAATGATCTTTAAATTATCATCAGGACTTATCTTTAATACTTTCTCCACATGTAAATCCCAGGTCTTACCGAAAATAGTAACGTATTCAGTATCAGCGCTGATCAGACTGATCAAATTTTTATCCTGAGAAGCCGGCTTAGCCGGATGGGCGGTTGAGCCAAAAGGAACCAACTTGCTAGATTTAAGTTTCTTTTTCTTGAAATAATCAAACAACTCCTGATCTTTAGGGTTGGAAAACGGCCAACCACCTTCGATAAAGTCAATGCCGAAACTGTCTAACTTCTTGGCGATATTGATCTTATCCTGCCCGGAATAAGAAATACCTTCAGTTTGGGAACCATCACGTAACGTCGTATCATAAATTGCGATTTTTTTCATAATCATTATTCCGTTTGGTGTAGGGGCGGGTTTTAAACCCGCCCCTACGGTGATTGTTTATCTATTTCTCCAATCCCAAATTAAACGCCTTATGCAATGCCTTTAAGGCTTTTTTCCCGGAACTTTTCTTAAGCACACAGGAAATGCTTATTTCGGAAGTAGAAATCATCTCAATATTGATCTTATTCTTAGCTAAAACTGAAAAGCAGCGAGCCGCTACTCCGGAATGGGAACGCATCCCTACTCCGACTACTGAAACTTTAGCAATAGTTTCATCACAAAGCACTACTCCAGCTCCGATCTTAGTGGCGATCTGCCTAGATATTTTAAGAGTCTTGGCCAGATCTTTTTTAAGCACGGTAAAAGAAATATCAGTATTTCGCTTATGGCTGACATTCTGGACGATCATATCAATATTAATATTTTTACAAGCTAACTCCTTAAACATCCGGGCAGCGATTCCCGGCCGGTCAGGAAGGTTGCAGATAGTTATCTTAGCTTCATTATCAGCAAGGGCTACTCCCCGCACTACCGGTTCCTCAATAAGCGACGGATTCTCCATGATTATTGTTCCCTCCTTTTTAGAAAAACTTGAGCGCACTGATAAGGGGATGTTGAATTTCTTAGCTACTTCTACCGCCCGGGTATGCATCACCTGAGCCCCTCGGGAAGCCAATTCAAGCATCTCGTCAAAAGTTATATAGGAAAGCTTGCGGGCATTTTTTACGATCCGGGGATCAGCAGTATAGATACCCTCGACGTCAGTATAGATCTCGCAAAGGTCAGCCCCCAAAGCCACAGCCATTGCTACCGCGCTTAGGTCTGAACCGCCGCGGCCTAAAGTGGTGATTTCCAAAGCTGTGCTCAAACCCTGGAATCCGGCAACGATCACGATCTTTCCCCGGGTTAATTCTTTTTTTATCCGTTCAGTCTCGATCTTAAGAATCTTAGCCTGGGTATGGTAAGTATCGGTGATGATTCCTACCTGGGGCCCGGTAAAAGAAATTGCCGGCACTTTGCGCTTATCAATAGCCATAGCTAAAAGCGAACAGGAAATCTGCTCACCAGTAGACATAAGCATGTCCATTTCCCGCTCAGAAGGATGAGAATTGATCTGCCTGGCTAAACTGATCAAGTCATCAGTGGTATCGCCCATTGCCGAAACTACGACTACCACCCGATTGCCTCTCTTAGCACAGGAAATAATCCTCTGAGCAACTTTCTCGATGCGAACGGCATTAGCCACCGATGAACCGCCATATTTTTGAACGATCAATTTAGATTTTGCCATATTGCCTTCTTTTTTTTTAAGGCGCTCATTTCTTGAGAAAAAATTTCATCAAACTTTCGCCGCTATCGAAATATAAAGAGCTGTTTTGAGCTTCAACCTCTGAATAAAAAGAAAAACTGTCAGCTTCAATGCCGCTTCCGGAAACCAAAAACGGTACCGGTTCATCAGTATGAGTCCTTTTAGCTAAGGGGGTAGGATGATCAGGTGAAATTAAAATCCGGAAATCCTGGCCCTTTAACTCTTCATAAATAGTCCCGACCACCATTTTGTCAATACGCTCCAAGCAGGCTATCTTCATCCTTAGATCCTGGTTGTGGCCGGCTTCATCAGTAGCCTCGATATGGACAAAAACAAAATCATGAGCCGCTAAAGCACTCAAGGCAGCCCGGGCTTTACCCAGATAGTTAGTATCATAATAACCATTGGCTCCTTCGACATCGACGACCCTTAAACCGATGATTTTTCCGATTCCTTTAATCAAGTCTACTGCCGAGATCACTGCTCCGCTGATCCCGAACAACTCTTTAAAAGTCGGCATGGTCGGAGCCCCGCCGCAGCCCCAAAGCCAGATCATATTAGCCGGGCTTTCCCCTAAATCAATCCTGACTTTATTTATTTCATGATTCTGCAAGATATCTTTAGAACGCTTGATCAAATCGACTATCAATTCGCTGTTTTTACCCCGCGGCAGGTATTTGGCTATATTCTTTCCGATAATATCATGAGGCGCATGGTAAGTCAGCTTATCTAAGTTTAAGTCTTGCACTCCCCGAACAACCATCAAGCTACGGTAGCTAGTGCCAAAGAAAAATTCTATTTTATCAGTTCCCAGTTTCTTGTTTATTTCGGCAATAAGAAGTTTGGCTTCTTTATTGGAGATATGCCCGGCGCTGTAATCGAAAAGCTTTCCTTCTCCTTCAGTAATCAGGTTGCAACGGAAAGCCAAGTCATCTTTGCCAAGGGTAATTCCCAGATTAGCCGCCTCCAGTGGGCCGCGGCCGCTGTAATAACGATTAGGGTCATAACCTAAAAGTGAAAGGTTAGCTACATCGCTTGAAGGAATAAAACCCCGGGGAACGGTCTTTACCCGGCCAAGAAGGCCCTCTTTAGCTAATAGGTCCATATAAGGAATATCAGCCACTTCCAAGGGAGTCTTGCCCCCTAAAGTTTCCAGAGGATAATCAGCAGCACCGTCAGGGACTATCATTACGTATTTCATACATTGACATTATAAGGAAATATGGGATTTTTTCAATTGAAATAAAAGGGCTTTGCTTAAAGGCAATTAGCAGTATAATAAATTCTATGATTGAAGAAAAAACTCTGGTTTTTCTCTATTCCGACGAAAAACGAAACTTTTTAATCCCGGTCGAAAAAAAAGCCCTCCATACCGATAAAGGTTTTTTAAAGTTGGAAGAACTGATCGGCCGGCAATTCGGCGAAAAGATCCTAACCAACCTCGGCCATCCTTTTTATATCCTGCGGCCGTATATGTACGAGATGATCATGAAGGTCCGCCGGCAAACCCAGATCCTCTACCCCAAAGACATCGGAATGATCTTGATGCGTGGTTGCATCTTTCCCGGGGCAAAAGTTATTGAGTGCGGGATCGGCAGCGGCGCCCTGACCACGGCTTTGGCTAATTTCGTAAGGCCTACGGGGAAAGTTTACAGCTATGAACGCAACGAAGATTTCTTAAAAAACACCAAGAAAAACCTGGAAAAAAACGGTTTAGCCGAATGGGTTGAATTTAACCATGTAGAGATCAGCGACGAATTCCCCCAAAAAGAAGTTGATTTTGTAATGATCGATATCGGAGCACAGTGGGATTTAATCGATGCGGCTTATAAATCTTTAAAGGGCGGGGCAAGATTAGCTACGATTTGCCCGACTTTTGAGCAATTGACTAAAACTGTATTTGCTCTCCAAGATAAAGGGTTTATCAATGTCGAAACCATGGAAATCCTCCTACGCCTGATCCTGGTCAGACCCGGCAAAACCCGCCCCGAACAGCGCATGCCCTCACACACCGGTTTTTTAGTCTTTGCCACTAAAATACTAAAAACCTGATTATTTTCTTTCTTCTTTGACTCTCACGATGCTGACTTTTCCGGCCAGTGAAATAAACTCTAAGCGCAGCGGCAGGCGGGTAGTTTTATCCAGCCAAAGGCTGAATTTTTTATCGCCTCTTCCCAAAAGAAAATAAGTACTTATTCGACCGTCTTCTGTGTTAAGCGGCCTCTCCTTGATAAACTTTATCTTTATCTTCTGGCTAGGCAGGTTAAAATCCATCCATTTATCTTTTTCCAGCTTAAGGCTTTGAGGAAAAAAATAAAGCAAAGCCAGAATATTATGGATCGGTTTATCTTGATAAAGGATTTCTTCTTTAACTGCTTTATCTTTACCCTTGCGGATTATTTTCACTACCCCTTTTTCCTGGTCGTAAAGCTCCTCGATCAGTTCAGGCTTTCCGAAAAAAATAATATCCCGCTCTACCTTTAAAGGGAGGTAAGTTTTTGGGTCTAAAAAAACTTCTTCGTCGCTGGTAAGATCAAGCAGGTTAAAAATATTAGCGTCTGAACTCACCCTTAAAACTTCGGCCGGCTGTGAACCGACCTTTTTAACTCCCTGGTAACTCCAGTAAATATAGCCGGAAGCAATTCCGTTATAAAAAACCTGGTAGGTCAGTTTCGAAGAATCTCCGAAACGCTCTTTGATCCCCTGGCTGGATACCGATTGAAAAGTAGCGCTGATTGAAACAAACAAAATAAAAACTAAAATTTTTTTCATAGACTAACTAAAGGTCAATTTTTTTATCTCAGGAAGTTTTTCCCGGGCAGCGGCTTCGCCGCGTTGAATAAACTCCTCTATTTTATCAAATTCGGTCCAACCCAAACCTTGAAGATTCGAATGGATAGTTAAATCGGCCAGTTTTATTGCCTGTTGGATAAACTGCTGCTGCATAGTCTCAATACTTCCGAAAATAAAATCAAAGATATGAAAACGGCTTTTTTTAGCGTATTCAGAACGGGCCTGATCTTCGGAAAGAGTGATATTAGAAGCAATGATCCGATGAGCGCCATATTGCAATAAAATCTTGGTCGGCAAAGGGTTAAGGATTCCTCCGTCTAAAAGGATGTCTTTACGCAAAGATACCGGTTCAAAAATCCCCGGGAAAGCACAGCTGGCAGCCACAGCTTTATAGATAAGGCCCTCTTCTAAAATTACCGCCTGGCGGCTGGGAAAATCAAAAGTAACCACTTTTAAAGTATGCTTTAAATCATAAAAAGTCAGTTCTCCGAAAATCCGTTTAAGAATACTCTCCAGGCGCTTGGCCCGCATAATCCCCCTAAAAGGGATTGAAAGCCCAAGCAGGGAAAAAGAACCGATTCTTTTTCCGATCTGGCGGGAATAGTCGACGATTTCCGGAATCGAAAACCCAGCTGCCCAGAGAGCAGCAATTACCGCGCCCATACTGGTACCGCAAATTATATCAATAGGAATTTTTGCCTCGGTCAAAACTTTTAACACCCCGATGTGAGCATAACCGTAAGCCGCACCACTGCCCAAGGCTACCCCCACAGTCACTTCGCCGATCTGGCGGGCCAGACGGCGTAAAGTCGGGATATAGTCGGCGGAATCTCTACTGGAAAGAGCGGCATGTATCGGATGTTCCAGAAGGCCTCTTTTTTTAGCAAAAGACAGATGGTCAGCTTCGCTGAACTCGGCCAGGATAACTTTAACTTTCTCTTTATTCAGGGGATTTTTTCTGGTTAGCTCCTGTATGAGATTTGAGGCTTTTTTTAAAGCTCCTTTTTCGGGAAAAATAAGAAAATGAAGGCTTTGAGCCGGCTCAATAAAAAAGTTTAGATCAGCGTCTGAAAATCCGAAAGGGATTTCATAAAGAATAAAATGGTAACTTTCCGAAAGAAAGTTTAAAAAGGCTAAAAAGTTATCGCCGCTGGCAGCAACCAGAGAAATCCGGTCGATTTCATCTTCAGTGATATAGCCGGAAAGGTCATCTTCTTTAAAATCTTCAAGGATCAAATTGTTAAAGCCGGCACCTAAGACCTGGCTGGAATCAGGCAAGATGACTTTTGAATCGATGATCTGAACCGAAATCACCTTCTTTCCAGTTTGCCCTTTGATCTGTTTGCTCAAATCAAACATAAAGGTAGTTTTACCGGCTAAAGCACTTCCAATAATACCGATTTTTTTCGACTGGAATATCTGCTTTGGCTTTGAACGGGATTTAACCCTTTGAGAAAGAATCCGGGAAAAATCTAAAGCCAGATAGGGATTGTCTTCTAAAAACTGCCTGAATTCACCCTTAACAACCTGCAGAATAAAAGAAGTTTCTATTGACTCGGCAGTCACCGAATGAGTTTCTTCAGTCAACAAAGAGATCAAACCGAAACAGGTACCACGTTTAAGGATCTCTATGGGAGAACTTTTAGCATCGCCGGAAACCGAAACCGCCACCCTTCCTTTAAGTAATAAGTATAAAGAATCGGGGGAATCGCCCTGGCAATAAATTACTTCCCGGTTTCGGTATTCCTTAATTTCAGAAATACTGATAAGTTTATCGATCTGTTCCGGGTTTAATTTATTAAACGGCGGGTTATTGCTAACAATCAGTTTTACTTCTCGATTTTCCATTTTAACTAAGGGGCCTTCTGCCAGCTTACAGCTCTAATCTATTAGCCTGACATATTTTAGCATAAGTTTGGGCAAAGGGGCGGGAAATTCTGGTTAAAGTTTTGTAGTCGACTTCGAATAGGCCAAACCGGGGCTTAAATCCTTTGTCCCACTCAAAATTATCCAAAAGCGACCACCAGAAATAACCGGCCACATCGACCCCCTTGGCCTGAGCTTGGGCCAAACTCTTAAGATGCGAGAGTAGATACTCCTGATAAAATCTATCCTCGGTTTCAGCGGTCCCGTTTTCAGTGATCATAACCGGCAGTTTATATTTTCCTAATTCAACCAGGATATCTAAAAAACCTTGGGGGTAAATATCCCAGCCTAAATGATTTTTCCTTCCAGCCTTAGGCTGATAGTTTGATTCGCAACCAAATAACCCCCCAGCTTGAACATATTCCCGACAGTAGTAATTCAGGCCTATAAAATCTAACTTCTTCCGTTTAGCTAAATAATCCAGGGCTTGCCAGTTAAAAATCCGGTCCCTTAAACCGACGGCTATACTATTTAAGGGAAAGCCTAACCCAGGAACCGCCTCAAAAACCCTTAGATGTTTAGCCAGGGAAACTGAAACCGGCTGCCGGCCATAGATCTGTTTTATCTCCTCATAACCCCGACAGTAAGCCTCTAAAATATTGGCTAAAACTTTTTTGGCTTTTGGAAACGAGCGTTCTCCGGGAGGCCAGGAACCGGTGATAAAACCCTGGTAGGCATAAACTAAAGGTTCATTAAAAATAATCCAGGTATCCACCCGGTCTTTTAAGGTTTCTACGGTTTTTCGTAAATACTCAAGAAAGCTGTCGATGTTTTTGGAACAAAGCCAACCCTCCCGGTCGCTAAACCAAAGGGGGTTGGTAAAATGATGCAGGGTGACTACTGGTTTTAGATTATGTCTAAGGAGAGAATCGATGACCGAAGAATAGTGCTGGAGCTCTTTCTGGGAAAATACTTCCGGGTAAGGGCAAATTCTCGACCACTCGATCGATATTCTTAAAGCCTTTAAGTTTAAGCTTCGGGCTAACCGGAAATCCTGATCGTAGTGGTGGTAGTGGTCGCAGGCTAAACCGCAAAGCTCTAAACCCTTTTCTTTTTCCCAAAAATACCAATCAGAGTTAAGATTAGCTCCTTCGCATTGGTAACTGGAAAGAGAAGCCCCCCAGAGGAAATTGGAAGGAAATCGCATTTGCATTTAGCCTGAAATAATTTCTAAAGCTTTTTCGTTGGTATCCGAGGACAAAATAACAATTGCCGAACTTCCCGGCTGGGAAGCGGTCCCGTAGATATACCTGATATCAATGCCGTTATTTTTCAATTTAGTAGTCAGATTAAACAGCTGGCCGACCTCATCAGGCAAATCCACAATTATGACTTCCTTTTCCTCTACAGTACCTAAGCTTTCTAAAATTTTTTTGGCTTTGGCGTTATCAGAAACCACCAAGCGAAAATAGGCTTTACCATCAAAAGCCCAGGCCGAGATAGCCCGAACATTAATCCCGTTTTCCTTAACCTCCCGGGAAATCTCAGCCAATTTACCTACCTTGTTGTCAGCGATCAAAAGTAACTCTGTAGCTTTTACTGCTTTCATTATAGGAACCTCCTTTTGTGCAAATTATACCATAATGTCGTTGTAGGGGCGAAAAATTTTTCGCCCCTACGTTTACAGGATTAAAAAATGATAGCTACCACTGTTTTTTATGATAAGATAATCACCATGAAAAAATATAAACTCCAGGCTTTTGCCTCTGAAAGCAACATTGACTACCAAGGTAACTTAAACCCCGAACAGCTTAAAGCCGTCTATGAAGCCGAAGGGCCATCCCTGGTATTGGCCGGGGCTGGTTCAGGTAAAACCCGAGTCTTGATCTATCGCCTGGCCTATCTTTTGGAAAAAGGTATTCCGGCCCGCAATATACTTCTGGCTACTTTTACCAACCGGGCAGCCAATGAGATGATCAACCGGGCTGAAGTCCTGCTTAAATCCAGCCTGGCTGATCTCTGGGCCGGGACATTTCATCATATCGGAAATATAACCTTAAGAAAAGAAGCCGAAAACCTGGGCTACTCTTCCAACTTTACTATCGTCGATAAAGAAGATGCCCAGGATTTGATCGATGACTGTATTGAAGACCTGGGGCTGTATAAAAAAGAAAAAATGTTTCCTAAAAAAAGCATCATCTATAATATTTACAGCCTGGCAGCCAGCTCTCAAAAAGATATCGATGGGATCATCGAAGAATTTCATTCACATATCGAAGAGTATACTCCGGTAGTAAAAAAAATCGTCTCCAGTTATAAAAAGAAAAAGAAAAAAGCCAATGTCATGGACTTTAGCGACCTTCTGACTAACTGGCTCGAAGTCTTAAATAACTCTTCGCTTTGTCAAAAATATGCCGGGATTTTCCGCTATATCCTGGTTGATGAATACCAGGATACCAATAAGCTGCAATTCGAAATCCTTCAAAAATTAAGCTCCCAGCACCAAAACATCCTAGCTGTAGGCGATGACGCCCAGTCGATATATTCTTTCCGGGCAGCCGACATCAACAATATCCTTGATTTTCCCAAGACTTTTAATGGGACCAAGATCTTTAAACTCCAAATAAACTATCGCTCGCAGCCACCGGTATTACGATTAGCCAATGAGATCATAAAACATAATATCGACCAATTCCCCAAAGAGCTGAAAGCTATAAAAACCGGTGGAGACGCTCCCTGCCTGGTTGAGACCAAAGATGTATATCAACAAGCTAAGTTTATCGGCCAAAGGATCCTTGAGCTAAACCGCGAAGGTATACCCTTAGGAGAAATAGCCGTACTTTTTCGTTCGCGGTTTCAAGCTCTGGAAGTAGAGATGGAACTGATCAAAAGAAATATCCCTTATCTTATCCGCGGCGGAATGCGCTTTTTCGAACAAGCCCACATCAAAGATATTTTTTCTTATTTAAGAATAATCCTTAACCCTCTGGATGAAATCAGCTTTAAACGAGCAGTTTGCCTGCACAAAGGAATCGGCAGAAGCTATGCTTATAAAATCTGGGCTAAATTTTCAGAGGAAAAAACCAACCCCCAAGGTATCGCCGAAAACCTCCCCAAACGGGCCCAGGAAGGCTTCAAGGAATTCTTGTCGCTGTTTACTGCTGTTAAAAAAATAATTAAGCCCGACGAAGCCTTAAAAGAGATCCTTAAATATTACAAAGATTACTGTTATCTTTCTTTTGACAACCCTGA
>Ga0180009_10007526_pt1 | contig 11078 bp, 12 predicted proteins | sample OS_PC_MetaG_FD_123537 | JGI IMG/M metagenome (GOLD analysis project Ga0180009, IMG submission 123537) | Groundwater microbial communities from the Aspo Hard Rock Laboratory (HRL) deep subsurface site, Sweden - OS_PC_MetaG | ecosystem: Environmental > Aquatic > Deep subsurface > Groundwater...
AGGCGTAGTGACCGGGTGGCTGCGATAACCGCCAACTTTTTATGATAATTTGCTTCACTTACGTAAAGGGAATCCAGTAATTAAGCAAAAATGGGGCGTAAGTCGAAACCCCAGAAAATTTTGTCTCTTGATGCTCATTCAGATACAACATGAACATGCTCAGCCGGATTTTGAACGATCGTAGTCGGCCAATAGTAGTCATTCATAGAAATAAAAAGCGACTAGTAAGTCGCCTTTCTATATTAATTATTTGTTTAGCTACACTTTCTGTCGGCTAGCTAATCCAATTATTCCAATCAGCCCAGAACCAAAGAGCCAGACTGCACTCGGCACGGGCACTGATGGGACAACAGGAGTAAGACAATAGGGAGCATTTGCACATACTGTTATCTGTTCCGTTTTAGGCTGAAAGGATACCTGAGAAGAATCAATCGTTCCGTTAAGGCCGAATCTTTCGCTATCAGAAAATGGAGAAAGAACGGTACCATTATCGTCAGTTGCCTGGATGTCGCCAAAAAGTGCAAACTTACCACTATCAAACATTGTCTCCAACAAACTATCATCACCAGGGAAGTCTCCGTCTAGACCAGCAGCCGCATTATCTACCAAATGAAAGCGAAACAAGTCCTGAGAAAATGAGAGCCTCCCCGGCGTATTCGCTCCTTCTCTTGAAGCTAATTCGATATTTTGATTAGTGACGGTTGCATTGTAGTCAGTATCGAATATAAATAGCTCATCAACAATACTGCTACCATTATCGTCATTATTTCTGAACGGGGAAACCGAAAATGAAGAAATAAGTCCGTATTTGTTGGTACCCAGAATTGAGCCGCGAATAGATAAGTTACCGAGATTCATTGTGTACCAATAATCATGACCTCTCGCCAGAATACTACTACCTAAAAACTCTTCAGATCTCCTCACGGTTAAAGACAGGCTAACAGGTACAGGTGAATCAGGAGTCAGATTCAGGGCGCCATAGAATTCTTCAAGGCTAAATGGCAACGTCTGTGATGATGCGACGGTGAGGTCGCTTAGATAGCCATTATAAGAATAATTCCGAGTTTCAGTGTTAACACCACTGTTAACAACACATGGAACTCTACAGAGTGTTATTGCACCTGCATTGCTTGTAGCCATGAGGAGCCATGCAGTTATAGCTGCGACTTTAAATTGCTTCCGGCTTATGAATAAATTAATTTCAATGCACTCTGTTTTCCATAATTTCATTATATTTTACCTTTGCCAAGTAGATTCATTTATCCATACCAGTACAAAATCTAGCAGATAACTATGACAAGCCTGTTAAACAGACAAATGGAGAATAACGCCGGAAGTCGTTAACTTTATCCCAGGTATTATATCAAAGGGGGGTATCAAGGTTATTGGCCGAACGTCTGCTTCGGGTCGATACCTGATGACCGGCCTATTCGAAATCAATTTCCAGCGGCCACTTTAGAGAAGTTTTGCATAGCCGGATTTTGTTGAAACCGAAGTTTCTGTTCAAATGCCCCTTCGCCAGTTCACCAAGGCCTGACAATGGTTATTTCGGATCATCAAGTTCTTTCTGGAATTTACTCCACCACTGTTCGGCATTAAATACAAAATTATGGCGTTTCAATAGCTCTTCATCGGAAAGCTCCGATTTCTTAATCGACGATTGCATCTTTTTCTCGACAAAAGGGGCCACGTCTTCATAAGCTGCGCGGGCTTTTTGCGCTACGCCGGAAATCAATCTTTCTTTCTGAAAAACGCTTGTCTGAAGCCCAGCTAACGTGCGTTGCACATAAACAAAATTATGTGCAACTTCGTTATACCCAACACTGGAAGCCCTTTCAAACTCCCGTTCGTCCAAATGGGCTTCCAATAGATCCAAAGCTTCCCGTAATTTGTCCAGAGCCATTGCAACAGCAACATGCTCCATCATGATGTCGTTGTCCACCTCTTCGATGAGGGCGGATTGCTCTTCGACAATGGCAATGATCTCCTGTTCGTTTGGTTTTTCATCCATGATATTGGCCTCTATAGAAATTAGGAAACCCGTGGAGCATCATGAATTTTCTGAGGCGTAAGGCGATAGCCCATCGCATGTAAAATGGCATTCACGCTACCAAATTGAGGATTGCCGTTTTCAGAAAGGGCCTTTTGTAAGCCCTTCCGGCTAAGTCCCGATGTTTCAGCAATTCGGCTGACTCCTTTTACGCGACTGACCACACGCAAGGACGATAAAAGCGCGGCAGTGTCGCCGGTTTCGGCATATTCATCAAACAGAATACTGATGTAATCATCCACTTCTTCCGGATGATCGCGCAGGTATTGCTCCTCGACTTCACCGATTGTTCTATAGCTGCTCATGGCTTAGATACTCCTTCCAATAATCTTTGGCTTGTTCAATATCTTTGCTTTGACTGCCTTTATCGCCTCCGCAAAGCAGGACAACGATATGATTATCTCGTTCTCCAAAATAAACCCTATAGCCAGAACCGAAAAACATCCTCAGCTCACTAACGCCTTCTCCAACCGGCTCGCAATCCCCATAATTGCCTTGTTGTAACCGAGAGACCCGGGCCAGAATACGTTTTCTACCCATGACATCCCGCAGCCCATAGAGCCACTCGGTAAAAGGCTCTTTCCCGTTTTCTCTGGCATATACGATGACCTGTTTTTCTATAGCACCGGTCACAATTTCATTCCTTGTATTAATATCTTATGACATGCGTACTATAGTACGCAATAAATTTAGATACAAGTCCTTTTTACATTCCAAAAAACGAACGTTTTTGGCACAGTTTTGACCACTATCGATTTTTCTGTGAAATCGACAATTTTTGTGTTCCAATACTCATCTCAAAAACAAAGTGTCAATATTATCCTATCAGAATGGATTATGGCACATTTCAGGAGCGATTTCGTGTTAGTTGGCTATGCCCGCGTTTCAACCCCATCTCAAAGCCTGGACTTGCAAATCAAGGCACTCAAAAAATCTGGTTGCGACAAAATTTTCACGGATATCGCCAGTGGTGTCAAAGCAGCACGGCCAGGTCTCAAAGACGCGGAAATGGTTCTGCGTGAAGGGGATGCCTTGGTCGTTTGGAAGCTGGAACGCCTGGGTCGCTCCATCCAGCACCTGATTGAGTCCATTAACGCACTCAAGGAAAAAGGCATTGGCTTTCGCAGCCTTCAGGAAGCCATCGACACGCAAACCAGCGGCGGGAAACTGGTGTTTCATATTTTCAGTGCTTTGGCTGAATTTGAGCGTGATTTGATCCGGGAACGAACGAATGCCGGGTTGGAAGCGGCACGCGCCCGTGGCAAGAAAGGTGGCCGCCCTAAGTCATTGGATCAACCAAAAAACGTTAAGCTACTAAAGCAGATGCACGCCGATCCAAACTACTCAATAAACGATATTTGCAAGACGCTGAACATTTCCCGCTCCACCTTTTATCGCTATTTAAAGTCCAATAATAATTGAGAGTGATAACCAATGAAGCGAATTTGGGATGTCGATGAATTGGCGGAGCATTGGAATTTAAAGTTCGAAGAAATCAAGTTGCTCAAAACCAAACCGGCAAGGAATCACCTGGCGTTTGTTGCACAACTTAAGTACTACCAGAACACAGGGCGTTTTCCTCTCGCAACCAACGACATTCCCGAAACGCCACTTCATTACTTAGCTGACCAGTTGGAAATCACCGTGGCTCATATTCATGAGTACGACTGGCTGGGACGTTCCGGTACACGGCACCGGAGAGAAATTCTTGAATTTCTGGGTATTCGGCGGGTGTCTGCTGCTGACAAGAGCAACTTTTCAGACTGGTTGATTGACAGTTTGTATCCGCATGGAGCGGATATAACGGATGCCATCGAATCCGCGTTCGAGTGGTTTCAAAAACACCTGGTGGAATGCCCGGCAGGCAAAGAGCTTGATCGCCTGGTGCGCTCGGCCTACCAGCAGTTTGAACTTAACCTGTATGAGCACTTCGCCAGTTGTCTACCCCCAGCAAGCAAGGTGTTAATGGTTCAATCTCTTGATGGCATTGAAGGCGTGGTGAGCTTCAGTGATATCAAAGCCGATCCGGGGCGCATAGGATTGGACAGCGTGTTGAAGGAAGTCGAAAAGCTTGCCTTCATTCGCTCGCTGAACCTGCCCATTGAAACATTCACTTCTTTCAACGCGAAAGTGCTGCAACGGTACAGACAGCGCGTCAACAGCGAGAGTGCCTGGGAAGTGAAGCAGCCCCCCGAGACCATCCGCTACGGACTCTACACAATCTTCCTGTATTGGCGTCAGCGGGAAATCATTGACGGCTTGATTGAGCTGTTTATTCAAATCGTCCACCGGCTATCTGTTCGCGCCGAGCGCAAACTGGTAAAAACTCTGCTCAGTGATTTTCAAAAGGTACACGGTAAAACGGCGCTGTTATTTCGTATAGCGGAAGCGGCACTGGACAATCCCAATGGCCTGGTGAAAGATGTGGTGTATCCCGTTGCCGGGGAAGATACGCTGAAAAGCTTGCTCAAAGAATATAAATCATCTGGCCCTGCCTACCAGCAGCAAGTGCATAAGATCCTCCGCGCATCTTACAGCAACCATTATCGGCGCATGTTACCCAAGATCCTGGAGGCGCTGACCTTTTGTTCCAACAATACTCAGCATCGCCCGGTACTAAATGCCCTGGATTGGCTGAAACACAATCAAACCAACAACCAGCGATATATCAAGCTCGATGACACAATTCCGGTGGACGGAGTGATCCAGCCCAAATGGCGCGATATTGTCATCGAGGACGATCAGGGTGAAAAGCGTATCAACCGCATCAACTACGAAATCTGTGTCCTACAAGCGTTGAGGAAACGCTTGCGCTGCAAGGAAATCTGGGTGGTGGATGCCGACCGTTACCGTAACCCTGACGACGATCTGCCGCTGGACTTCGACGCCAACCGCGAAAACTATTATCAGGACCTCGGCCAGACTACCAACGCAACATCTTTTGTTGAACAACTGCGTAACGAAATGAGTTCAGCACTGGAATTACTCAATCGGGAGATGCCGAAAAATCGCAAGGTTCGGATCTTGTCCCAGGGTAAAAACCGGATTTCCATTACACCACTCACCCCGCAACAGGAGCCGATGAACCTGGCCTACCTAAAACGCGAGATCACCGGTCGATGGCCCATGACCAGCCTGCTCGATGTACTGAAGGAAACCGACTTGCGAATCGGGTTCAGCAACCATTTTAAGACCGTTGCCGACCGGGAAAACCTCGACCGTCAAAGCTTACAGCAACGGTTATTGCTGTGCCTTTACGGTATGGGTACCAATACGGGATTAAAACGGGTCAGCGGAAGCCGCCATGGGATCAGCCACAAAGAATTGCTCAATGTGCGTCGCCGTTTTATTCACAAAACCGCTTTGCGCAATGCCATTGGGCAAGTTGCCAATTCGATTTTTACCGCTCGCAACCCATCAATATGGGGCGAAGGCACAACATCCTGTGCATCGGATTCCAAGAAATTTGGTTCCTGGGATCAAAACCTGATGACCGAATGGCACATTCGTTACGGTGGTCGTGGCGTCATGATTTACTGGCATGTGGAAAAGAAATCGACCTGCATATATTCACAACTCAAACACTGTTCCTCATCGGAAGTCGCCGCGATGATTGAAGGTGTTTTACGTCACTGCACGGACATGGAGATTGACCGGCAATATGTCGATAGTCACGGCCAAAGTGAGGTTGCTTTTGCCTTCTCTCACTTGCTTGGATTCGATTTGTTGCCACGACTCAAGGCCATTGCCAGCCAAAAATTCTATTGGCCCGGTAACGACAAACACAGCGATTACCCAAATTTGGAGCCTATACTGACACGTCCCATCAACTGGGAGCTGATCATCCAACAGTACGACGAGATGATCAAATATGCTACTGCACTCAAGCAGGGCACCGCCGACCCAGAGGCTATATTGCGTCGATTCACGCGAAACAATGTCCAACACCCCACATACAAAGCACTCGCCGAGTTGGGCAAAGTGGTCAAAACTATTTTTCTGTGCCGATATATTGGTTCTGAAGATCTTCGTCAGGAGATCCACGAAGGACTGAATGTTGTCGAGAACTGGAACAGTGCAAATTCATTCATCTTTTACGGCAAAGGCGGTGAAGTCGCGACCAACCGGTTGGAGGATCAGGAATTGTCGGTTCTGGCGCTGCATTTGTTGCAAATCTCCCTGGTATATGTGAATACCTTGATGATCCAGCAGGTGCTTAACGAGCCAAACTGGTCATCACGGATGAAACTGGAGGACTTCAGAGCGTTGACACCGCTGATTTATTCCCACGTGAACCCCTATGGAATATTTGAGTTGGATATGAACACGAGATTGCCCATTGAAGTGGCCGCTTAAAAGTTGGCGACTATCGCAGCTACCCGGTCACTACGCCAACTAGGACAAATGAGTCCGGTTAATTTTAAATACTATGCTTACAACTAAGGAGTGTTTTTTTCAATGAAAGCCATATATTCACTTTGCTTAGTTTTTTTATTCGCTCAAGGTTGCTCCAGACACGTTGTAATAGAACCTGAATCAATATCCAAGCAGAACGATTCCGATTGGATTATAAAATCATCCCCAAAATAACGGCAGCAAAGATGACCATCAGAACAAAAACACGCCGTTTAATTTGTATTGCCCTTATTTTTTCTTTGGTCGGCTGTGGCTGGAAAGTCACTCCGCCGATTTTAGATCAACAAGTTTTAAATCAAAGCCCGATCTCTGAAGCAGCTGTACTCACAGTAAACGATGGGGGGATCATTTGGGGCAATGGCGAACTTGGCGAAATTGTGCGGAAAACGTTAATAGGACGAGGAGCCTTCAACGAAGTTTATTACCCTGTGGAACCTAGAAATCCGCCTGATTACCGCCTTCGCATCACTGCAAGTGGAAATATTGACGAAGAAATTGGATTTGGAATAGTAAAGAGCATTTTTATTGGCATGCTCTTTTTCATACCGGTTGGAATCATTCGTTTTAATAAGGATTTTGTACTGGATGCAGATGTAACTGTGATCAAACAAAACCAAGAACTACTTCATTTCGCCATAAAAACAGAAACAGAAGTGTCCCATACCATGTTCTCCCATGCTAACCAATACGAACCTGTTGCTCGTCAAAAAGCATTTGAAGACTTGGCGCTTCGTATTATTTCTAAATTAAAATCAATTTAGGCCTCAAAACATCCCCTCCAAAACCCCAGGCGTCTCCACCCTCCCCGCCCCGCCGTCAAACCGCATCTCCACCATAGCATCCCCCGGCCGCAGCCAAAACTGCACCACCACCTCCCCCCGGATCGCGGTCAGATTCAAATAATCCGCCAGATCCCCGGCCTTCGCATAATGCAGCTTGACCTTCGCCCCGTTCCATCTGACCGGATGGTACGCCTCCATTTGCGTGACATCGACGACTTTATCGGCGTCGATGTGCAATTCGCCGAGCAGATAATAATCGTGGTTCGCCTTCAGGTTCTCGACCAGCCAGCGGAGCGACCGGCCTTTCATGTCGACGCGCTGGGAGATCACGCGCAGCGGCTCACCCTGAATCAGCACCGCGTCGACCGGGTACAGGTTGTGATGCAATTGGCTCTTGCCGACCGACCGGGCTTGGCCCTGGTAATCGACGATCAGCCCCTTTTGCCAGGCGCCGAGCACCGGGCAGGCGCATTCGATGTGTTCCAGGGTCAAATTGTCGATCGCCTTTAGCTCCAGCGTGTGCCAGGTGAGGCCTTGGACTTTGACGAACTCGCTGTAGGCAATATCGAAATCTTTCAAAATCTGATGCAAGCCGCCGCGCAGCCCAAGATTGCTCATCGGATACAGCCCGACGCAGAATACCAGCATCGCGCAGAGCACGATCATTTCCGCCTTGCTGCCGACTTCCAGCCGGTATTTGACCTTGCCGGGCATCACCACGCGCAGCGGCGACGGCCAGAACAGGTCGACGCCCCGGATGTTGGCCATGTCGATCTGGATATGCGACCAATAGCCGCCCAGGATCGCCCAAAAGCCCATCGGCCAGACCAGATACAACGGCGAGGCCAGCGCCGCGAGGACGCCGACGCCGATCAACGAATGGGTAATGGTCCGGTGGCCGAAGCGCTTCTCGATCGGCACCGATATGAAGAACAGCGGCCGGCCGACGCGCGAGGTCGGGATGTCAATATCGGGCATGAACGAAAACAAGATCGCGAGGCCCCAGGCGATCGGTTCGGTCGGGTATTCGAAGACGGCCGCGCCGCCGAGATAGAGCGCGGTCGAAAAGGCGGCGTGGGTGGCAGCTAGCATAAGGTATGAAATGATATAGTATGATATTAAGTCATATCTTTTTGAGACTACGCATTGCTAATAAACATGGGTTAAGATTTATTCAATAATTCAACGAAAAGAGGAAACATCATGCTCTTTAAAATGCTGCCTCCAGTAACGAAAGACTACGCAGAGCGCATGGGTTACGATGCGGAATTCAATGGCGCAAACACGACCAATTGCCATTTCTCGCTGTTCGGCAAGCCAGAACTGACCAAAGCGTGGGAATCAGGCAAAAGGCTCGGTGCGGAAGCAAAGCGGAAACCCATGGAACATAAAGTCATTGATTGTAATTAACATTGTCGATCCCACACTGCTAATTCACCGCCCTACCCCCTTGAAGATGAAATAGCGGAAGGTCAGGAACAGCGCGGCCCCGATTCCGCCCATGATGTACAGCGTCTTGTCCCCGGTACCCATGCCGACATAGCGCATCGACACGATCAGCGCCCCCAATACCATTACCATCGGCGTGAAGTCGAGATATTGCACGCCGGCCTCGTGGCGCATCTCCCGCACCTTGCGCTTGTCGATGATCCTTTCCTTTCCGGATTCGTCGAGCATGTCGTAGATCGCTTGCGGTACCCCGCCCGATTGCTTGACGACGTGGCTGATGTACAGCTCCGGCGATTCGATCAGGATGCCTTTGGTTTCGATGTAGCGTTTGACAATCGCCCGGATCGTGTCCGGAGGCAGCGGCTTGACCGGAATCTCGCGCATTTTCCACCACAGTTTCCGGACCCGGGCCTTTTTCTCGGAGGCGCAGCCGATCACCTGGGCATGGTCGAAAATGGCCAGCCAGAACGCCATTCGCGTCGGCGTCAAACTGGTCAGGTCGTCGACCGCGATCACCGGCTTGTCTTCGGCGCGGGCCAAAGCCGGTATCACCGCTTGCGTCAAATCCCGCATGCTCATCCGGTTGACCTGGCTTTTGATCTCTTTCCAGTCGATTTCCGATCCCGGCGTATCGTGATACTTCGCCGGCAATTCCAACTCTTGCGGCGTGACCAGATCCAGCGCCAGCATTTGCCGGGCCATGTCGACGAATTGCCCTTTCGCCTGATGATCGTGCAGCCGGATCAACAGCGGAACCTTCGCCCCGAGCCGGTCCAGCGCGGCCCTCAGCACCGCCGATTTGCCGATGCCGACCGGGCCGGTCAGAATGACGTGCTTGCCCTTCTTGATCTCGGCGACCAAATCGCCGACCACTTCTTCCCGGCCGATCAAGCCGACAATCTCATCCATCGGTGCCTCCCAAGGTTTCAGTCTTGCCCTCCAGATACGCCAACAGCGTCCGCCATTCCGGGCCGGCATAGCGGGCCAGCTTGTAGCGCTGCGTCTTGATCAGCAGCGTGTCTTTGGCCACCAGGGCGTCTTCGGCGTTGACCTTGCTGCCGATTTGCCACAGCTCGTTCATGTCCGAGGCGTAGCCTTGGTCGATGCGGTCCTTGACCCAGGCGGCCTTCTCCTTGAGAAACTTGCGCTTCACTTCCGAGGCCTCCAAATCGGCCTCCAATTGCCGCAATTGTACGATATCGGCCACCACGCGCGACAGCATATCGTCAAACGCCTTGGCTTCGGCGACTTGCTTCAAGGCCGCCTCCCGTTCTTCCTTGACCGACGACAGCGGGATGTTGATCTGCAGGCCGCCGAACACGGTATAAGGATCGTCCCGGAACTCGGTGCCGCCGAAACCGACCCGGCCGGCCAGCGAGGTGTTCTGCAACGCCCAGGTCAAGGCATCCGGCTTGGCGTAGGCCTTGGTGACGTTTTGCTGCGCCAGAATGATCGGATTGACCCGGCCAATGAACGTCAATACCGCGTCGTCGTCCCAGGCCACTACCCGGAACGGCAAGAATAAGGCTACAATAAAGACGATTCGCACGATCATAGGCGCACTTTTAACACACAAAAGTGTAATTTTGTTTTAACCAAGTCTAGCTTTTGTAGCCGCAAAAGTGAATATGAATATTAAAGAAGCCGACATTTTATTTCAGGCGGGCGCTTTAGAGGCGCCCGTCATCCAAAAACACGCCTCCGGAGACGGTTGGACCGCAACGCTGTCCGGCAAGCACAAGCTGAATCCGATGCTCGAAACCGCGCGTGGCCAGGTTCGCGTGTTCAAGCGCCTGGACGCGGCGGTGGGGGTTTTGTTTGATATAGGGTTTGAGGAAATCAGTGTACAGTCACCGTTGACATAAATAGGTACCCAATACGCCCTCTTGCATGCTTTTGTGCTTGACGACAAAACCGGAACGCTCAAGTAAACCATCCATGACCCATTCGTAAGTGGAATACTCGTCCCGAAAATGCCCTTCGGCATCTTTTCGCAAAAAGTCTCCGCCGACCGCCGCTTGTTTGTCGATGAAGGCGGCGATATTTTCCAGCGCGTGATTTTCAGACAAGATCACGTCATGCAAATACAACCGGCCTCCCGGTTTCAAGAAGCGATACAGCCGATCGAGTGCAACGCCTTTCCAGAAATCGGGCAAATGATGAAAGGCAAAGGACGTGACAATCGCATCGATACTTTGTTCTTCAGGGGCATAGGTCAAAAATCCTGCATGGTGGAAGCTGATATTGGAAATACCGGCTTTTTCGGCTTTTGCTTTCGCAAAAGACAACATCGCCTCGGAAACATCAACAGAATGAACGTGTCTACAACGTAAAGCCGCCTGCAATGCAAACTCGCCTGTACCACAACCAAAATCTATCAC
>Ga0180009_10007527_pt1 | contig 11078 bp, 10 predicted proteins | sample OS_PC_MetaG_FD_123537 | JGI IMG/M metagenome (GOLD analysis project Ga0180009, IMG submission 123537) | Groundwater microbial communities from the Aspo Hard Rock Laboratory (HRL) deep subsurface site, Sweden - OS_PC_MetaG | ecosystem: Environmental > Aquatic > Deep subsurface > Groundwater...
ATGATCACCACCCCCATATTCTTCCCCATCGTCATTTCCTTGGGATTCGACCCGGTCTGGTTCGGCGTGCTCTTTGTCATTAATATGGAGATGGGGTTCATCACCCCTCCTTTTGGGTTTAACCTCTTTTATCTGCAAGCCATCGCCCCGAAAGGGGTGGTTATGGTAGATATTTATAAATCGATTATTCCTTTCATGATTTTACAGGCAATCGGATTAGTCCTGTGCATGATCTTTCCTGACATCATTCTCTGGCTTCCCAAATTATTGATTGGCTGACCGTAGCATAAAAAAGGGGGCGGTTAAACTTCCCGCCCCCTTTTTATACCGACAGAAAAAAACTCATCCCGATAGAGCATTAACCCGGATGCTCTTTTCGGCTCATTCAATGGCCAAAACCTTGGTCAGCATATTAGCTGCAGCCTTGCTGGAACAGTAAGCAGCCCTCGCCGGGGCAGCCACCATCCCGTAGGTTGACGTAATGTTAATGATGCAGCCTCCTCCCTTGGGGAATCATCTTCCGGGCAGCGCACTGGCATCCATAGAAAACGCCCGATAAATCAGTTCCCAGGGTGCGCTGCCAATCATCCGGAGGTAGTTCTTCAGAGGGGAGGGCCATGGAAATTCCGGCGTTGTTAACCATGATATCCAGCCGGCCAAAATGGCCAACGGATTGGTCAAGCATTTTCTCAACGCTTTTGTAATCGCTAACATCCACTTCCAGAGCCAGGGCTTTTCCGCCTTCTTGATTGATCTGTCCAGCGATGGAAGAAAGCAAGTCCATCGACCTGCTGGCCAGGACCACAGCCGCCCCTTCCTGGGCATACCGGACAGCAATCCCTTTGCCGATACCTTTGCTTGCCCCGGTAACAATGGCAACTTTTCCTTTGAGTTTCATACCCTCCGTCCTTTATAAAGAATGGAAAATAATTTTTTTCACCAGAGAAAACGTACAGAAAACGGGAAAATTACCATTTAAGCTTATGGAATAAGGGAAATGGCCCAATACCCTCAATGATTTTAATGATAAAAGTCAACCAAAAACGGCTAAGAATCCTCCTCGGGGCTTAATATTTTCTTAAGAGCGCTCTCTTTCCCCTTGGGGGCTTCCTCTGGAACGTATAACATCACCCCACCCCGCACAGGCCGGGTGACGATCTTGCCTTCCTCGGCCATCTTCTTGGTAACTTCCACCGGATTCTTCCCAAAATGTTCTTTGAAAGCCTGATTGAAACCGCTGTAAACGCTGTGGATCCCGAGGTAGGGTGGTTTGCGCAACCGCCTGATCGCCCTGAAAATAAATTCTTCTTCACTAATTTTAGTTACGCTCTCTTCCATTTTTCACCTCCGTTTTTATTCTCTTCTTTGTAATTGTTTAGCCATTTTAAAATCCCTCCCACCCTCCCTTTCATAAAGGGAGGAGATTAGAGTTTCCCCCTTTGAAAAAGGGGGATGAAGGGGGATTTGGCGTTGTTTGCATTATTTTTTTAGAATCCTGATAATCTGCGTTCATCCGTGTCCTACAAAAATTTTAAATCCTTCAACTATTTTCTTATCCTTTTCTTTTCATCCATGATACTGCCAACCTCTTTCCATTTCCCGTTGGAATAGATCCTATAAACATCTCCCATGGCCGTATCGATCACCCAGGCAGAATTGCCATCACACCCGGCAATCTGGTACCGCCCCCCCTGCTGGGCCGTCTGGGGTATGAACCCTCCTCCAAAAGCTTGGGGTGACTCCTTAACAAGAATTGACCCGCCGGCAAATAGGCTCAAAATTAAGGCCCCCGTAATGATAGTCATTTTTGTATTCAGAAATTTTTTTTTCTCCATTCCCCTTCCCTCCTTTCCGCTCTAACATTCATCCCCTCTCCACGGAAGATAGGAAATGGTGCGAGCGAAAATTTTATTCTTATGGAATTCATTAGCTTTAAAGGCCTGGATTGTTTGGTCGCTACTATTTCTCCTAAGAACTTCTTCCTCGGCGTTCTCTGCGCGCTCTGTGGTGACAATATATCAACGAAAAAAGGCTAAACTGGCAAAAGTGACCGCTGACTGACTGCCCGCATCCAAGGATTGGCCATAATTCAGAAGCTTCCCTTCGCGGACCCGGTTACCAATTAGGTGGAGAAGGGTGTAGATCGAAGGAAGGCCACAGATGCGGCGTCGGTCCTTCTCCCGCTGAATGCTTCCGTAAAACCCTTCGGCATCGACTCTTTCGGCAAATCCGAGCAAATTCCGATCTTCATCAGCCAGGGATTGTAGAGAAAAACGATTGGGTGCCTCTGTATCCCCGAAACGCAGGCCCACATGGGCCAGATCCGCACTGGCCAGCAAACAGATCCTTTTTTGACTCTTGGTCATAGCCATTTGCAAGGCGGCAATGAAACGGCTTACCCCGGGCAACTCCATTGGACTTTTATTCTTGAGGATGGCCTCATGCAAGGAACCGCAAAGCACAGGGACAATCTGAAAAAGATCTTGCCGCTGCCACAGAGCCCGGAGGAAAATGAGTTGTAGTTCGATGGAATGCTCAGCTTTATGCACGAATTCGTCTTCGTATAAGTCAAAAGGACAATCGGCCTCGATCTCGGCCAGGAAAGCCCGATCGGTTTCTGCGGGTCCCCATGGCGTTTGAAAATCTTTCCGGGTGAGGACAAAGGGTCTCGGCGTGGGGGCATGGGCTGTACCCAGGATAATGAAGAGATCGATAGGGGAAGATTCCTGCATTATCTTGTGAGCCCAGGCATAACAATTCCCTCCCCTCCGATAATCAATGTGGGGGGCGATGGCCCCAAGCAAGTCGCCAGATTTTTGGCCAACCATGGGCAACCCCGGTCCTTCTGGTGGTGTAAAATAAGATTCGACCATTTTCTTTACGTAATCCGGCTCTGCCTCGTAGGCTTCCCCGATTAAAGCCATCGGTCTCGCCGGAGCATTTCTAAACGCTTCGATCATCTCCCCCTGTAATTGGCGGAATCGTTCGTTGTCAAGGAGAAAATGCTCTTCCAACTGGTTGGCAAGTTCCTGAATTTTTTCCCGGTAAAGAAGCTCCCCAAACCGCCGCATGAATTCTACTTGAATATCCGCAAAGGAATGATGGCCATCAAATAAACTGACAATAAAAAAAGCAGGATAGGGAAAGAAAAGGATCTTGCCCGAAAGGTTGAGGGGATCGCGCAGGCAGATTACCTTTTGCCCGGAAAATTCGGCCGGAAAGACATCGACCTGGCGTAATTTGGGATAGAAATTTTCTTCACCCATGATATTTTGCGAGATTACTTTTTGATTTAAGTCTCGGCAATCTTTACCTGCCCAGATGTTTATAAAGGTATTTGGGGGAGAAGTCAAGGGAGAAGAACCCCTCGCCCTGAACCCCGAACCACGAATAGAGATTTTTTAAAGTAAAGGGGGGAGAAGAAACCAGCACAGGGAAAAGGCGTATGAACATTGATAAATGGACAAATTCATGATAGTTTATTTTAAGAGGACTAGCATGAACGATGATAACGATTATTTCGAACTGGGGCCGATTCGCCCGCCCAGCGAGGCTCAAAGCCTTTTAATCCGGGTGACCCGTAATTGTCCGTGGAATAAGTGTGAATTTTGCCATACTTATAAAGGAGAGCCATTTTCCTTCCGGTCGGTCGAAGAAATCAAGAAAGACATCGATGGCGTCAAGGCGATTACCGATGAAATTCAACAGCTATCCTGGAGCCTGGGTTATGCTGGAGAGATTAACCAGGATCTTCTGCGCACCCTCTCCAATCGACCCGCCCGTTATAGCCATGCTTTCCAGAGCGTTATCGGATGGTTGTATTTCGGAGGGACTCAAGTCTTTCTCCAAGATGCCAACTCCCTCATGGTCAGGACTGCCGACTTGGTGGAAATACTCAATTACCTGAAAGAAAAATTCCCCTTCATCCAGCGCATTACCAGTTACGCCCGGGCCCGGACCCTGGCCAAAAAATCCGTATCCGAACTGCAGGAACTCCGTGCGGCCGGCCTCACCCGCATCCATATCGGGATGGAGACCGGTTATGATCCCCTCCTGCAATACATGAAGAAAGGGGTCACGGCGAAAGAACAAGTGCAAGCCGGAAGAAATGTGGTGGAAGCGGGTATTTCCCTGTCCGAATATGTCATGCCGGGTCTGGGGGGAATTCAATGGTGGCGGGAACACGCCGTGGAAACAGCCAGGGTTTTGAATCAGATCAATCCTGATTTTATCCGCTTACGAACCCTATACGTTCGCCACGATATGCCCCTGTATCGCAAAGTCGAGGATGGTGAATTTATCCGACTCTCGGACGACCAAGTCGTCGCGGAAATCAAACTTTTCATCGAAACCCTCGATGGTATCCACAGTACGGTGGTCAGCGACCACATCCTAAACCTGCTGGAAGAAATTCAGGGCAAGCTCCCCGAAGAGCGGGAAAAAATGATTGCGATCATCGCCCGCTATCTGTCTTTCCCCGCAGAGGAGCGCCTTCTCTACCGGGTGGGGCGGAGGCTGGGTTATTATAGGAGTCTCGATGACTTGCAAGACCTGTCCCTCCGGCGGCGGATGGAGCGAATGATCGATGAAGTTCGGCATTCCAAGAAACAAGAAGGAGTTTTGCTCACCGAGGAAACCGAAAGAGAGATTTACCGCCTGATGGAAAATTACATTTGAAATCCCCCCACCCCCCTTGGCGAAAAGGGGGCGAAAGGGGATTTAAATTTAAAGACACCAAAAAGAATTGATGAGGAAACAATGGCTAACATGACTCTATTGACGGATCTCTACCAATTGACCATGGTGGGAGGATATTTTCTTCTGGGCAAAACCAAAGAAAAAGCCAACTTCGATTATTTCTTCCGTAAAATTCCCGAAGAAGGTGGTTTTTGTGTCGCCGCTGGTCTGGAACAGTTGATTGATTATATCCAAAACATTCACTTTGATCCGGAAGACATCGATTATCTGAAAAGCTTGGAGCTTTTCCCACCGGAAGTTTTAGATTATTTTCGCGAACTCCGTTTTACAGGGGACCTTTACGCCGTCCCCGAAGGGACTCTGGTCTTTCCCCAAGAACCCATTGTTCGAGTTACCGCTCCCTTACCGGAAGCCCAACTTATCGAAACCGCCCTCTTGAATATCCTCAACTTTCAGACCCTGATCGCTACCAAGGCCGCTCGCATCTGTATCGCCGCCGGTGATGATCCGGTCGTTGAATTTGGAGTTCGCCGGGCTCATGGTCCAGACGGAGGATTGAGTGCCGCCCGGGCCTCATTCATCGGCGGAGCCCGGGCCACTTCGAACTTGATGGCGGGGAGAACTTTTGGCATCCCGGTTCGGGGCACTTTGGCTCATAGTTGGGTGGAGTCCTTCTCTTCTGAGTTGGAATCCTTCCAGGCCTACGGGAAAATCTACCCCAAGAACTGCCTCCTCCTGGTTGACACCTATGATACTCTCCGCAGCGGGATTCCCAATGCCCTCGAGGTCGGCAAAGAGCTTCGGAAAAGAAAACAAGGAGATCTTGCGGGAATCCGTCTGGACAGCGGCGATCTGACGTTTTTAAGCCGGGAAGCACGCAAGATGCTTGACGAAGCAGGATTTGAGCGGGCGCGTATTCTGGGTTCAAGCGATCTCGACGAGTGGCTGATCGAATCCATCAAGAAACAGGGGGCGGAGATTGATATCTGGGGCGTAGGAACCCGTCTCGTAACTTCTTATTCGTGTCCGGCTCTGGGGGGGGTTTATAAGCTATCGGCTATTTTCGAAGATGGATATATGCGCCCCAAGCTGAAGGTTTCCGATGACCCGGAAAAAACCACCAACCCAGGAATAAAAAAAGTAGTGCGCTTTTACGATGAAAGGAAATTTATGCGCGGGGACGTGATCGTTTTACAAGAGGAAACTTTTCCCGAAGAAGGACCGGTTAAGGCTTTTCATCCCCTGCTTTCTCATATCAGCAAAACTTACCCCAGCCATTTTAAGAGAGAGGAAATTCTCATCCCGATCATCAAAGCGGGAAAGCTGGTTTATCGCCGCCCATCTTTGCCGGAAATTCAGGGCCACACCTTACAAAACCTTAAATATCTCCGGCCAGAACACAAACGCCTGCAGAACCCTCACATCTATCATGTCAGTTTGGGAGAAAAACTCTTTCAACAAAAACAGGAGTTGCTGAAGGCTTCTGTATAACGCCAGGATTCAGGGGTTCCAGGACGCTAGGGGAAAAGTAAGTTCCTTTGAACCCAATATTTTTAGACGGGAGCAATTTTAAGAATGCCCGACCGGGCATTGGCTTTTTCTATCCGAACTAAAATCTGATCTCCCGGTACAAAATCGCGCCCGGAAGTTACAGCCATATTTATCTCTAAAAGATATTCGTTCAAATGCACAAGGTACCGGTTGGGGAACTGGTCGAGGACAACCGCCGTGGTGGTCGAACCGATCCGCTTTTCTAAATAGCGCAAGATCCAATATTGTTCCGTAAGTTCTTCCACCAACCCCACTTTGGAGATCGCCGGCCCAACTTCGGTAATGATTTTTTCCAGTTGTTCTCCGCTGAAAACCAGTTCTCCCCGTAATGCTCCCAGGATTTGTTGTTCGATCAGAAGATCATAAAAGCGGCGAATGGGTGAGGTTAAGGTGAGGTATACTTCCGCTCCAAGGCCAGCATGGCGCGAAGGCCGGGTACTCACTTCCACCCGGTTCATGATCCGGCGCAGGCGATAGGCTTGGAGAGGATCAAATTTGTCGATCGGGGGAATCTTGTCCCTGGGTTCGGTCTGGCTCCGGTAAATGGCCGGAATCCCTTTCTCTTTAAGAAACAGCGCCGCTAAGTAATTGGCTAAAATCATAAGCTCGGAGACGATTTTCTGGGCAGGGCTTTCCCGGTCGCGCCGGTAAATGGAGATTTCTTTTTCCCGGTTTACTCGAATCACCCGCTCGGGTCGAGGAATAAAAAACGCCCCCGAACCCATACGCCGTTGAAAAAGCTTCTGGGTGATCCGCTGCAGTATGATTAATTCTTCTTCCTCTTCTTCCAAAAGCTGGTCAGCGACGTCGTACGAAAGCCTTTTTTCCACTTGGATAACACTGGAGAGGATTTGATAATCCTGCACCTTTCCTTCTTCGTCGATCCGCACCAAAAAGCTGAGCGCCCGCCGTTGCTCGCCGACAATTAAGCTACAGGTACTTTCGGAAAGCGCCGGAGGAATCATGGGAATGCGTTGATCGGGAAGATAGATCGAAATGGCCCGGGACATGGCTTCCTGAAATATTTCTCGGTGGCCATTGAGGAAGGTAGCCACATCCGTAATATGGATACCTACCTGATAATTCCCCCCTACCTGCTCCAGGCTCAAAGCATCATCGATGTCCCGGGTGTATTCGCTGTCGATGGTCAGGGGATGTAAAAACGTTAAATCACGGTCCTGGGGGTGAGCAGGAAAACCTTTGGCGGTCTGGGAAAGGACTTTTTCCGTTTCTTCGAGAACATTCTTCGGAAATTCTTTGGAAATCTGATAACGGTGCAGGAAAAGGTTTTCATCCTCCTCCCATTCCTTCATCTTCACTAAGAGTTCAAAAGGAGCTCCCGGCGAAGAAATCCCGGCCTTTTGCAACAGAGTTTTTCCTTTGGCGTATTCCGGGGCCTCCGACCCGAAGAGGGCCATCTCTTTTAAAAGGCCTACGATGGCCGCCTTATTCGCTGGAGGAGAATTCATTTCTCCCGCCCATACCCCAGCCAGCCATGTGCTGGCTTCCTGATTCTCCCGCTCTAACTCAGCTTCCCGCTCGTACTGGAGTAAAATTTGTTCCACTTTTTCCGGTTCACGGGCTTCGTAAAGTTCTCCCTTTTGCTTGAAGTAAAGCCGGTCATCCGCCAGCGCCCGGAAGAGGGCCATTTCCTGGTCGCCTGAACAGGGAGGATTGAAAACCAGTTCGGTCAGTTCGCCTAAACGAAACCCCCTTCCCTCGTCGTTGACCAACTCCCAAAGTTCTTTGATCGCCAATGAGGCCATCAGGGCTTTTTGACGTTCCACAATAATTTTTAATTGTTCAACCAAAGTATCGCGGGGAAGACTGGCTTTTAGATAGTTGGAAGATACGTGAGCGATGCGGTTGGCGCTAAGAGTAACTTCCCGGTTCTCTTCGCTGAGGAGATAATATTTATTTTCTTTGACTTCGAGGCAAACTGCACAAAGGATTTTCTTTTGCTCAAAGAAGGCGACGACTTTCCCGATCTCCATGCCTGCTCATTTCTAGCCTTTTCCCGAGCGAGGAATAAGGCGGGTGGAACAACCTTAACCCGACAGAAACAATCATAACATTTATAATTTATCAAATCAACCGCGGGGGAGGAGCTTGGGTGGGTGTTGGTAGCTTTTACAGGATGACCCCAGAAGAAATTATCAATTTAATTGAAGCCATCTTGAACACCCCAGGTGCTGAAATCCAGGACAAATCAATTATTGCGGCGACCTTGAAACTCTACGGAAGCAAAAATATTGACTTTATTGATGCGTGGATCATTGCGTTTGCCAAAAACAAGAATGTGAAGACCATCTATACTTTTGATAAAAAGCACTTCAGGGACATAGGGGAAGTGGAGGCAATGAGCCCCTGACGCCATCCGATAACAATAAACAATGGACCATGAACGATGAACATTAAAGCCGGGTCCCCTCACGGCGCACCTTTTTCCCAAAAGCAATCAGTTGCGCTCCTAAATCTTCAGCCTCCCTAATATATGCCTCAAACACATCCCTTTTAATACGACCATCGTCCAATAGTAAGTCCAAACAACTAACCACCTCTTCCAAAGATGCCTCAGCGTTGTTCAAATACCTGCTGAACTCGACGTCCGACAACTTATTCGAGCCCTCCGCTATATTCAAACAAATAGAATCTGCAGCCCGAGAAGCTTGATCCTTTAAAAGAAACCTTTCCGTATCTGGTAACCCCCTTGTTAATTCCCTGATCTTTTTCCTAAAAGATTTGGCCGCCTGATAAACCGGCCATTCCCTAAATCGAAATAATGATCTTCTACCGCCTTTGTTCATCGTTCTTGGCTTATCGTTCATAGTTCATCGTCCATTGCCCATCGTTCATCGTTCCTTGTTCATCGTTCATTGTTCATAGTTTATCGTTCTTCACGCAATCCTTTATTCATCAAGGTTTCCATTCTAACTGTCTGCCGCAGGCAGGCGCTATGCGATTTTGAGAAAGGTGTTATTTTTCTCCAAGAAATTTGCCAATTGTAAAGAATAAAAATTTGAGCCCCATCCAGGACATCAAAACCCAGATCACCAAGAACGAATTAATGACATATGAAGATGCGACCCCGGAGCTCTTTTCTTCACCCCTTCCTTTATGATGAATCTTTTATGAAAGGACAGATAACAGCTTTTCTAATGATAATGCCTTTGTGCCAGGGCGAAGCGCCGAGATAGACTCTTTTCCCTTCGAAGGTCGATAGATAAGAAATCTATCGACATCATAATTGGATACCACTTTTGACAGACGGCTGAGAGACTCCGCTATCTCAGGCCAAACGGTCCGGGAGGCTTTGGCTTCAAGGAGGATGAGTTTACGGTCTCCCGCGGGAACCAAAAAATCTACCTCAAGGCCCTGCTGATCTCGAAAATAATAGAGTTGTCTTGATCTGCCCGAATTCATTTGTAGTTTGATGATTTCTGATGCAACGAACCCTTCAAAAATAGCTCCCAGAAACGTGGAGCGGTTCAACATAATTTCAGACTCGATTCCCAGCAAGTGGCAAACAAGACCTGAATCATAAAAATAGAGTTTTGGCGATTTGATAAGCCGTTTGCCAAAATTTTCGTAGAATGGGGGCACGAGAATGATTTGAGAGGTAATTTCAAGAATGTTTAACCATTCGGAAATCGTTGGCACAGTCACCCCGAGAGGAGCCGCTAAATCTGTGCGATTCAGGATTTGCCCACAGCGGCTCGCTAAAAGTGATAAAAAACGGCGAAATGTTGCCAGATCTCGTATGGAGCTGATTGCTCGAACATCTCTCTCCAAATAGGTCTGGATGTATGACCGAAACCAGGTCTGAGAGACCGAAGGATGAGCGAGGACTTCTGGGAATCCACCGTTTAAGAGAGAAACCTTAGGGGCCTCCAAAACAGAAAATGGCAACAGATGAAACACGGCGGCTCGGCCTGCCATCGATTCAGTGGCCCCTTTCATGAGGGAAGACTCCTGGGAGCCTGTGAGCAACCATTGGCCCTTCTTATTTGGGAATCGGTCAATCTGAGTTCTTACATAGCTGAGGATTTCTGGAACATTCTGAATTTCATCCAGCATTGCAGGGGGGCGAATTTCCTCAATAAAGGAACGGGGGTCTGCCCGGAGGCGTGCAATGATATCCGGATCCTCCAGCAAATAATACTGGGCTTTGGGAAAGAGCTTTTTGAGGAGGGTGGTTTTCCCTGCTCGTCGGGGACCTGTGAGAATCAGCCCTGAAAAATGTTTGGAAGCTAACAGGAGTTCTGATTCGATCTGTCGGGGGATATATTTCATTTTGAGTATTTTAAACCGTTATTTTAAAAAACTCAAGCAAAAAAACAGCAAAATAGGACCGGGTAAATCAACCCTTCGACTCCCCCGCCTGGAGGCTATGGATTGGGGCCGCCGAATGGGTCAAATAGGTGATGGGTAATTATTTTTGCGATGGTATGAAAATCGGAAAATCTGCGCCAGACTTGTTTATATTATTTCATCGAAAATTGACAGTTGAAGATGCGACCCCGGAGCCTCATTCTACGCGATTTTGAGAAAGGTGTTATTTTTCTCTAAGAAATTTACCAATTGTAAAGAATAAAGATTTGGTCCTTATCTTTTTAATGGGTGACCCTGAATCCACTTATTACCCATCACCTATCACCTTTCTTTTCAAACCAATCCTTTATTCATCAAGGCCAGCCAATTACGATGGACAATGAACTTTGAACCATGAACTTTAAAGACAACCCCCCTCCCCCGCTTGTTCATCGTTCCTTGTTCATCGTTTATCGTTCCTAACCAATCCTTTATTCATCAAGGTTTGGATTCTCAGA
>Ga0180009_10007528_pt1 | contig 11077 bp, 9 predicted proteins | sample OS_PC_MetaG_FD_123537 | JGI IMG/M metagenome (GOLD analysis project Ga0180009, IMG submission 123537) | Groundwater microbial communities from the Aspo Hard Rock Laboratory (HRL) deep subsurface site, Sweden - OS_PC_MetaG | ecosystem: Environmental > Aquatic > Deep subsurface > Groundwater...
GTATCTGCAAACCCTTCAAGATTGCTTAAGATCCCCGCAACTATCAGGAACAATAATGCGATAATTCCCAACAGGCTGAACACGGGTATAAGTTTTTTTGCCAGGGTTTCGTTGAGCTTTCTAAACAGCATGCCGATGCCAAGCGGAATGATTACCAGAACAATAATGGTTAACGCGATGGTGTTTGTCGGCACTTTTACATCAGGAATATTTGAGCAGTATGCACTCAAAAGCAATGGGACAAAAAATATGGAAAGAACCGTGGACAGGGATGTCAAGGAAACCGAAAGCGCCACATCCCCCTTTGCATAATGGGTCATTAAATTTGAGGTAACACCGCCGGGTGAGGCAGTTATTAAAATCATGCCCACATAGATATAGGGGTAGTCTTCGTGAAAACCCATGAAATAACCCAGAACCGCTGCAATCAGGGGCATGATCCCAAACTGAAGGATTTCTCCGATAATAATTCCCCTGGGCTTTGAAATCAGTACGGTAAAATCCTGGCCGGTTAATGTAAGCCCCATGCCGACCATAACGAGAAAAAGCATCAGAATAATCATCAGCTTAAAAATCTTGTCAAGTACCGGTTGTACCGGAGGCGTTATAAACTGTGCAAACTGGTAATTTTTGTCCTCGATTTTTAAATCAAGCACCTTGATGTTGAAATCAAGTTTGCTCTCTATGAGTTTTTTCAGGTTTTGGTAAGCAGGATCATTTCTATCAGGTATGGTGAGGATAATAATTCTGCCTTCGGTGCTCCTGACAAAAAAAAGGATAGCCTGGTCGGCACTGCCTGGTTTTACGGAAGTTAAAAATCTTAGATGCCCCTTAAACTCAACCGCCTTGGCATTGTGCCAGTCAAGTGTTCTGGGATTGGTGTTCAATTGCTCGATAAGGCTGTTATTTCCACTGTTGGCAATAGCGGACAGGTGTTTATAAAAGGTTTCTCCTGAAGTTTCATCTGCACCGGCCATTGGGCAGAAAACAACAAAATATATAAAAACCGATAAGATAATGCCCAGCAGTTCCCAGTTTAAATCCCTTTTTATTTGATTGAATGCTCTAAAGATCAAATTTCACCTCCCATATGCTGTTGGAAATTCCGCGCACTTCCAAAGTAACCGGTGGCTCCGTAAATTAAAATGGCGGTGCCGGGATCGCAAATTGTGATTTTGCGGTTCGTTCAAGCTGTTCCTGTTTTTTCTTCTTCAGATACATCGTCTGTTTTAAGCCGCGATCCAACAAGGTATGATAAGCTATGGCGGCGGTAGTCCCGTGATAGATGCGCTTGCCAAAACGTCGAATGATATCCCAATCGATTTCGATGCCCAATCCCGGTCCGTCCGGGATTTTTATGCGCCCTTCCTTATCAGGCGTAAAACCTCCCTTGATAAAGCGGGCCCAGTATTCCGGTTTCCAGTTTCCTTCTAATGGGTATTCAAGCAGGCTGCGATCATTAGGCGGCAAAACCCCCACGAGTTGCAACGCCACGGCAAATCCCAATCCCGTTGTCCAGGTATGCGGACAATATTTGAGCTTTTGAGAATCGTTTGTATTCTCCTGATTGCGTCTTTGGATTTCACGAATTAACCAGTAAACGATGGAAATACCGCCGGCATATGTGCCGCCGGCCATGACGGCGTCCGGTTGATAGATATCCAGACTGCCGATATCCAGCATGGCTTTGAAATCGCGCCAGGTTGAGTTTATTTCTCCCCCGGCAATGGGTGTTTTTGTATTTTTTCGAAGTTCGGCCAGAGCTTCAAAATTGCCGCGATTCAGAGGTTCCTCCAACCATTTTACGTTGTATGGCTCGATGGCCTGGGCGAATTTCAGCGCAAATGCCAAGTCCCATTTGGGCGTTTCGTCAAAAAGATGCCTTTGGGGCGCCTTTGGGGTCGGGCCAAGCTAACCTACTGTATTTTTAATATTTTAATCCCAAACATAGGTGTTTACAGGGGCTATATCGCTCTTTTTGGCCCCCAAAAGAGCGATATAGGAACTTTGCGTTTCTCGAAGTTGAAATGATTCTTCCGATTCAATTCGCTTCCGCCCTAACGCCATGCCACCCATCAAGGCTTTTATATTTCCGATAAAGTGCTCGCTGCCAACGGCAATGCTGGCGGTCCATTTATCTTCACGAATATTGTTGCCATTTTCCAGACAACTCTCAACCCATTTCCGATGAGCGATTTTCACCTTGTCATAGGCATCGAAGCCAAGGAACTCTCTTAGCCTTTCATAATTTATCAGAACGTTTTTTCGTTTTGGCTCCTGGATTTCATTGTATCCGGAATATGGCCATTCGGCAGGGTGCTTTACAACCCCCGCCCGCACCATATTCAGATCAATGTATACAAGGCACTGCATTAAATGATCGCCATCCTCGACGGCCGTGGCATGATATCGATCTTCCCAGAAAGCCCCTTTCCGTGTTTTACGTTGATTAAATTCCTGACCGGTTCTCCCGGCAATCAGTTTGATGGAGCTTGGAATAACGTCACGACCCTGATCATCGGCGACTATAAGGTGAACGTGGTTCGATGTAACGGTATAATTTAAAATCGTCAAGGCATAACGCCTTTTGGCTTCAAACAGCCACTGGAGCCACCTCCGCCGATCCTTTGAAAACTTGAGTAAAAACTCTCTTTTATGGCATCGGTGGGTGATATGCCATATCTGCCCCGGTATGTAATGCCTTTTTGCTCGCGCCATGGCTATAATGTTGTTTTTGGCCCCCAAAAGTGCAATATAGCCCTGTTTTGTGGGGCGTTTTTAAACTTATTCGCTATATTTCTGGCAAGTTATCTTGGCCCGACCCCATTTCACCCATTTCAGCTTAGCTTGGCCCGACCCCATTTCACATCCCCATTTCACATTTCGCGACTGCATTCATCCACAGATAGACGCGCCCAGCCGAAGTTCCCCCGACTTATCGAACCAATATCAGCGCAGTGGACGATCAATGGCATTGCGGACTCGTTTCCTTCCGAGGACCAAGCGGCATAACTATTATTATTTTAAGTTATCGCTAAATAAGACGGTTTAGATCATGAAATTTATACAAAACATCGAAATGTCCGATATGAGCCGTAAAATTTAGAGCTATGCAAAATGAAAAGACAGGTTCAGGTAAGGATAGAGCGCTTATAAAATATAAACGGTCTAAAATCAAGGATGTTTTGACGTTGGGGGCCGGATCTGATAGAAAGATAAAGACGATCGCCAATCGGTTTCCCCGACTATTAAAGCGTGTGATCCGGTTGGATTTATTAATGGTCTCATCGTTGAAAAATCTCCCCTTGCCCCTCTTTTTCAAAGAGGGGGATTATTCTTCTCTTTGTCTTTGATAGAGGGAAATAGGGAAATAACAATTTCATTGAAGGCGCCTATGCTACTTAAAAAATTTGTCAAAAAATTAGAGTCTCTCCGGATACACGAGAAACGAAGCCTTACGGACAAACTATATGATATCGTCTTTTACAGCGAGGACATAAAACTGTGGACTAAAATCTTTGAGGCTGAGTTTGGACCGCCCATCAAGAAAAAAGGAGACCCGCTGCCCGAAGACGAGCAGCACTGGATCAGCGATACGGGCGGGATCTGGGAAGACCAGACCCTCTATGGGGAATTTATTCACAACGGGATCGCGATCGCCAAATTCCAGCCCTGGCAGGACGGGAAGCACATCACCCTTAAGATGATGGTGTTAAAAAAGGATCCCCTCAAAAAGAGTGGGTGATCCAGGATTCGAGGGGTCAAGGATTCAGGGGTTCAAGGTTCAACAATAGCTGGTAAGCCATTAAGCTATTGAGAAGCTTTACGCCACAAGATCTCTTGCCGCATTCCCTTTTGCTTAACAGTTTATCAGCTCATAGGCTCATTAGCTTTCAAGCCTCTCAGCTTCCCAGCCTGTGAACGCCTCCAAATCCTTAAATACATTGACACCGGCCTGGCGTTTCATGTCCAGCTTGTAGCGCCCTTCCCAGCCGAGCTTTTTCAGCCTCCGGTCAAGAATGAATTGCAGCAGGGGTCGAAAGGCATAGATCCAGATCCCCGTCCACAGGCGCCCCTGGCTGCGGACAATCTCGGAGGGCTCCCACCAGCCCATGACCTTCTGGCGGTGCAGCCAGACAAGGTATTGCAGCCGGTCCGCGTCCAGGTGCCGGGTTTTCACATTGGCCCAGATGCCGTTATACCACTTGTAATCATGGGGGTTGGTCACCAGCCCCTGGTCCAGCAGCTCCTGGCGCATGGCGGTTTTGGGATAGGGTGTCAGGATCTGGCAGTAGGCGGTGTCCGCTTCGATCGATTTCAGGAAGTTATAGTTTTCAATAATATCCGTTTCATCATCATCCGGAAAACCGAAAATCAATCCGGCAAACACCATGATGCCGTACTTGTGGCACATTTGCACGGCTTTGCGCGAGGCGCCCACGATGTCGCCCTTGCGCGCTACCGCCAGATTTTTCTTGGACACATTTTCAATCCCCAGATAGATGGATTTAATGCCCGCCAGCGACATTTTGCGGATCATCTCTTCGTTGCGGGACATGGAGATACAGTCGGCCTGCACAATCAGGTACAGTTTTTTATAGTTACGGGCGATAATCTCGTCGCACAGTCTGATCACGCGGTCCGGATCAAGCACCAGGTTGTCGTCCACCACAAAGATCCGGCGGGTTCTGCGCTGATAATAGATTTCATCGATATCGGCCAGTACCCTCTCAATCGGAAAAGTCCGGAAGGTCTGCCCGTACATGTGCTTCATGCTGCAAAACGAGCAGGTGCGGGTGCAGCCCCGGGATGTTTCCAGGACTTCGATCTTGGAGTTCATGATATGATAACCCCTGGTCAGTCGCCGCTTATCGCGGATGGGTCGCTTCAAACCGGACAAATCCAGAAGCTCGCCCCTGGGGTTGTGTACAAACTGCCCTCCGTTTTTGTAGGACAGGGAGGGAATATCTTCAATCCTATCTTTGCCTTCCAGGGCATTGACCAGCCGCCGGCAGGCTTCTTCGCCTTCGCCCCGGATCATAAAGTCGATCAGGTCGGCTTCAGGTGCGTCGGCGATCTCTTCGTGCATCAACGTGGCATGATAGCCGCCGATAACGATTTTAGCATCAGGCAACAGATGTTTGATGAAACGGATTAATTTCACACAGGTGTCATACTGCCAGGCCATGGCCGACAGGCCGACAAGTTTCGGGCGAATTTTCAGCAGAGTTTTCGTCAGATACTTTCGCAGCCGGCTGCGCTTGCGGATCAGGTCGATGATATAGACCTGGTGGTCTTCATCGATGTTCGCGCCAACGCTGGCAATGCCGCAATTGGGCATGTGAAAGGCGGCCTCGTGCATAATTACCGGCGCGACATCCGGCATGGACATTATAACAATTTTCATAAATACTTACCCGCGGTTTGAAGCGGAACGCTATCTTGTCACTGTTGCTGCAACTGCAGGGATGACAACTGATAGAATACGACCGGGAAATTAAAGGTCGATTTTTTTCAGCATCAGGCAGGTATTCACTCCGCCAAAGGCAAAATTCTGAACAGCGGCAATGCGGATATCCGTCTCCAGATGGTTCACCGCATGCTGGATCATGGCGCACCTTTCATCGATCTTCTTCAGGTTCAGTGTCGGGGCGATAAACCCGGCTTCCATCATATAAAGGGTGATGATCGTTTCGATTGCGCCGCAGGTAGCCATGGTGTGTCCCATGTAACTCTTCAGCCCGGCAACCACTGGTGAGTTGCCGTATATCTTTGCGATGGCTTGGGCCTCGATCACATCCCCCATCTTGGTGCCGGTGGCATGCGCGCTGATAAAATCGACTGAATCCGGACCGATGCCGGCATCCTTGAGTGCCAGCCGGATGGTTTCGGTAATGCCGTCCAGATTGGGTAGAATCAGGTCGCCGCCGTTGTTGTTGCATGAAAACCCGATGATTTCTCCCAGGATGTGCGCCCCCCGTTTTTTGGCAAATTCGTATTCTTCCAGCATCACGGCGCCGGCGCCTTCGCCCACCACCAGACCGTCCCGCTGGGCGTCGAAGGGACGCGGCGTCAGATGGGGGGTATCATTGAACGCGGTTGAACATGCCAGCAGGTTGTCAAACACCGCCACCGTGGTGGTATCATATTCGTCGGCCCCGCCGCAAAGCATGGCATCCTGCATACCGAATTTGATCATTTCGTATCCGAAGCCGATGGATTGGCTGCTGGTGGTGCAGGCGGTGGATGATGATATGACCCGGCCGGTAATGCCGAACATCTTGGTGATGTTCACGGCGGTGGTGTGAACCATTGATTTTAAATAATCCACCGCGCCGATGGAGGCAAACTTGGCGTCGGTTTGACCAAAGAAACATTTGTATATCTGCCGTTGAATGGTGGGGCTGCCATGGGTGGAACCAAACGCTACACCCAGTCGGCCGGAGGTGATAAAAGCCGAATCCAGACCGGAGGCCTCCAGAACCTCCTTGGCAACCTGGCAGGCGTAATAAGAGACCGGCCCCATGGTTTTACGATGATGACGCGTAAAATCATACGCCACCGGGTAATCCACCGTCCCATAGACCCCGGAGTGGATATAATCGGTAAGGAGATCATCCGACCGCAATTTTTTAACGCCGGAAATTCCCTCCACCAGATGCTTGACGATTTCCTCTTTGGCGTGCCCAATCGGCGTTATCGCCGACGCCCCTGTTACGACTACTTTTCGTGTCATTGCCATCCCCGTGAAACTATCTTTTACCTAAACTGATCGTTTCAAATTTTAAAAGAGTACCAAATATCTTTTATTTTTAATGAATTATATCGATTTGTATTTTTAAAATTAGAAACCCTTCGGGATTGCCGATCTTACCGCATCTACTGCGTCAGATGCCGTCCCGCATAGTTAACTATAGCAGAACGACATCTTCCTTGTATCTGCGGCAATCTCGACAATCGCTCAATTTAGGTTCTACATTAATTTACCAATACACTATCCCCTGGTGTAATTCAAAATAAATATCCGCGTTCTGAAAAATGGTGTCCCGAGTCGCAGCAAGAAATGGAATGGAACGGTTGTTTATTAGAGCTTTAAATCTAAAAACGGCTCAAAATGATACCATTGCAGCGGATGACGCCGCAGCGTTTCCTCGAGGATATCTGCGTACTGCTGCGCAGCGTGTTGAATCGCCGCGGTTCTTTCCCGCCGTGAGGATACCCGGATATAGATGGGTTTTGACATCGTGAAGTGATATTGCCGCTTCCCGGTCCGGAAGGCAAAAAAAATAAAGATGGGGGCTCCGGAAAGGAGCGCAAGCAAATAGGGCGCTTCAGGCAGGCGAACGTCATGCCCCAGGAATTTCACCGGAACGGTGCGCTGGTCCTGTTTCCAGATGAGGTCTCCGGTCAGGGAAACAGTTCCGCCCGATTCGATAAACTTGATGCCCTCAATAAAGTCCAGCGCTGATCCGCCCTGCTCGTCCACAGCGATGATGGTGATGCCGCTTTGGGAAAGACTTTTCTTTTGAATCCCCTCCAGCTGTTCCTTGTATTTGACGCCCATATACAGCAGGAGTCGAAGGTCCTGCTTTTTGCGCTTTAAAATATGGGCGGCGACCTCCCAGTTCCCCATGTGCGACATGAGAAGAATGCCGCCTTCTTTCCTGCGGCGGGCTTCTTCCAGATGGTCCAACCCTTGGGAAGTGGAAGTAATATCATCGTGTTCCGTTAACAGGAACCTGTCAAAAAACACATCCGTAAAATTATGGAACTGCCGCCAGGCACACCACCGGTGATACAGCCCGTTTCGGTCCGGAAACAATATGCGATAAAACCTGACGCTGTTTCTAACCCTGAAGGGAAAAAAGAGATAATAGCCGGTGGCGACAACCCAGGCAAAAACGGCAAAAACCCACAGCCCCAGCATCCTGGACAGCCTGATTATTATTCTATAGAAGATAATGCGCATAATTTGAGACCTAACATTGCTACAGTAGCCGGCTAAAGCTTATTTGCCGATTTGGTTATTCTTTCAATTATTGGGGGAAAAGGGTTCCAGGATTGGACGACCTCCTTTTTATGGTGTTAATGTTTTTAGGTTCCGAAAAACACTATACACCAAGGTCGTCCGTTTTTCATATTACCAAGGGTTCAGGGGTTCAAATGATCAACAATAGCTGGTAAGCCATTAAGCTAATAAACTGTTGAGAAACTTTATGCCACAAGATCTCTTACCGCGTTCCCTTTTGCTTAACAGCTTATCAGCTCATAGGCTCATTAGCTTTCCAGCCTGCCAGCTTCATAGCCTAATTGCTTTTCACTCGAATCCTTGGCCCCTCGACCCCTTGAATCCTAATTATATTACCAACTCTTTTTGTGATGATCCGTTGTATTTTTAACTTGAGCATTCCTATCGAAGCAAAGACGAAAACACCCTCCGGAAAATCAGCCGGGCAAAGGTGCTTGAATTTCGAAAGAAATCAACAAAGGGCCGAAAGTGCGATATCCTCTCCCCAGCGACCTCATAATTGACCTTGACAGGGGCTTCTAATACAGGGATTCCGTTCCACCCGGCCCTGACAAGGATTTCAACTTCAAACTGATAGCGCCGGGCAACAACACCCAGGTTCATGGCCTCAGGCAACGGATAAATCCGGAACCCGCTCTGGGAATCCCGCAGGCGGGGGCCGCCTGAAACAAACACCCAGAAGTTTGAGAATTTTCGCCCGAACCGGCTGGTCCAGGGGACATGTTCTACCGCCATCCCCGTGCGCATCCCCACCATGATGGGCCGCTGACCTGCCGGGATGGCGTTTATCAGATTCAAGGCATCTTCCGGATGATGCTGCCCGTCCCCATCGATGGTGATGGCCCAGTCCGCAATTTTAGACGCTTCGGCAAACCCGGTCAGTAACGCCGCCCCCTTTCCTCTGTTCTCGTCATGGCGCAGCATGTGAATGCCGCTAATGGGTGCAAGGTTTTCCCGGGTGGAATCCGTCGAGCCGTCATCGACAACAAATACCGGCAGGCTTAACCGCATGGCTTTTTCAACAACCGCCGCCACCGCCTTGCCATGATTGAACACCGGTATGACAACGGCAAATTTTCCCTCTTTACTGATTGCGGATGAATCCATGAACGATATTCTCTGCGCTCTCTGCGGCTCTGCGGTGAAATGAAATATTATTCGTAATCGTATTTATGAATACTCTTACTTAGCCGTATTTATAAAATCCGGCAAATAGGCCAATCCCCACGTCCCCGGCCCCATGTGGACGCCGGAAGTCAGGGACAGCGGCTGCAAACGGATTTCCGCCCGCGGGTACAGGACTTCAATCCCTTTCCAAACCGTTTCATTGACCCATTCGAAGTTGTCCGAATATTCCAGCATAATGAACGGGGCGGACTTCTTTGTGAAGCTCTCTTTCAGGCGATCCAGCGCAAACGCCAGCTGCTCTTTGCGGTTTTTTACCATACCGACCTTTTTGGCCCCTTCGGCCAGCGGGCTGATAATCGGTTTGGCCCGGAACATGTCGCCAAAAAACGCACCGGACTTGGAAAGCCGGCCGCCGGCCGCCAGATATTTCAGCTTGTCCAGAAAGACGTACTCTTTGCACTGATCCACCGCTTTTTCGGCAAAATCAACCACCGACTCAAAATCATTGCCTTTGGCGGCGAACCGGGCGGTTGCCAGAGCGATGGTCCCCAGCCTTCCGGACGCCGCCCCCGTATCAATGATTGTCAGGCGATTCTCTGGATCGTTTTTCTGTTTCCATTCCATGGCAACGCCGTAATTTCCCGTAAAAACTGACCCCACAGACAGATATAAAACCCGCTGATATTGCTGGACCACCCTTTGGTAATGCTGGTGACGTTCAAATACAGATGCCTGGGACGTCGACACCTTTACGCCCCGGCCCATGGACTGATAGAGATGGGACGCGGAAAAACGGGTTTCCGGCAGGGATTCATCCCCGGCCGTAATATAACTGTCCAGAAGGGTAAACCCCAGGCTGCGCGCGTCCTCACGGGTCAGCGAACCGGCCGCGTCGGTCATGATATGAACGGAGCCCCGGGTCTGCTGTTGTTTAAATTCCGCCGCCTGAACAGCAAGATTGTCATCCGACCACTTTACAATTTTTCCGAAAGATTTAATCCGTTCTTCCGCCTCCCGGGCATTGTGGGTATGAAAGTGAACCTTTACATAGTCCCGGTGGGGAATCATCACGACGCTTTCACCATATTCCGAGAAGGATTCGATCTTTTCCGGGTCCGCCTCCTCCAGACGGATAAGCGTATCCACACAGTGCCCTTTCACATGGTCTTCTCGGAAAGCGGACTGAACCCGCAGCTGTCCCTTGAATGTTTTTGTAACCGGATCAGCGGCAGCCGTCGCACCTGTCAGGCTGCTGAAAAAACCGCTGAAAAATATAAACATCCCCAAAGCGCCCGAATCAACCACGCCGGCGGCTTTGAGCCGGGGCAGGAGGTCGGGAGTGCTTTTTACAGCCCTTTCCAGATGGGCTATCATGCCGGCAGCATATCCGGAATTGTGGATAAAATTGTGGGCTTCCAAATGTTCCACCAGCGCGTCAAAAACCGTCAGCATGGTGCCGTGCAGGGGATTAAACACCGCCTGGAAGGCCAGATCTCTTCCGTCTCTGGCTGCCTGCAAGAGCCGTTCGCCGGAATCCGCCTCTAAAAACCCGCTAAAAAAACGGGCGGCAATGTTTCCGGAGTTTCCTCTGGCCTGTAGCATGAGCTGATGAATCGTTTTTTCGCGGTCATTGTTCAGGGCTCTGAGAGGGGCAAGACTGACAGTCAGGTTGCGCCCGGTATCACCGTCGGCAACCGGGAACACGTTGATCTTGTCAAGCAAATCCGACCAGGCCGTTAAACACTCAAAACCCGTGACATGTGCGGTCTTAAAATCAGACACCATAGCTCCTAATATCCCAGGGCCGCGCGAATATCCCCCGGGATTTCAAACATGATTTCCATATCGGGATGTCTTACCGCAACCTGCTCACTCCTGCCCCTGGCGCAAATCTGGTTGTTTTTAAGCAGTCGGATTTCA
>Ga0180009_10007529_pt1 | contig 11074 bp, 8 predicted proteins | sample OS_PC_MetaG_FD_123537 | JGI IMG/M metagenome (GOLD analysis project Ga0180009, IMG submission 123537) | Groundwater microbial communities from the Aspo Hard Rock Laboratory (HRL) deep subsurface site, Sweden - OS_PC_MetaG | ecosystem: Environmental > Aquatic > Deep subsurface > Groundwater...
TCGCCGAGCACATCTATTATAAATTTCCTCACATCCCTGTCCTGAGTATTGAAAGCCTCAATTAAAAAAAGCGTAGCTTTTTTATCCAGCTTTATGAGGGTTTCTATGGCTGAGTTTCTCGCTCCTGCATTATCATCATAAAGAAGGGCAATCAAGCCATTGATATATGCCTCGACGGGATAGTCATTAAGCATGATGTCAACTGCTGTTTTTCTCACCCTCCAGCTGACATCTTTCATTGCCTTAAGAAGCAATCCGATAGAGGCATCGGAAGCGGCGCCTCTCAGGCTCTCAACAGCTTCTCTTCTTACCTCTACATCTTCGCTGTCAAGCAGATTTTCCAGTTCCTGCATCTTTTTCCTCTATGAGAGATGTAGATTCTTCTCGCATCAGTCCCGACATGGAGTCGGGATTCGCCGAGGAGAACGAGTCCGAGGAGGCGGAAAGCACTATTTTTTCCTCTGACGTAAGAAGCCTTTCAATATTAAGAAGTATTATTATCCTGTCTTCTTTTTTGCCGAGACCTGTAAGGTATTCTGTCTTCAGACCTTTAAACATTGCCAGTGGAGTAGTTATCTCCTCATGAGTAAATGAAACTATCTTGTCTATTTCATCAACCAGAAGCCCTACCTTCTCATCCTCATAGCGGACAACAATTACCCGGCACTTCCCGGTTTCGGCATGAATACCGAACCTCTTTTTGAGGTCAAGCAAGGGGATTACGTCACCCCTGACATTTATAACGCCTGAAATAAAATCTGGCAGTCCGGGAAGAAAATAGATTTTCTGCGATTTCAGTATCTCAACAACCCTGCTTATGTTGACGCCGAAATCTTCTTTCCCTATTTTAAAAACAGCAAATTTTTCCATAACTCCTCTTAGAACAGTAGAGCAGCAGCTCAGTAGTAAAGACTTAAAAACTATTGCTCTATTGCTCTGCTGCTCTTTTAACTTTTAACCTTAAATGCCGACATCTCTTTTTTGAGCAGCTCAATCTCATTAAAAAGCGTTGTCAGGGAGATTGAGACCTCTTCAACATCTTTTATGGTAGTCATCCCTATTGCCCTCATCTGTTCCATTGCGGCCGCAGTGCTATCGTTCACTTTCTGGTAACTTGATGTCGCCTCTCCTACCTGCTTTATCCGCTCATCTGCAAGCTCAAGATTCATTGATACCGCTTTTATCCCTGCTGCCTCTTCCTCGGCGCCGCGCTTGACAATATCCGCCGCGTCTTTAACATCGCTCACACTCTCAAGCGGATGGGCTGTCCCTTTCTGCTGTTCCTGTGTTGCCTTGGCGGTATGTTCCATCATCTTACGGATATTCTCCACCGCAATTGCAATCTGTTTAAGTCCTTTAGCCTGTTCCTCTGTTGCCCTTTCTATCGCCTCTGCCATTGCAGCAGAGGTCCGTGAAACTTCCAGCGCCCTTGACATGTCTTCTCCCGACTTGTAAACAAGGGTATGACTTTCGCCTGCCCTGTTCATACTGCTGTTTATTGCCTTTACGGCATCTGCTATTTCAGACTGTATTGTCTTTATTATGCTGGATATCTCTTTTGTTGAAGCGGCAGTCCTGTCGCTCAGCCCTCTTATCTCATCAGCCACAACAGAGAAACTCTTTCCGTATTCACCTGCCTGCGCTGCAAGTATTGCGGCATTCAGGCTCAGGAGATTTGTCTGCACTGTAACATCCTTAATTACCTTCAATATCTTTTCTATATCCGCTGACCTGCCGCTGAGCCGGCTGACTATCTCAGAAGAGCTTTTTATCTCTGCCACCAGCGTATCCATACTGTTTATGGCGTCTGAAACCGCATCTATGCCCTGCCCTACTACAAGAATCAGCAATATTATCACGGTAAAATTCGTTACGAGGGTATTTTTAATCTTTACCTTCTCTATCATTCCTACACCCCCTTCTTAATATCTGTCATAGCCATTGGGTTCGCTGTAAGCAGATGTTTTATCATCATGACAGCATCCCCAGTTTTAACATCATGGCCTTTACGCTGTCATAATCCTCATCCCTTGCCGCGGTAAAGCCGGTATATGCCTTACCTATGGATTTAAGTATTAGCTCCCCTTCTGCAGAGGTATCACTCAGGGCAGTTAAGGCTGACTTCAGCATAGAGACCTCCTCTTTGCTCAACGACTTGTTGACGCAAATATTGAACTCGGGGATATCGCCTGAAATCTTTAAAAACTTTAAGCCCTGTTCTTTGAACCTGTGCGCAGTGTTTTCCATGACGCCGCCTGCATCAAAATCACCGCTGAGAACAGCCTTTGCGACATCATCGTGACTGCCGAGATAGTTGTAGTGATGGAGGTCCTTCATATCTATGCCTGCCTCTAAGAGCATTGCCCTCGGAACAATATAGCCTGTAGTTGAATAAGCATCCACAAAGGCAAATGTCTTGCCTTTTAGTTCTTCTACTGAATTAATGTTCTTATCCGGCCTTGTGATTATCACAGCGTGCTGATAGGGCTTGCCTTCTCTTAATGCCTTTGCAATCACCTCAATATCATAGCTGCTGCGGGCAGCGATATAGGAAGATGGACCCATAGAACACAACTGCGTAATGTTCTTGCCTATGTCATTACATGCCTCCTCAAAATCTACAGACGCCTTAAGTTCAACCTTCCTGCCGAGCTTCCTGCTGAGATAATCTGATAGGGGGCCAAATGTCCTTAACATCTCCACAGGCGATCCCAAAGGCACAATCCCAAATTTTATCACGTCGCTACTTTTCTCCTCGGAAAATTTAAACCTTCCTATTTCTGCGTTAATCAACTCTGCCTCTTTCTGGAGGCCTCTCAGTGAATTACTTACATTAAATGCAAGGTCGCGATTGCTTTTGGGAATATCCTTGATCTTTTCTACGGATTTCCACATCTGATTAGAGCCTATCTTTTGTTCAGCAATTGCCTTGAATATCTGCTGGCTTTTTTCAGAAACCATTTCTATTGCCCCTGATATATGTTTGCTGGTTTCCGCCTGCTCGTCAGTCGCTGTCCTTACCTGATGAGATATGTCCCTCATCTTCTCTGTTGCGCCCATAATCAGGGCTGTGCCCTTTGCCTGCTCTGATGTTGCCTTGGCAATCATGCCTGTCATGTTTTTGATGCGCTCCATTGCCTCTGAGACAAGACTTATCGCCTTTGCCTGTTCACCTGTGGAACGATCAATGGAGAGCGCCATCTCGGAAGACTTCTTAGAACTGTCCAGAATCTTCTTTAATGCCTCTGACGCCTCTCTTGAGAGTTTTAACCCTTCATCAACTGACTTCAGCCCTTCTCCCATCGCCTGAATAGTGCCTTTTACCTCCTGCTGAACAGACTGTATGAGAGAGCCTATCTCCTGAGTTGAGAACGCTGTCCTCTCTGCAAGGTCTTTAATCTCCTCCGCAACGACTGAAAATCCCTTCCCGTGCTCTCCTGCCTGCGCTGCGAGTATAGCGGCATTCAGGGCAAGAAGTGTTGTCTGGTCGGTAATATCATCTATCACATTGAGTATCTTGCCTATCTCATCTGACCTGACGCCAAGCTTTTTTACAAAATCGTTTGTTTTCTCAACAGAAGACTTTATATTCTTCATCCCATCCATAGTTTTTTCTATAGAGGTCATCCCGAATGTTGATGCGTCAGTCATGACTTTCTGCGATAGTTTTGCAGACTCTTTTGCATTCGTCTCAACCTCTTTCACAGAAGAGGTTATTTCCTCTATGGCAGAAAGCGTCTCATCTGTTGCGATTGAAAGATTATCGGCATTCTGTGCAACTTCTTTTATCGTGGCGGAAAGTTCTTCAATAGAAGAGGACGTCGCATCAACAGCGCCTGAAAGGTCGTGGGTATTGTTCTTTACATGTCCTATGGCATTAGCCATCTCCTCCATTGAGGCTGCTGTCTCTTCCGTTGATGCGGCAAGCTTTTCAGTGCTCTCGGTAATCTCTGATATAGCGGCGTTCAGTTCCTCAACCGAACTTGAGATATCCGCTATTGCCTCTGCCTCAAACTGTGTGCCGTCGAGCACCTTTTTTGAGTCCTTTCCGACAGTTTCAACAACACGCGCGACCCTTTCCGAGATATCCTTTATCCTCTGCAGTATCCTTCCTACTGCGCTGAGAGACTCTTTTATGGGGCTGCTTAGCCGCGCAACAATCTCACTTTTGCTCTTTATGTCCACATCAAATGAAAGGTCGCCTTCTGCCAGCTTCAATGCAGCCTTTTCCATAGTCTTAATAGGCAATATTACCATTCTTCTGAGCATGAGCCAGAGCACAAGGCTGAAACCCAGTGCGCCGACAATCGTCAGTAAAATAACGGTTATTACTGATTTCTTTGCCTTTTCATATTGTTTTTCTATTGAGAGCGAAACCTTCACGGCGCCGAGCACAGCTCCTTCCTGCGCATGACATCCCTTGCATTCAGCGGTATTTTCAAGCGGCTTGTAAAAGGTATACCCTTTTACATCTTCTATCACAATAGGCGCTTTAGTGCTTACAATCTTCTTCATTGCGTCAGATTCAGTTACGGGAGCATCTTTCCTGAATGCCTCTTTACCTTCGGAATTCACAACATGGAGGTCGGTTATGCCTGCGGTTCCGCGCAAACCGTCTATAAGCTTTTTCGTAAGGTCGGGCCTGTTTTCCTGCATTGTCATTTCAATGTCTTTTTTTATGATTTCAGCCGTGGTCTCTGAATTTTCTCTCGTAATACCATAAAGAGTTGACTTCTCTATAAGCATAGTCATTGTGCCCGCAAGGACGACACCTACAAGAAGCATGACTAAGACAGAAATAATTATCTTTAATTCAAGTTTTTCTCTCATAAGACCTCCGGTTTAAATAAGTGCCAGTGAATAGTGAATAGTGTAAGTGTCAGTCAACTGAAAACAGACACTGAGCACTGATACTGGTTTCATTTTAGATTTATATCCGCCGCCGCCTCCAGACGTATGACCGAGATAAACCTGCCGTTATAAAGAACAACACCAGCTACGAACATCAGGTCTGACTCGCTGAGATGAGCCGGCGGCTCTGCAATGTCGGATTCATCAATGCGAATAACACCGTTTATCCTGTCTATCATTGTCCCGATACGTCCCTTTGGGCCTTTCAGCATCAGTATCTTTTTACGCACTTTGCCTGATGCGCCGTTATCTTTAATTGAGAGCCTCTTTTTCAGGTCTAAAACAGGCATCACCTTTCCCCTGACAGAAGTTATCCCGAGGATGTAATCCGGCGCCTTTGGAACCATTGTGATTTGCTGGGGAATGAGAATCTCTTCAACTTCAGATATCCTGAAGGCAAATTCTTCTGCCGCAAGCTGAAACGTAAGAAGTTCTATTATGCCTGAGATTGTCTCTTCAGGTTTAGCTGTTTTTGAAACAGATTCAGTCCCGATTTGTCGGGACTCCGAAACAGCCTGAGCAGGCACATAGGTCTGTGATTTTGCCCCTGACCCCTGACTTCTGACTTCTGATTGCTGTTTACTGTCTTCTGTTTTCTCAGAGGTGACTGGCGGCTGTTGAGCGCCTGCTGTAATATCATCGGCAGCCTTGTCCTCTGACTTCTGAGCGCCGCCTTCCCCGGCCTCGCTTCGCGAAGCGGGGCAGGCTGGCTTTCCTTCTTTTTCGCCTCGCCGGATCTCTGATTCTTCTTTAATCTTTTTTCTAATTTTCGCTATATCCATTTAGTCCAAACTCCTGAGCAGCTTCGTTAATTAATTGTCTATCAATCATCCTGTATTCATGACCAAGCCCGCTTAAGAGCGCGGCAGTCGCCAGGCTGTTAATCAATCTCGGGACACCGCCGGAATATGCATGAAGCGCCTTTAACGCCTCGGCAGTAAACAACTGCTCCTCGCATCCGCCCACCCTCAGCCTGTGTTCCACATAACCAATTATTTCATCTTCGCTTATCGGCCCCAGGTGATAAAAAAGTCCGATGCGCTGCTTCAACGGCAGATATGCCTTATGATTTAACCTGCGCCTTAAGTCCGGCTGTCCAACAAGTATAAGACTTAAGAGATTTGCGTCATCAAGCTGAAAGTTTGTAAGCAGCCTGATCTCTTCAAATGTATCCTTGTTCGGGATAAGCTGAGCCTCATCTATGATTATCACAGGCGTAATCCCTGCCTGATAATCTTCATAAACCTTTGAATCTATCGCCTCAAGAAGGTCATCCTTAAAGCTCGAAAATCTGCCTGAGACGGCAATATCAAACCGCTTGGCAACTGTCCTGAGAAACTGTGTCGGCGTGAGGCGGGGGTTAATAATAAGAATAATCCTGTATTTTTCTCCGAGCGAGTCTATCAGCGCCCTTATGAGCGTAGTCTTACCGCAGCCGATATCGCCTGTCAGGACAACAAGTTCTTTTTCTTCAACCGCATACTGCAGTCTTGCAAGCGCCTCTTCATGGGCTCTGCTCATGAAAAGAAATTTAGGGTCGGGTGTTTTAGTAAAAGGTCTGCGTTTTAATCCATAGAATTCCTCATAGATCATAAATGCCCCCTTTTACCCTGTTAGATTAGAAAGCCACGTCCTTTCTAACGGGGTTTACTTTTTGTTTGGCGACAGCACTATCTATAAGACCGTCAACATCTATGACGAGAATAACTTCATGCTTGCCTATCTCTGCCGCGCCTGCAAAACCTCGAATGCCTGTAAAATACTCTCCAAGTGATTTAATAATTATTTCGTGCTGCCCGAATAACTCGTCAACCATCAACCCGTGCCTTTTGTTTCCGGTTCCTGTGACAACGGCAAAAAACCTATCAGGTTCTTCATCCGTCAGGGCAAGAACCCTTCCGATATTTGTTATCGGAAGCATCTCGCCTCTCAAATTATAAACATCCTTTCCCTCAACAGTCTGGATATCGCCCCTCGTAATAACAAGCGTCTCTGATATGGAAGTAAGCGGTATCCCAAACTTCATGGTTCCAACTCTTACGATAAGCGCTTTTATGATGGCAAGGGTAATCGGAATCGTCAGGGTAACCGCAGTGCCCCTGCCTTTCTCTGTATCAATTTCAGCAAAGCCGCCTATAGCCGCAAGTTTCTCTTTTACAACATCCATGCCTACACCACGGCCTGACACCTCACTGACCACCTCTTTTGTGCTGAACCCGGGCCTGAATATGAAATTTACAAGTTCCTTGTCGTCAATCTCTGCGCCTTTATCCAGAAGTCCTTTCTCGATTGCCTTCTCTTTTACCCTTTGAATGTTAATGCCTCCGCCGTCGTCTTTTACCTCAATGATAACGTGGTTGCCGCGCTGGGATGCCTTCAGAATAATGGTTCCTGATTCCTTCTTCCCATTTTTTTTCCTTTCTTCCGCAGACTCTATCCCATGGTCAATCGCATTTCTTACAAGATGCATCAAAGGGTCAATTACTTCCTCTGCGATATATTTGTCAATCTCAGTGTCCTCGCCGTACATGACAAACTCTATGCGCTTTTCTATCTCCCTTGAATATTTCCTTATAACCTGCGCAAGCCTTGAAAATATCTGCCCTATGGGCACCATCCTTATCTCAAGAACCTGGCTCTGAAGTTCAGCCTGTTTCCTTTCCAGCGTCTGGGAGATTTTATTCACATCAGCAATCAGCGGAGAATGTCCGTAAATCTCTGCGAGTTCTTCGCTTATCCTTTTTACAGCGCCTTTCGCAAGCGTCAGCTCGCCTATAGTATTAAGAATCCTGTCCAGTTTCTCTATGTCCACTCTAACGGTTGTAGTTGTGCTTTTAAGCGTAGTTTCCTGAGACTTCTGCTGGGGCGCAGCCTCTACAGTTTTCTGGCTGACCAGTGTGTCAAGTTCACACCTTATCGTATCCTTAAGTTTTTCTACAGGCTCAAGGCTCCCGAACATGAGATTGAAACCTATGGAACCCGGCGGAACATTTGAAGAGGTAGGCAGCATAGATATCAGTTCGCCTTTTGACTTTATTGTCTTTGTAAATTCTTCCAGCGCTTCATCAAAATCCGACAGCGAGAAAACCGCCTTTGCAAGATAAATCCACTTTCCTTCCTGTATATTAGTCTTTAACCTGTGCTCTTCGTATTCTGTCAGTACCCTGAGCATGGACTCATCAATGAGACCCTTAAGCTCAGGCCCCTTTGTCTTCCCAGAGAGAGAATTTCTGAACACCTCTATATTCTTAAGATGTCCGCTTACATCCTGTTCTTTATCTTTATCTTTATCCTTGATGATCTCTTCAACAAGCAGCCTCAGTATGTCAATATTATTAAACAGAAATCTTACAACTTCATCTGAAATATCAACCTTGCCGAGTCTTATCTCATCAAGCAGGGACTCAAGCGCATGGCTGAGGTCTGAGATGCCCTGATGCCCGAAGAGCCCTGAAAGCCCCTTGAGCGTATGTATAGAGCGGAAGAGCGCATTAACGCTGTCGGGATTCGCTCCTGTTTGAAAGGTATCCTGTATCTCAAGGATCAGTCTGCCCGACTCTTCAAAGAGGTCTGATGCTTCAGCTATAAACTCTTCTTTGGCTGAGATCATAAGTTCAGTACTTTCCTTACGACATCCTGTAATTCCGAAGCCTTGAATGGTTTAGTTACGTATGCGGTCGCTCCAAGCGCCATTCCCCTCTTTTTATCCTCCTCGCTCTTTTCAGTGGTAACTATGATAAGCGGGATATTGCTATATCTCTGGTTGCTCCTGACAAAATTTATCAGTTCAAGTCCGGTTATGTCAGGCATATTAATATCCGTGACAACCAAATCAAAGTCCTGAGCAGGAAAGAGTTTTAAGGCGTCAAAACCTGTGGGCGCTTCAACGATGTTAAAGTCTCCGAGTTCCTCTATAACTGCCCTTATCAGAGAGCGGGTAGTTGTTGAGTCTTCAACTATCAGAATTGATTTCATGTAACCCCCGAAAGAAATTCAAAGTTTAAAATTAAAAATGTAAAATTAAGGAAAGTCTTTGAATTTTGTCCCGAATAAATTTCGGGATTGCATTTTAATTTTTGCATTTTAATTTATTTTAAATGGGTCAACTGTAGTTTAACAAATAACAACAAAAAAATCATCCCGAACTGTCCAAGTCCTGCCATCTCATTTTCTCCAGCCATAAACAGAACGCCTCTCTGGAAAATATCGCTCGCAAATCTGAGTATGAGAAGCGTTATCTCGGAATCAGTATCTGGAAAATATCAGAGAGGGCAAGGTCTTCAAGCCTTCCAACAAGACTCATTCAATCTCCACTCCTTTAGGAATCACAACTACCCCTTCAGCGCTAACATGAAATCTTTTTCTGTCGCTCTCAATATCATAACCGATTACTGTTCCATCCGGCACACAGACGTCCTTGTCTATTATCGCCTTCTTTATTCTGCAATGCCTTCCTATCTCAACATTCTCCATGAGCACCGACTCTCTCACATCCGCCCAGCTGTTAACCCTCACATTAGGAGAGAGCACAGAGTTCTGCACACGGCCTCCGCTTATGATACATCCGTCACAAACAATGGAATCCAGCGCTATGCCGAGCCTTCCGCCTTTACGCTCCTGCGCAAAAACAAATTTTGCAGGTGGATACTGAGGCTGATACGTCCTTAACGGCCATTCCTCATCATACAGGTTGAACATCGGGTCAATAGATGCGATCTCCATGTTTGCCTCCCAGTATCCGTCGATAGCGCCTACATCCCTCCAGTATTTTGCCTTTTTTTTATTCTCATCCTTGAAATTATAGGCAAAAAGTTTTTTAGTCTCAATCATGCCAGGTATAATATTTTTCCCGAAATCATGAGCTGTTGAACGAAACGCATCACTCATAAGTTCGCTTAATACATCCTGAATATTAAACAGATACACCCCCATAGAAACAAGAGCCTGATTTGGAGACCCCGGCATTGACTTTGGCTTTTTAGGTTTCTCTTTAAATCCTATTACCCTTGATTCTTCATCAACCTCAATAACGCCAAATGACGCTGCCTTCTCCCTGTCCATTTCTATTGCTGCAATCGTCCCGACCGCACCTTTGCTGATATGGAAACTGAACATTTCGGAATAGTCCATCTTATACACATGGTCTCCTGAGAGAATAAGCAGACAGGCAGGCGCCTCCTTTTCTATAAAATATATATTCTGATACACCGCATCCGCTGTTCCTTCATACCACCTCTCATCCACACGTTTCTGGGGAGGGACAGATATGATAAATTCGTCAAGCTCCGGATTGAGCAGATGCTCCCAGCCGAGCGCAAGGTGCCTGTTTAATGAGAGAGACTTATATTGTGTAAGCACTGCTATTTTCCTGATGCCTGAATTGATACAGTTGCTCAATGTAAAATCAATTATCCTGTATTTTCCTCCGAAGGGAACCGCTGGTTTTGCCCTGTGAATAGTTAAGGGATGAAGCCTCTCTCCTTTGCCCCCTGCAAGAATAAGGGCAAGCATATCCTTTGTTTTCTTGTTTTTTCTCCCCTTATTCATAAAAAGAACCTGAAACCTTTAAACTTTTCAACCCCTTGTCATCACTTCTTACTTTTTGAAGTATATCAGTAAAAATCTAAGGGTGTCAATGAGTTAGAGGGTTCCTTTTGCTGCAGAAATCCGGTCATTACACACATTCCGTTTTCAGTTTTTCTGGTAAGATATAACTGTTTATGGTTGTGGTAAAAAATAAAATTATGCGGAACAGCATTGACCTGAAAATTTTCTCTCTGAGAAAGGAAACATATATAGTCGGAGGGTATCTGAGGGATGCTCTCATTGGAAGAGAATCAAGGGACATTGATTATGTCGTCAGAGGAGACATAAGGCAATTTGCCATGCAGTTATTAGCGCAGAAGCCCAGAAGCCCAGAAGCGCAGAAAAAGCTGGATGGAGCAAGTATAGTTGAACTCAAAAAAGAGCAAATGATAAGGATTGTTCTTAAAAAAGGGATTACGCTTGATTTTACAGAACTGAAAGACAGTATTAGAGATAACCTCAGCGGCAGGGATTTCACAATGAACGCTATTGCATGGTCGCCTGAGACAGGGCTCATCGATCCGTTTAACGGCGTAAAAGACATAGCAAGACACAGGATTAAAGCTATATCAATAGA
>Ga0180009_10007530_pt1 | contig 11074 bp, 9 predicted proteins | sample OS_PC_MetaG_FD_123537 | JGI IMG/M metagenome (GOLD analysis project Ga0180009, IMG submission 123537) | Groundwater microbial communities from the Aspo Hard Rock Laboratory (HRL) deep subsurface site, Sweden - OS_PC_MetaG | ecosystem: Environmental > Aquatic > Deep subsurface > Groundwater...
AGCGACTTCACATTGCTTTTGAACTCTTTCCAAGTAGAGGGGGGAGAGGCAATGCTAGCTGTGTTAAATAAATCTTTATTATAATACAAAGCCAGAGTATCTACATACAGTGGGAAACCGTAAATTTGGTCACCACTAATAAAATCAGCTGCCGCAACATCGACAAACGTTTTCTGATACTCGTAAACTGACATTTTACCTTCGGTAATAGCGCCTAATTTATTTTTATGTTTGGGCAACCAAGTGTTGTGAATCATCCAAATATCTGGCCCTTTACCTGCGGCTAGTGCCTCAATAACTGTCTGCTCGTATTCAGTATAGGTATATTTTTTATAGTTTACTGCTATGTTAGGATTTTCCTGTTGGTAAGTGCTAATTAATTCATCGAACACTTCACTATCATCCCACAGCCCCCACATATTAATTTCAGTCTTTTCCCCTTCTCCATCGCCCTGCATGACATTGCCACTTTTCTTTTTTTCAGTAGTGTCTTTACAGCCAAAACCAGCTACTACTACCGGTAATAAGATGAGTAGACTAATTGATATAATTATTCTCCTTGACATTTTGTTGTTATTTTAATTTTTCTTTGAGTATTTTGTGAAAGTCTCGCTTGAGCTCGGGGTGTTCTAAGGCCAAATCCACGTTGGCCTTGAGCCAGCCTAGTTTTGAACCTGTATCGTAATAAGTGGCATCAACTTCACAAGCATAAATTGGTCTTTTCTCTGACAGAGCAAAAATAGCATCGACCAGCCAAAGTTCTCCGTCTTTACCTAAGTTAGTATTTTCTAAAATATCAAAAATATCTGGGGTTAAAATGTAACCACCCGGAGCAGCTAAGCGTGAAGGAGCCTTGGCTGGCCCAGGTTTTTCTACTATTTTTTTAACTTGGTAAACATTCTTTTCAATATTAGTGGCATCTAGAATACCATATTTGGAGGTACCTTCGTCATCAGTTGGATAAGCGGTCATTACTGGATCAGTATATTTATCGTAAACTTCGATTAACTGCTTAAGACGTGGTACCTTAGAATGAAAAAATTCATCTCCCCACAAAACTGCAAACGGTTCATCCCCCACCACTTTCTTAGCACACATTACCGGCGTACCATTACCGTAAGGTCCCTTCTGACGAATATAAACAAAGTCAGCCATGTCAGCAATATTCTTCACTTCTTCTCTTATCTTATTTTTGCCCTGTTTTTTCAACCAGCTCTGGAGTTCATAATTATAGTCAAAATGGTCTTCAACTGCTCGCTTGCTTGCTCCCGTCACCAAAATAATATCGGTGATACCCGAAGCCACCGCTTCTTCCACCACATACTGAATGATCGGCTTATCTACTACTGGTAGCATTTCTTTGGGCTGGGCTTTAGTGACTGGCAAAAAACGAGTACCATAGCCAGCTACTGGGATAACTGCTTTTGTTACTTTAGACATGAGTGATCTTATTGATTACTAATAGAATAACACATCTTACTTAATTCGGCAAAGAAGCTAGCAGAATTATTCACAGGGACTGCCAACCAAAAACGTTTTTGTATTAAAAAACTGGCATAGTCCTGGCGGTGACCTACTTTTCCCTACACGAGGCAGGGTATCATCGGCGCGGGAGTGCTTAACTTCTGTGTTCGAGATGGGAACAGGTGTGACTACTCCGCAAGTACCACCAAGACTATGCCAGTTTTAACTGGTCGCGATACCAAACTAATTATACAAATTCCATTAACAGCGCGACACACGCAACAATTATAAATTGCTAGTCAATCACCGTTGTGATAGTCGGAGAATAATCTCCGCGCGACCACAACGTATACTCAAACAAATTGACTGATTAGTACTGCTCGGCTTAATCCCTCGCGGGACTTGCACCTACAGCCTATATATCCTGTAATCTCCAGGAAGTCTATATTGAGACCTAATCTTGAAGCTGGCTTCGCGCTTATATGCTTTCAGCGCTTATCCATGCTAAGCGTAGCTACCCAGCCTTGCCGCGGGTGCGACAACTGGTACACTAGAGGCTTATCCACCCCGGTCCTCTCGTACTAGGGGCAAATCTTCTCAAGTCTCCACGCTTGTGGCAGATAGGGACCAACCTGTCTCACGACGGTTTGAACCCAGCTCGCGTACCGCTTTAATTGGCGAACAGCCAAACCCTTGGGACCTTCTCCAGCCCCAGGATGCGACGAGCCGACATCGAGGTGCCAAACAGCGCCGTCTATGTGAACTATTGGGCGCTATTAGCCTGTTATCCCCGGAGTAACTTTTATCCGCTGAGCTTCCGCGCTCCTACGAGCTACGGTCGGATCACTAAATTCTACTTTCGTAACTGGTCGGGTTGTATCCCTTCCAGTAAAGCAGGCTTATGCTTTTGCACTATCATCCCGATTTCCATCCGGGACTAGCCTACCTTTGTAAACGCCTCCGTTACATTTTAGGAGGCGACCACCCCAGTCAAACTACCCACCAGACACTGTTTTGCAGATAAACTGCAGTTAGACTTAAAACTCAGTAAGGATGGTATCTCACTGGTGCCCGAAGGCTCCCATCTATACTGAACAAACTAAATCTCAAATCAATGTCAAGTTGTAGTAAAGCTTCACGGGGTCTTTCCGTCTTGCCACAAGTCGACGGCATCTTTACCGCCAATGTAATTTCACCGGATCCTTTGCTGAAGACAGTCTCCAAGTCGTTACGCCATTCATGCGGGTCGGTATTTATCCGACAAGGAACTTCGCTACCTTAGGACCGTTATAGTTACGGCCGGCGTTCATCAGCGCTTAGGGTCTCTGCTTGCACAGATCACCTTAACGTTCTGATACTGGCCAGGCGTCAGCCCCTATACATCCTCTTGCGAGTTAGCAGGGACCTATGTTTTTGGTAAACAGTCGCCCGGAGTCTTTCACTGCGCCCCGCTCCTTCCAAGCATTAATTCAAATAAATGAAATTTTAATACCTAGAAGGAGCGGGGAGGGTTTATCCCGAAGTTACACCCATTGTTTTGCCGAGTTCCTTAGCAAAGGTTATTCCGTACACCTTAGTACTCTTACACTTGTCCACCTGTGTTGGTTTACGGTACGGATTTTGTAAACTTAATTCTAAAACTTTTCTGGTCAATAAGGGTCAGTAAGATTGGATTTGGCGAACCGCATCCTGCTCACTCTGCTTTCACAGAGCAAATGTATATAACCAAAACACACCTTACCTACCACACTGCGTCATCTTAGAGGAACATTTACAAAAGCGCAGGAATATTAACCTGCTGTCCATCGCCTACGCCCTTCGGCTTCGGCTTAGGCCCGACTAACCCTAGGTTGATCGTCATTGCCTAGGAAACCTTAGACTATCGGTGTCCCGGGTTCTCACCGGGATTATTGTTACTCATACCAACATTCTTACTTCTATGCGCTCCACCCGACTTCACAATCGAGCTTCGGTGCCCATAGAACACTCCTCTACCGCCACAATGTGGCCCGTATCTTCGGTGGTAAGCTTAGTCCCGCTATATTTTCAGCGCAAAACAACTTAACTAGTGAGCTGTTACGCACTCTTTCAATGAATGGCTGCTTCTAAGCCAACATCCTAGCTGTCTGAGTCGTTTCACTTCTTTCCTAACACTTAGCTTACACTTAGGGACCTTAAATTACGATCTGGGCTGTTTCCCTTTTGAACATGAAGCTTAGCCCCCATGTTCTAACTCCCCTTGTTAAACTTCTGGTATTCGGAGTTTGGTTAGACGCGGTAGGTATAAACCATCCACATCCATCCAGTGCTCTACCCCCAGAAGAAATCAAGAAGGCTAGCCCTAGAGCTATTTCGAGGAGAACCAGCTATTACCAGGTTCGATTGGCTTTTCACCCCTATCCACAGCTCATCCCCTAGAGTTGAACGACTAGTGGGTTCGGTCCTCTTCTTTCCTTTCGGAAAGATTCAACCTGGCCATGGATAGCTCACCTGGTTTCGGGTCTACTACTAGAAACTAAACGCGGATTAACGCTCGCTTTCACTGCGGCTTCCCTAATAAAAAGGTTAACCTTGCTTCTAATAGTAACTCGTTGGTTCGTTCTGCAAAAAGCACGCGGTCACCCCATAAAGAGGCTCCCACTCCTTGTAAGTATATGGTTTCAGATACTATTTCAACTCCCTCTCGGGATACTTTTCACCTTTCCCTCACGGTACTAGTTCACTATCGATCACGAAAAGTATTTAGTCTTGGGAGAGTAGTTCTCCCAGCTTCCTACGAGATTCCACTTAACTCGTAGTACTCCAGAATATTACGATGTTTATAATAGGTTTTCGCCTACGGGACTATTACCCTCTATGGTAGTTCTTTCCAGAAGCCTTCGACTAACCAATACTATAAACGTATAAATGTAATACCTACTACCCCGCAAATAAATTTGCGGTTTGGACTCTTTCCCGTTCGCTCGCCGCTACTGAGGAAATGCACCTTGCAAAGCAAGGCATTTTTTTCTTTTCCTTCGGCTACTGAGATGTTTCACTTCGCCGAGTGCCCTTCCTGCCAAAGGCAGGATAAACTATGCGAACATAGTTTGGGTTTACCCATTCGGAAATCCCCGGATCAAAGGTAGCTTGTCACCTCCCCGAGGCTTATCGCAGACTGCAACGTCCTTCTTCGGCTTTTCGTGTCAAGGCATTCACCATATACCCTTACGTTTGTCTGAGTAACGATTGACTAGCAATTTATAATTGCTGTTTCTTGTGTTGTGCCCACTCGTCGTGGGCACTAATTGCGTGGTATTCAATTGTTAACGTTCTAGCAACAACGCTCGCAACCGCCGTAACCAGCTGATCATTCTTGTAAAATTAGCCAAGCTTGCCCAACGCTGCCAACCACCCTGGGGCAATAAAACAACTAGGGTTAAACTTAGCTAATTTCAGAAGAACAATCTTGGCGAAATAATTTGACTAAAAAAGCCGCGGGAGGCGCGGCCATAAGCAACACGTCTATCTGACGTTTTGTCATGCGGCCGCTAGCTGTCTGATTGTAACTTTTTTTATCATATTGAGATTACCCTTTATACTAGTATAACTATAAAACATGTCAAGGGAAATATTGAAGATTTTGTACCCATTTTACTCACCGCTTATCCCCACTCCCGGCAATCTTCCCCCGGCGCAACCGTGAATAAAGTTTGCTGATATTTTGCTCGGCTATATCGTCTAATGACAAGTTCAATTCTGTGGCCAGCTGAGCCAGATACCAGAGAACATCGCCCAATTCCAAACCAATATCGGCAATAGTTTCCTGATCGAGCTTACCACCCTTATCCCGAATTACTTTCTTAACTTTTTCCGCCACTTCCCCCGCTTCCCCATTTAACCCCAGAGTTGGATAAATAAAATTCTTCTCGGGATACTTGGCCGTTTTGCGTGACTTTTTCTGATACTCGTTGAAGTTCATATATCTTGAATTTAATTATTATTTTATAGCCGTCCTAGTGTGTTTTAGAAAAACGCTTAGAGACAAAGAACTAACATTGCTGTTTTTCTGGCTGCGGGTGTTTGAGGAGTCTCGATCCAATCGAGACGACAAGTTCCGCAGCTGCGAAAAATAACAATATAAACTCTTTGTCTCTTTATACCTACTCCACCTCCTTCACCATCCGCTGCCCATCAAAAACATACGTGGTTTCTAATCGCCCCGACGGACAACACTGGGCATCATTTTCGGCCCAAGCACTTTCGACGGTAATCAACTGGCCGTCTTTTATTTTAATTTCGCCCCCCGGCAAATCACCATAATAAAGCATGTTCGTCCACAAATAATAAGGGCTATCCAATAATGCCAGTAGACGACCATTATCACCCTCACTTTTAAATTTCACTAAAATCTCATCTATGCCATCGTCCGTGATATCGTCCACTGAACCTATTGTTACCATTTCTCTGATACGATCTTTCACTCCCGGCTCAACCGCCCGCAGAAAATTATATGTCCAAATCCAGCTAGCCGCTTTTTCAACGTATGAGTAGGATAAATAGTATACTGGGATTAACCCCTGCTCATTTGGTTCGTCTGGGTGAGCAATGGCAAATGTTTCCTCAATCCCATCGTGATCGACATCAATTTCTTGCTTGAGAACAAAATCGCCAGCTGGCTTTGTTTGAAAATATGCTAATTCTTGAGGCTTGTCACCATCCTGAGTCCAAGAAGCTACTTGGCCATCCTCAGCTCCTACCACTACCTCGGTAAAATCCTCTGGCTTCTCAAAAATAAACAATACTCGATGGCATAAACGGGAAGTAAAGTTTTCTTCTAGGCTACCTTCTGGCTTATCTAGTAATAGAAAATATTGTTTCTGGTCAGGATTATAATAGCAAACTTCCAAAAAAGATTTTGTGTCTTTAAGAGGACTGAGCTCGGTAAAATGCTTAACATTGTCACCATCTTCTAAAAGTTCGCGCGCTGAAGCGATAGCGTCTTTTTTATTAACCGTTGTTCTTTCCTTATCATACGTGCGGCTATTATAGTTAATAATCTCGGGTGATATTTCTTTGCCCTTTAGTATAGAGATCCCTTCCTCTGGTCCCCAGACACTCAGATAGGCATAAGTGCAAACTAGCACCGCCACCAAAACCACCGAGAAAACAGTTAACCACTTGATTAATTTTTTAGTCATTTTTATTATTTATTTTCCGCTCTCAGGTATTAGTCTTGATCTCCCCAAAATTTATCGGCTTCTTCTTCCATTTTATCCAAGCGATCATAATAATCGGGAAACTCATTGAGATGAGCCAAAGCAATCTTGCCCGTCATGAGAGGATTATCATCAGTAACGTTGGTGTTAGAATCTACAATGCCGTGTTCCAACTCTACATCCATACCGCGTCGGAATTGTTCGACATCAAATTTGTCCCATTTGATTTCTAGTTGCTCGCCGATTTCTTTGGCCTGCTCGGCCGTGAATTTTTTTTCGCTGTGTGTCATTTTTATAAGTAAATTATTTATCTACATTATCCGCCGCCGCTCGGTACCGGCAAAAATCGCAATCTTCGCCCGGCTTGGGAATTTTGTCACCGGTGAGACACTTGTGTGCTTCCACCACCGTCTGTTCCACCCACGAGTCATCACCTTTATACGGTATCAACTTCACATCAAATTCCAGCTTGCCATCAAAGGCTTCCTTATCCGCATCGCCATTGCAATAAACAAAATAGCCCGTATCCGAAACTTTAAAATCATTTTTCCGAAACAGCCACTGATATATCTCCATCTGTCGCTTGTAGCCAATTTGCCAATCAGCGTCTAAGCTAACCTCTCCTTTTTTGGAAGTAGCTTTATAATCCACGATCATTAGTTCTTCTTTAGGATTGACCCAGACGTCATCTACCCCGCCAGTGATCACTAGATTGGTCGGTTCGTGTAAATATTTGATTCCCCGCCGCAGCGAATCTCGCCACTCACCCATTTTTTCGTGTTCGTAGGGAACGGCATCTATTTTGTAAGCTTTCATCATCGGGTGGGGAGTGCCTTTAGCCCGATGGATATCAAATTCTTTTTTGAGTAATGCATCCACAGCTGAATTTAGGCTAAAAGGATATCCTGGAGGCTGCCCCACGCCCAAGCGACGATCTAAATAAAAACACTTGGGACAATTCAGAAAGAGATCAATCTTAGAGCGACTGAGGCGATAAGGCTTTTTTGACTCCGGGTCGTATAGATTGCGAACGCGTTGGGGGTTGTAGTAATTTGACATGATTAAATTTATAGATTTGAAGGCTGATATTGTTCTTTTTCGCCCGCTGCGGATGTTTGAGTCCCTCGACCTTGTCGAGGGGCGAGTTCCGCAGCCAGAAAAAGAATAATATTAGTCTTTAATATTTTATATATTTCGCAACTCTTTCCTCGCCTCTTTATAATACGGTATCTCCTGTCCAACCAATGCCCAAAAACGTTGCGAATGATTCAATTCTTGCAAGTGACACAGCTCATGTACTATTATATAGTCCACTAGCCTTTCCGGCAACAGGGCAATACGAAAATTGTAGTTTAAGTTCTTCTGGGCTGAACAACTCCCCCAGCGAGTTTTCTGATTACGGATAAAAATACGATTGTAACCAAGTCCATAGATCTGACCAAAGTCCGTAACTTTCTGAATCGCCAGGGCGCGAGCTTGTTCTTTGTATTTTAAATAATCAGCTGCGCCAACATTCGCCAGCAGACTATTGTTTCCCCGCGTCTTTATTGCTGTCATTTTCTTTAATATCCAACCAGCCTTCTGCTGCATGAACCTTTCCACTTGACGCGTACTGACTAGCCAGGGCTTAGTGACAACCAACTCGCCATCGAGATTGATGGTCAAACGAAGATTGCGGGCACGGTTACTAGTGCGCAAAGTGTAATTTATCGCAGCGTCACTTAACTCTATTTGACAAAAATTGGTTGAACTCATTTATTATAGCTGATTCAATACGGGTATTAACTATCTTACCTTGTGGAGATTTAAATTACAAACATTCTCCCCGCTGGGTCTAGCACGAGAATATACTATGTATTATAATAAACAGTGATAGTAAATAATTTAATCACATGGCGCGAAATATTGATGCTGGGATTGCTACCTCCAAGGATGAACAACGCTTTCTACGCGGTCCTAATCGTAGGGGCGGCGGACGACGTTTCAAGCCAGAAACTCCCGCTCCTGAGCAAATAAAAGTTACTAAAACGGCTATCCATTCGGCGGAAGAAAGACGCGAGATGGATCGACTGAGAAGAAGGGTAGCCGAACAAGACGCTAGTTGGAGTCCGCAAAAAAGAAAAGACGCCGCACCAGAGACTTTTGTTTACACAGCTCCTGAAAAGAAAAAGAAATTGCCTTCTAAGTCGGTTGATTCTGGAAGTGATACACCACAAAACATTGCCGCTGATCTATCCTCCGAATCAATAACTGATTATGACAACGAAGCTGTAAAATTTGGCAGTCTCAGTAAAACCTCAACATCTGAGGATGAGGATGACCGTAGTCGTCAACCACAACGCAAAGGTTCTTTCCATGTCCGCCAAGGAAAAAAATGGCGAACAAAAAGACATGCAGCTGAAAATAGCAAAGATAATTTGTTTGATGCGATGGGAATTTCATCTGGTAACCCCAATGAAGCGTTAAGCGATGAATTCGCCATCACGCCAGGAGATGAATTAGCCCAAATGCAAGAACAGGAAGAGGCATTGATAACTGAAGAAGCTCACAATCGTGAGTTAAACAACCGCTTGAAAGCAGCTAGTGGGGATCAAAAAACATCGGCACTTAGTCGCGAAGAAAAATCTTGGGGTAAAGTTTATAAATCGAATATAATTGATACCTCTGGGCCAAATTCTACTGAGCTTGACTCAGAGTTAACTAGCCACGAGCCAGAACTGGAAAGTGATGATACAACTATCCCGGATGATCGTCTAGATGATGATCATTACCAACATCCAGCCACTTTTGAGCCAGAAGTTGGAAAATACGAGGATAGTGACTTACCAAAAAAATTAAGTTCGAGAAAATCATTCATTGCCATCGCTGGTATTGAGCCTGAACATGCGAAAAGCCCCCGCGAAGGAAGACAGCCAGCAACAAAAAACAGACTTTTTAAATTCCTCAGCCGCCGTAGACGGAGTCAGAGAAAAACAGCCGAAGAGCGAAGACAAGAGTTATGATATTCTAAACTACTCACTATCTTCCAAATCCTTCTTCACCCGCTCAGTTTCGCTTAAAACCTTCGTTTGTCATACTTCTTTATACTCCGCTTTAAAACGGGTAATAAGCAAAGCTCCCCCTAATATCAAAATCAATCCTGCTAGTTGCAGATAATTCAAAGTCTCGTCTAAAATAAAAAATGCCAAAACGGTCGTCAAAGCCGGAGCCGCAATTAGCATGGTGGCCGCCAAAGTCGGACCAACTATTTGGATTCCCTGATAATGCCCCAAAGCTATTATTCCACCTAGAACACCAGAAATTATTACCCAAACCAGCCCGTTTTGTAGTGAGGGGAAATCCCGTAAACCAATAAAAGGTAAAAGAAATAACAGAAACAAAGCACCAAATATATAGCGACCAAAAGTAATAGTAAAAGCGTCCAATACCCTGGATGTTTTTTTCATATATACGTTAGAAAAACCAATCAGCGGAATAGTGGCGAACAAAATCCAATCGCCAATATTTGGTTTAACAAGTAGCCCCTTACTGGTAAGTAGCACCACCCCGATTATCATCGCTGTCAAGATGGGGAAAAACAAGCGGGGTAGCTTCTCTCGAATCATGAAATAGGCAAAGATGAAAGAAGCAACGGCGTACATGCCTTGCATGACCCCCATATTGGTGGCAGTCGTATATGATAAAGCTTTAATGAACATGAAAACAAACAACCCGGACGAAATAAAGCCAATAATTATTAAATTTTTGGTATATTTCCGATCAAATTTTAATGACTTTTTCTTCCTAATGGAAAACCAAAAAACAGCCACCAAGCACAAGCCAATAAAAGTTCTCATCGGAGCAAAAACTGACGGCTCCACTCCTTTGTCCACGCCAATTTTTTCAATAATAGGACTTATCGCAAACGCGACGACCGCAAAACCCAAATAAATTATGCCTTTTATTTTCATAATTGATATTTTATCCAAAAGTTGGGAGAGGAAATTTGAAGGCCAATATTGTTTTTTTTCGCCCGCCCGCCTCGCTACGCCCGCCAGCAACGCTAAAGCGTAGCTTTTGCGGGCTGGCGAAGCGTTGCGGGCAGGCAGCTGCGGGTGTTTGAGTTCCGCCTTAGCGGGACGACGAGTTCCGCAGCCAGAAAAATAATAATATTGACCTTCAAATCTTTATCTACAACCTATTCTTCCAAATCCTTCTTCACTTCCTCGAACTCATTCTCTACTTCTTTCAGCCGACCTTTGAGATCTTTGATTAGGCTGGCACCAGCTTTGACTTTCTTGAGGCCTTCTTCAACATCGACATCTTCTTGCTCGTCAAACCAGCTGACAATATCCTCTAATTTGTTGAGGGACTCGTTGATGTTAGCTTCGTTTTTTGGCATGATATTAAATTATTTATTACTTATTTTTTCC
>Ga0180009_10007531_pt1 | contig 11073 bp, 10 predicted proteins | sample OS_PC_MetaG_FD_123537 | JGI IMG/M metagenome (GOLD analysis project Ga0180009, IMG submission 123537) | Groundwater microbial communities from the Aspo Hard Rock Laboratory (HRL) deep subsurface site, Sweden - OS_PC_MetaG | ecosystem: Environmental > Aquatic > Deep subsurface > Groundwater...
ATTCGCCGCCAGATCTTGAGGATAAAAAAGGGAAATCCCCGGGTCGATTTAATTCGGTCCGGGTTTTTTTTTGCCCCGGACCCAAATGAATAACATTTTTGGGAAAAGGAGGAAAAAAATGAACAACCGGTTGCAACTAGGAAAAAAGCCGCAAGCCAGGACACTCATTCGATGGTCCAAAATACTTTATTTTCGATGGCGAAAGGATGAGCGCCATATGAAAATCAATTCTAAACGGTTTGTATTTTTCATTATTTTTATTATTTCCGTGTTTTTCGTGGATGTAACCGTCTCTGTTGCTGCTGAAACGAAGGACACGACGCAGGGGTCGGCCATCACGATGGAAGAAGTCGTGGTGACGGCGACCAGGGACAGTGAGGAAATCCGTAAGGTGCCGGCTCACGTATCCGTCATCACGGAAGAGGAGATCAAAAAATCCGGAGCAACGGATGTGGTAGAGGTTCTTAATAGGTTGGAGGGGATTCAGTTTCGCACTTACAGCGGCAATTCCTCTCAATCGAGCATCGACATGCGCGGCTTTGGAGGTGATAATCCTTTCGGGAAGACCCTGATCATGCTGGATGGCAGAAAAATGAACCGGCCTGACATGAGTAGCGTCAACTGGCTGCAGATTCCCCTGAATAACGTAGAAAGAATCGAGGTGGTGCGCGGTCCCGGCAGTGTCCTTTACGGCGATGCGGCCATCGGCGGCGTCATCAACATCATCACCAAAAGAGGCAAGGGCAAACCGCAATTCAATGCCTCCGTCATCGCGGGAAGCTATGGTCTTCATAACGAGCGGGTCGGTGTAAGCGGTTCTACGGACAAATGGACCTACGCGTTGAACGGGGAAAATAATTTCAACTTCGGTTACCGGGAACGGTCGAAATTCTCGTCCCAGGGAGGAGGCTTTGATGTCGGGTATGACGCCAGCGATTGGTTCAATGTCAATCTGGGACTCTCCTTCAACAAAACAGACTATCAGCTACCGGGCGACCTCACGAAAGCCCAGATGGAACAGGACAGGCGTCAGTATAAACCAGGGGCATCGGATGATGAAGGTTCGGATAAATACACCAACGTCAATATAGGAATCAAATCGGTTTTGGGGTCCCTGGGTCGGCTGGACATCAATTTTCTTTACGGCAAAAAGGATCTGCAACCGAATATGACATCGTGGGCGAGCTATACGAATGTCGAAATCGATACATACGGTGTGACCCCGAAATACATCCTGGAAAAAGACATCTTCGGCTTCAAAAATAAACTGACACTGGGGGTCGATTTGTATCACGAACCCTTCAAGCTAACCAAATTCAGCACCCGGGAGAGATCTACGAAAAACAGAATAACCGACTTGACGCGAGAAAGTGTCGACTGGTACATCAGGGACGAGTTCAGCGTCTTTGATCCCCTTATTCTCAGCCTCGGATTCAGACAGGACAGGACATCGTTAAAGGGGACGAATACAGACTATGGAACGCCCGCAAATGATTGGGACGACGAGAAGATCCATCACGCGGAAGCCTATGAGGCCGGCCTTACCTATCTCTTCGGAAAAGCGTCGAGCGTTTACGCGAAATACGCCACCGTTTACCGCATCCCTTTTCTTGACGAGCAGTCAAGTTATTGGGGCTGGGGGGATTTTTTCAACAGGAACCTCGAGAAGGAAACGGGAAAAAGCATGGAGGTGGGAACGCAAATCTCTCCTGTCGCCGGCCTGAAAATGGTGTTCTCCCTCTTCCGGATCGATATGGAAGACGAAATCGCCTGGGACTCTAGTTTATCCAAGAACGTGAATTTGGACAAGACCAAGCGTGAAGGCACCGAAATGTCTGTATCCTATAAGCTCCGGGACTGGGCGAGATTCTACGGGAATTTTACCTACCACATGGCCACCTTTGAGGAAGGCGCCAACAAGAACAAGGAAGTGCCTCTGGTGCCCAACCGGATGGCAAACGCCGGCGTGGAGATTTTCCTCCCCTACAATCTGACGCTTCGGCCTGAAATACGTCATGTGAGCGATGCCTTCCTGTCCAGTGACAACGACAACAATTCAGAGAAGTTGGAAGCTTACACTCTCTACAATCTTTACCTTTCTTACAAGCCGTCTTTCGAGAAAATCAACATAACGGCATTCTTCGGCGTGGACAATCTGACGGATGTGAAATATTCATCGTTTGGTTCCGATAACGCCTCATGGGGAGGCATCAATACCTATTACCCCATGCCGGGAATCACCTTTAAAGGAGGTCTTTCCTTTGAATTTTAGCTGAGAAGTTGAAAAGCACTATAAAGCATATCATTGCCTAGTTCAAAGAGCCGGAACAAAGAAAGATCAATCAGACCGACCCTGATTGTGCGAATATGCGCAGTGTTCAGGGCAAGCATGCAAGCTATAACGTTCAAAGCGTGGTAGATGACCAAAACGATCTGATCGTAATGTTGAAGCCGTCAATGATGCCACTGATGTCAACCAGCTTGCCCGCCAAGTTGAGCAGGCCCAAAGTTCTGCTAAAGCCTTGCAAAGCGGCTTGTACCTATTACGACACAGCCTCTAAAGGGAGGAGAGGAATTTTAGGTTGCCAGACAGGATCTTAATGGATGTTGTGCGTACTAAAATGACCAATCGCAAGAGACTTCATCCAAGTCTCTTGCGAATTATATCTTAAAGGAAAAAAAGATGAAACCCATAGCACATTTTCGCAAAAAGAAATTATTATTATTTTTGTTGGTACAATTTGTACTCTTGTGGCATGTCGTTCCATCTTTTTCCTATCCGCTTCAGTTTGAGGACTCCCAGGGGAATACGATTACCATCAAAACCAGACCATTAAAGGTTGTATCCCTAGTGCCGTCCATCAGCGAGATCCTGTTCAAAATTGGTGCCGGCGATGCGGTTAAAGGCATCACCTACCATACGGTTTATCCTGCTGAAACTTCCAATACAACAATTGTCGGCGGCTTTTTTTACCCTTCCGCGGAGCGGATCGAAAAACTTCAGCCTGAAATTGTTTTTTATTCCGGTTTACATAAAAAGGTATTGGAACGATTTCACGCTAAAGAATGTCAACTGATCAATCTGGATGCCGATTCTATTGCCGAAAGTTATCAAAACATCCTTTTGCTGGGCAGGATATTCGAGAGGGAGCATGAAGCTCAAACAATCGTCGATGAAATTAAAAGCAACCTTCAGGTTATCGAAGATAAAGTGGCTAAGATCCCATATTCTAAACGCAAAAGGGTTATCCGCTTCATGGGGCTTGATCCCTTAACGGTTCCCGGGGATGATTCATTTCAAAATGAGTTTATCCGGGCCGCCGGCGGAATTTCTCCCGTGTTTAACAAGCAAGGCAGCGTTGTGACCATCAGCCAGAAGGAATGGATCGAATTTAATCCCCAGGTCATATATGGCTGCGGCAGCGAAATAGAAACCGCTAAAGACTTTTTCAGTCGTCCCGGATGGAAGGAAGTGGAGGCTGTTCAACAGGGAAAGATCTATAAATTCCCCTGTGATCTGACCTGCAGGGCCGCTACCAACACCGGGGCTTTTGTTTCCTGGCTGGCATCCGGTATTTACCGGGATGAATTTTCAAAAAAAGAAAATCAGGTTCTCAAAGACCAGATTTTCACCTCACGCAGACTACATATCGACCTGGATTACATCCAAGATGTCCGCATTGCATCCAGTCACATTCATGATTTTATCAACAAAACACTGATCGTCGATTTCAAAGAGCCCTTATCCATAGTCTCAACGTTAGAGGGCCAACGCAACCAGATAGAATCGGTCGGAAATCATTATGCCCCCCCTCCTTGTTGGCGGATCGGACATGGGCGCGGTTTAAAAGATTTATTGTCGCCGGTGTATACAGTCACGCGCAAATCTGCCGCGTCGTCCAGTTTTCTTCTGACCGGCGCCGATATGGACCATCTGGTCATCAAACGTAAAAGTTGCAAGCAGATGGAAGTCTACGCCCTGGTAACCGCCGGGATTGAATCGAATGCATGCAGAATGTCCAAAGATTTGGGCAAGTATTATGAGCCCGGAACCATCAATGTCATCATTCTTAGCAACACGAAGCTAACCAACAGAGCCATGACCCGGGCCATTATCACCGCCACCGAGGCCAAAACCGCTGCCCTTCTGGACTTGGATATCAGAAGCAGTTATAATGCCGGAAGTTACCGGGCAACCGGAACCGGAACCGACAATATCATCGTGGTGCAGGGAACAGGAATTGAGATTGACAACTCCGGCGGGCATACCAAGATGGGAGAACTGATTGCCGGAGCTGTATATGAAGGTGTTCAGGAGGCCGTTTGGAAACAAAACGGCCTTACAGCGAATCGAAACGTCTTTCAGCGTCTTAAAGAGCGAAACATCACCATCTATGGAATATTATCCGAAAAAGTGTGCGAATGTATCTTGAACAGGAATGATCAGGTGGCCGCCCTGGAAGGTCTGCTGCTTGAACCCCGTTATGCCGGCTTTATTGAATCTGCGCTTGTTTTAAGTGATGATTACGAACAAGGGCTGTTTACCGATCTTGATGCTTATGATTTATGGTGTAAAAATATCGCCAAAGACATCGCCGGTCGCAAGATAGAAAACATGAAAGATCTTGTCGAACTCAATAATCTTCCGGTTGTGATCCGGATGGCGCTAAACTCCATTATGAACGGAATCTACTATAAAAATAAATAAGGAGCAATAATGCTGGACATATTTATTAAGGGCGGCCCGGTCATGTATCCGCTGCTGGTCTGTTCGGTCATCGTTCTGACCGTGGTGATTGAACGGATTTTCTTTTGGGTCGGTATGGATATGCGCCAAAACAAACAACTTGTGGACGACGTCCTGGAACTGTGTCGCCGTGGCGATTGGGAGTCGGTCAAAGCAAAAACCAAAGGCTCAAAAGATTATATTATCCGGATACTTGTCACCGGTATTCTGCATCGAGAATTTTCCATGACCAAAGCCATGGAATCGGCTGCGGCCGATGAGATCAAGCGCATGCGCCGATATCACAGTGTGCTGGACACCATGATCACCGTGGCGCCGCTTCTGGGGATTTTCGGCACGGTTACCGGAATCATTATCTCCTTTGAAGTGCTGGGAACGGCCGGGATCGAAAATCCCCAGGCTGTTACCGCCGGAATTGCCCAGGCCCTGATCACCACCGCCGCCGGGCTGGGAATTGCAATTTTTTCTGTCTTTCCATACAACTACTTCAATTCCCGGATTGAAAACGCGGTCCTTGCCATTGAAAAATACGCCACGAGTCTTGAAATCGTTTACGAAAAGCTGGTCCACCCGAACAGCAAACAAAAAGAAGATCCAGAATGAAAATCTACCTTCAAACCAATAAAAAGGTGCGTATTGAGATGATTCCCCTGATCGACATGATTTTCCTCCTCTTGGTGTCTTTCATCTATGCCATGCTCTCTATGGCTGTTCATCACGGACTGCCGGTAATACTGCCGCCGTCTTCATCAGCTATCATCGAAAAAGAGCTGGTATTATCAGTGACCGTGAAAGCAGATGGAACAATTTTTATCAACGAAGAACCGGTTGTCCTTGACAATCTGGCAACGGCGTTAACCCGCAAGGCAGAAGATGGCAAGGAACCCGGGGTCCTGCTTTTTGCGGATCGCAACCTTTCATACCAGAAACTTTTTCGAGTTCTGGATCAGATCCGAACGGCTGGAATCGAACGAATCTCATTGCAGGCTGAGGTAAACCCATCGCCGTGAAACGAACTCTGATAGCGGCAGTGCTGGCACTGGGCATACACGCGATCATCCTGGGAGCGGAGTGCAACTGGTATAAACCGATCTTTATCGACAGACCGATACCCCGTGTTATGACCATGACGTTGGCCTCTTGGCAGCCCCGGAAACCTGCAGTAAAAATGCAGGATATCCCTTCGAAAACACCGGTCCGTTTCAAAACTCCCCCCAAAATGCTGAAAGAGCAAATTACAAAACCCATGCCCTTAAAACCCGATACCACTTCCCTGCCCCTTTCAACCGCGTCTGTTGCAGAGACCGTCGACAATTACAAACCTGCGCCTGAAACCAGACTGACTGATCCCGAAACGTCTAAACCGATTGATCGTGGAAACCAGGATCAATCGGCGTCTCCCTTCGTGCAGGAGGCCAAACCGCTGTATCAAACCAACCCTGCTCCCGAATATCCCCGTATGGCCAGGCGTAGGGGATATCAGGGCAATGTTGTTTTGGAAGTTCTGGTGAGCCGCAATGGAAATGTCAGCGACCTGAAGGCCTCCACGTCAAGTGGATACCCGATTCTGGACCAGGCGGCCATAAATTCTGTGAAAAAATGGACGTTCGTACCCGGTATGCGGGGGAATGAAAACGTGGAGATGTGGGTTAGGGTCCCAATACGTTTTGAACTGGAATAGTCGAACCCGGACAAGCCGAACCAAAAAATATGGGATTTCAGCGCTGAGTATTATTTTCCTCCTCTGCAATCAAATCCATCAGATAGCGACCGTATTCATTTTTTAACATTTCAGACGCAAGCTTGGCGAGCTGCACTTTGTTGATATAGCCTAGGCTGTAGGAAATTTCTTCAATACATGAAATTTTAAGCCCCTGGCGTTCCTGAATAACCCGAACAAAACTGGCGGCTTGCTGCAGGGCTTCCTGGGTTCCGGTATCCAGCCAGGCAAAACCTCTTCCCAGAAGCTCGACCCGGAGTTGGCCTCTGCGCAAATATTCTCTGTTGATGTCTGTAATCTCAAGCTCTCCCCGGGCCGACGGCTTGAGCTTGGCAGCGATGTCGACCACGTCATTATCGTATATATAGAGACCGGGTACAGCGTAATTCGATTTGGGTTTTTTGGGTTTTTCTTCGATCCCGACAACATTGTTGTCAGCGTCAAATTCCACAACACCATAGCGCTGAGGGTCTTTTACCAGATACCCGAAGATGAGACCGCCCTTTTTGAGCTGAACCGCACTCTTTAAAATTCTGGTTAGATCGTGACCGTAAAAAATATTATCTCCTAAAATCAGGCAAACCGGATCTTTGCCGATGAATGACTTGCCGATGATAAATGCCTGGGCGATTCCCTCGGGCTTGGGCTGGACTTCATAGGAAAAGGAAAGACCTATGTGTGAACCGTCACCCAGGAGTTTTTCAAACAAATGTAAATCCTCGGGTGTGGAAATGAAAAGTATTTCCCGTATGCCGGCCAGCATCAGAACCGACAACGGATAATAGACCATCGGCTTGTCGTAAATCGGCAGAAGCTGTTTGCTTACCACGCGGGTTATTGGATAAAGTCGAGAGCCGGAGCCGCCGACGAGTACTATTCCCTTCATATAAATAACTCCTTTCTAAACAGATTCCAGCTTTACCTCGACAATAACCAGCGGCCCTGTTCCGGGATTTTCGATTGCAACCGTCCGCTTGACAGCAAGATTTACAGACTGTCCCTTACCTAACAGCCGGCTTTGATTATCTGTTGTTATGTTGACCGCGCCTTCGAGCACAAAAAACTGCTTTACGGTAAACGCATCGGTTGTGATCTGAAGCGTTGAACCCGGATATACGATCAGTTTTGCGATCCTAAAATCGTCTTTCTTATCAAGCACGGTGAAGGTTCCCCAGGGATGATGCACGGTTTTGTGTTTTTGATATTCCCAACGGCCCTTTTCCTTGAGGCTGGCAACAATCGATTTAACATCCCTGCTGTTTTCCATGTCAGAAACAAATACCGAATCCGGTGTTTCGACCACAACCATGTTCCGAATACTGTTAGTAGCAATGAGGCGTTCATATCCCATAATAAAACAATTTTCCGTATCTTTGGTAAGGACGTCACCGTCAATAACATTGCCATTGGCATCCTTGGGAAGAAAATCATAAAGAGATTTCCAAGATCCGATATCGCTCCAGCCAAAATCTGAAGGCACAACGGCCCCTTTGGCTGTTTTTTCCATCACGGCATAATCAATGGATATATTCGGCAACTGTTCATACAACGCTTCAGATACGACATCTGCGCTTAAATCGAGCTGTTTCATTTTTTCTAAAAGCATAGGTTGGTGGATTTCCAGTTCATTCAACATCACCGATGCTTTAAATGCAAACATGCCGCTGTTCCAGAAAAAATTACCGCTCTCAAGATAATACTTGGCTGTTTCCAAATCCGGCTTTTCAACAAACCGTTTTACCGCAAGCGCCTGCTCCGGCAAGTTCCCGGCGCCTTCGATATATCCGTAACCGGTTTCCGGATAATGGGGCCTGATTCCGAATGTCACGATATAATCCATCCGGGCCAGTCTGATGGCAGAACTTAATTTTTCATGAAACATATCGATGTTTCGGATGACATGATCCGCCGGGAAAATACACAACACTGCATCTTCTTCCTGCTTCAGGATATGGAACACGGCCAAAAGAATGGCCGGGGCCGTGTTGCGGCCGCAAGGTTCACAGATAATCTTTTCACCGGCGGCAATACCGATTTCCTCCATATGCCTGGCAACTTCATGAAAATGCTCTTTGCCACAGACAACACGGATATTTTCCTTGTCGAGCACCGGAACCAAACGTTTAACGGTACTTTGTATCAGGGAATCATCGCCAATGAACTTAACAAGCTGCTTGGGAAACAGTTCCCTTGAAACAGGCCAAAGGCGCGTTCCCGAACCTCCGGCCAGCAGGACCGGGTAGACTTTTGTTTTACCTACCACCATCACAAATTTCCTTATTTACTTATAATGCGATTCAATCCAATCCTGATACTCCCCGCTCTGCACCCGTTCAACCCACTTGCGGTTGTCCAGATACCACTGAATTGTATCGCGGATCCCGGATTCAAGGGATGCTTCCGGAGTCCAGCCCAGTTCCTGATTCAATTTAGTAAAATCAACGGCATACCGGCGGTCATGACCGGGCCTGTCTTTTACAAATTTAATCAGGTCTCTCCGGGGGCGACGGTCGCTCAATTTGTTGATCTGATCCAACATGTCACAAATCATTTCTACGATTGCAATATTTTCCATCTGGCTGTCACCGCCGACATTGTAGGTTTCGCCCGGCTTTCCGCGGTTCATAATGGTCCAGATCGCCCTGCAATGGTCCCTGACATAAAGCCAGTCCCTGATATTGCGACCGTCTCCGTAAACCGGCAGGGATTTTCCTGCGAGCCCGTTTAGGATCATCAGCGGGATCAGTTTTTCGGGGAACTGGTAAGGGCCGTAATTATTCGAACAGTTGGAGATGGTCATGGGCAGGCCATATGTCTTGTAGTAAGCCCTGACCAGATGATCGGAAGACGCCTTGGATGCCGAATAAGGGCTGTTGGGTTTATAGGGCGTTTCTTCCGTAAAACAGCCTTCCCGACCCAAACTTCCGTAGACTTCATCCGTGCTGATATGGTGAAATCTTACCAGTTGATTTTGCCGTGATCTGGCTGATTCCAGCAGATTAAACGTCCCCACGATATTGGTCTGTATGAAGGCGTCCGGTTTTACAATGGATCGGTCCACATGGGATTCGGCCGCAAAGTGGCACACGCTGTCGATTTCGTATTTGTCAAATATTTCGTTCATGCGAACCCCATCGCATATATCAGCCTTGATAAAAACGTATCGAGCTTGAAAATCGGTTTCAATATCCGCAAGATTTTCCGGATTGCCGGCATAGGTCAGTGCATCCACATTGACGATACATCCCTTAAAATCGGTTTCAGTCAGCAGATATCGGATAAAATTGGTGCCGATAAATCCGCACCCGCCGGTAATCAGCATGTTCTGCATGATACCACCTCATGAATCAATTGCTCACGATACCTGGAAACAAATTTGTCCAGATCATCCTGCCATGCTGTCATGATGTTTAAATCCGATTTCTTAAGGCGTCGGTTTTCCAGAATAGAGTTTTCCGGTCTTGACGCCGGGGTCGGATATTCAAAGCTGGAGCAAGGAACAACCGTGTGCTTTACAGCCATTATCTTTAGAAAATACTTCGCCAGCTCAAACCAACTGCAATACCCTTCGGCCGATGCATGATAGGTGCCCTGGCAATTTTTATCAATTATTTTTTGTATCTGGAGCGCAAGACGATAGGACCAGGTCGGTGATCCGAATTGGTCGCACACCACCTTGATTTGATTGTCAGGATGTTTCAAGGCCAGCATCAGCATGGTTTTAATAAAATTTTTACCGCTGATTCCATACATCCATGCTGTTCTGAGGATCACGTGCTGCTTGATCGTCCTGCGAACCACTTTTTCACTCTCCAGCTTGGTAAGCCCGTAATAAGAGAGCGGATGAGGTTCATCATCTTCCACATAAGGCTCGGGGAAAGGTTTTTTGCCGTCAAAAACATAGTCGGAAGAGATATGAATCAGCCGACAACCATGTTTTTGGGCGCACAGAGCCAGGTTTTCCGGACCCCTTACGTTGACTTCCCAGGCCGTTTCCTTTTCGGTTTCGCATTTATCGACCTGGGTATAAGCGGCACAATTGATTATGATATCCGGGAGAAAGTCCTGCACAATTGTTGCTACATCCGAATACAGCGCGATATTTATTTCTTCAAGATCTACGGGCATGATATCATGGACCTTTTGAAGAATTTGAGTGCAGTCGCGGCCGAGCTGTCCTTTTGCACCCGTAACCATGATTTTCATAACCGCGCACCTTTTCTCTTTAATCTCGAATAATTATCGTCACTATTATTCGATAGGCCTCGCGTTGTCAAGAAAAACGGATGTTGACAAAAACTATCTTATAGCTAATTAATGATAAAATATTTTTTATCCAATCCTTTTGGGTTCCGGATCGGTTGGATAAGGTGCATGTAATGAAAAATTTAATTGAAAACAGACTACTTCAGATCCGCAAATCCCTTTACGATAACAATCTTGATACGTTCATGGTTTTGGTGGAGGAAAACCGGCGTTATTTGAGCGGTTTTACGGGCGAAGACACCCAGTTTGATGAATCTGCCGGCGCCCTTTTCATTACCGATACAGAACTTGTCCTGGCTACGGACTCTCGCTTTGAACTGCAGGCCGCCAAAGAGGCACC
>Ga0180009_10007532_pt1 | contig 11073 bp, 19 predicted proteins | sample OS_PC_MetaG_FD_123537 | JGI IMG/M metagenome (GOLD analysis project Ga0180009, IMG submission 123537) | Groundwater microbial communities from the Aspo Hard Rock Laboratory (HRL) deep subsurface site, Sweden - OS_PC_MetaG | ecosystem: Environmental > Aquatic > Deep subsurface > Groundwater...
TTAAAAAATAATTTAAAAAGTGGCAAATGCTCTAACTGCAAAAAAGTTATTCCTGGTATTTGGGATTAGTTTATTAATAACTAATTTTGTTTATGCAGATATTCTTATCAACGAAATTCAATACAACGTTAATTTATCTTTGGGATTATCATATTTATTGTAATCCCCAAGTCACCATAACGTTCTTATGTATAACAAGAACGTACCTTTCGGATTATAACTATCTATTCTAAGTAAATCTTAAATAGTTTATTAATCTTTCGTTTAAATATGGGAAAACACCACAATACTGAAAAGATGTTAAAAGGGAGAGTCGGAGAGACTTTAATAGAACAATTATTATCAAAATTAGATTACAAAGTGTTTAGATTTGGTTATGAAACAACTATGCAAAGTTTAGTTAATTTAGGTATTAACCTTCAAGATAATGAAACAAAAAGAAGAATAAATGTCATGCCCGATTTTCTTGTTATAGATCCAAAAGGGGAGATGGTGTTGGTTGAAGTTAAGTTAATAACAAAAGAACTTAAAGAAACCCATTATTTACAGAGGTTTATAGATGATATTCAAAAATTAAAGAAATATTTTCCTGAATGCTTATATATTGTTATAGATGGGGAAGAAGAAAATCCTATAAAGGCTTGTAGAATTAACGAGTTTACTTGTTTTGATGATTTTAAACCTTTAGCAAATTTTTTATCTTTCAAAGAAGAAGATTGTGGAACTATAATGGAAATAGAAGATTTTGCACAATGGTTTTGTAAAAATAACATAATAGGTAAAAAGAATATAGATAAAAAGCTTAAAGAAGATAGGAATAGTAAAATTTAAAATGAAAGCTAAAGAATTATGTGAAAAATGTGAACATTATAAGTATTCTAATAATCCACGCATAAAATCAACAGAAGAGAAGATTTGTTGGAAGGAAGAAAAGGTTGATGGTTGGGTTTGTAAAGAATATTTAGATTTATATGTTAAAGAGAATGAGAAAGAGAAGAAATTAACACCACAAGAAAGATATGATAAAATTACAAATGCAGATAGAAAATGCATTCATTTACAAACTACGGGTTGTGTCCAAACAGGAAAAGATTGTAGTCTTAACGATTGTCCATTATTAAAAGATGATAAATAAAGAACAGAATGGAAATAGATTTATCTAAAGTAAAATCATTAGAAGAATTAAAAAAATTAGCTTACGAACAAGCCTATGAAGATGCTTACGAAGAAGCTAAAAAAGAATTAAAAGAAGAAAAGAATGATAATGAAGGGATATTTAATTCTGATGGAAGTATAAAAAAAATTAGGGTAGATGCTAAGAAAGAGGAAGAAGATAAAGAAATTTTTCAAAATGAGCCTTCTATAAAAATAACTAGAGAACAAATATCTCTTGCGACTCCTTTAAAATGTGAATTGCATATTAAAGCATCCGATAAATTAGAAGAACCTAAAAAAATAAAAGATTTTTATGATAATGCAACAAGTAAATTTAGGCATATGGCTAAATTATCAATTAAGGAGAAAGATGAAAAAACTTATGTGGTTACAATCATTTCAGGTCAATATAGGTGTTCTTGGTGTGAAGATTTTAGAAATTATCTTAAAGGAATGAACGCAAAGATAATAAATTGTGGTTCTTGTAGTAAATATGAGAAATTTGGTAAATAAGGATGGTTGAATGAAAAAAAATGGTTGGATAGTTGATGAACCAAAAAAAGATAAAAAAATCCATGAAAGCCACATAGTAAGATGTATTAAATGTAAAAAAATATTATCTTATGTCACAAGAAGGAAGAAAGGTATAAGAAATAAATTTTGTAAAGATTGTTGTAAAATAAAGAGAAGATTGTTTTAAGGAAAAAAAGAAAATGAATGAGATAATAAAACAAGTAAAAGAAATAACTGATAATATTCTAAAAAAAGAATTCAAACAATTAAAAGATTTAGAAATTCCAAAGAAACAAGGAGTTTATATTATCAAAGAGAAAAGTAATAGATTTTTTAATAATCAAATATTTTATGTTGGGAAATCTATAAATTTATTTAAAAGAATATTTAGACAACATAATTCCGAAAGAGATAATCTCTCTACAAGTGTATTAAGAAGAAAATTACATAAAAAAGGATTAGAATCTCATGAAACATCTAAATATTTAAAGGAGGAATGTTTGTTTATCATTCAAATTATAGAAAACTATGATATTAATTCAGTAGTTGAAGATTTACTAATAGCTACATTAAGAGAAAAAGGTAAGCCACTTATTAATGAGATTAAATAAAAAATGAAAAAATATATGCTAATCTTAAGTTTTATTCTAATCATTTTTATTAGTGGTTGTCAGTGTCCTGAAATTGAAGATGAATTAGGAAAAGAATTAGGTGAAAAATATTTTATGAATCTCGATTGTTTTTATGATAATTTAAGGGTAGTAAGTAAATCTGGAGGAGAGAATATATATGGTGTAACTGTATGTAACATTAACCAACCCTGTAAATATTCAGAATATTTTACAGATGATTATAGAAATATGGAAGAAATTTGTTTTGGGTTTCAAATAAATAAAACATCTAATGATTATGTTAAAGGAGAGGATAATTTATTAGAAGGGGCTGGTTTTAGAAGTTGTAATAAACCATTAATAGGAGATGTCGAAATAGATGAAATTTCATATAAAGGTATTAACATTAAGTTAAAATAAAAACTACTTTTATTTCTCTTTAGATTTCTTAACATTTTCTTTCCAAGAGAGATTTTTGTAATGTGGTCTTTCTCCATATTTAGCAACCAACGTAATTGTTTTATTAAAATTATTTGTTATTTCTAATAGAATATTAAAAAAGTCTATAATGCTATCCTTTGACGTCTCTTCTAAATCATTTATAAATTCAATTTCTTTTTCAATATCTTTAGTATATGCTTTAAAAAAGAAGGCTTCAACTTTTTTTTGTGGATATTTTTTAATATCTTTAATTCTATCTTTAGTTTCATTAAAATTAAATAAATATTTATCAACCTCTTCTTTAGAATGAATCTTACAAAACCAATTTATAAACTTCTTTTTCCTATAACTAAAAAAATTTTGTAACTTTTTAGATTTTAGTATTTTTATATTTCTTTTATATTCTTCCTCAATTTTTTTATATTTAGCTTGTTTTTTTGATTCGAATAATTTATTCAATCCATCATTAATATCTGCATACAATTTTTTTAAGATATTTTTATCAATCTCAAAACCTGTAACACCATATATTGATAAATTATTATATTCTAAAACATCAAAAATATCATAAGAATCCAAAAGAATTTTATCTCTAAATTTTAATCTAGCCTTATCAAATTTATAAGGAAAGGTTTGATTGAGATAGTAGTAAATAGTTTCTTTGTTAACTATTTTTAAATCCATTAATTTCTTTAATGTTCTATCTACTGGTGTTGGTTTAAGTTTACTCAATCTAGCTATTTCATTAAATCTTCTACCAACAAAATTTCTTTTTTCATCATTCCAGAATGTATTTATGACTGATAAAATTTCTTTACTTCTTAAAGTTTTTTCTGAAATCATACTAACTAACAAATGTTAGTACTTGTTTAAATACTTTTCTATATTAGTAGGATTATGGTTATAAAAAAATTAAGTGTAAGCCTTCCAGAGGATATTTACGTTAAAGCAAAAAAATCTTCAGAAGATATTGGAGCAACATTTAGTGGATTTGTTAAAGTAAGCTTGAAGGAAAAACTTGAGAAAAATGGAACAAAAAAATGATGTTCAAAAAACAAACCCTCTTTGGGTAAACATAGTTATTAATGAACTTATTGAAAAAAGGGAAAAGAAGACTAAAGAGTAGCCTTCCTATAGGGAAACTATTTCTTTAGCCATTAAAAAAGGTTAAACATGTATGCAAAAACAATAATGCCAAGCAAGAATAAAAAAAGAAGATGTGCGACCATCTTCGGTGAGGAAATCCAAATTTACAGCGAAGATATGCTGTGGGCACTGGTGAAGGATTATTGCAAGTTACATAATATTGCCGTGTCTGATTTTTTGAGAGGTTTAATTATCAATAATTTTGCTAAGGATTATATTAAAAAATTTGGAGAAAAAAATGACATCAGAAAATAAAATTGATTTCAATGACTTGAAGAAATTTGCAGAGCACCATTATTTATCTGATGTAAGAAAGAATCTTGGGCCAACAATTACAAATAGATGGAGAACTAACATAAGGCTAATTAAAAATGAATCAGAATTAGATAAATTCTTAAAAGAAACTATAAATGGAGACATAAATAAAGTTATTGAAGAATACAACAAGGAAAATACTACATATACTGCTGGAGTAGAAGAGCCTTATGAAACTATTTTAACAGATTTTAGAAGTAGCCCTAAATTAGGAATGCATACATTAGCAAAACACTTTTTAGACAACTATAGTATTTTAACAGTAAATGATACCAACGAAATCTTTATCTATAAAAAAGGCGTTTATGAAGGCAAAGGAGATAAATTTATCAGTACAATTATCCAAAAGATTCTCAGAGAACTATGTGCAATCCATATTATTAATGAGGTTTTAGGCCACATTAAAAGATTAACTTACAAAAAAAGAGAAGATATATTAGAACCAGAAACTAAAATATGTTTAGAGAATGGAATTTTAAACTTAAATTCTTTAGAAATAGAACAACATACACCAGAGATCATTTTTTTTAATAAACTTCCTGTAAAATATATCAAAGATGCTGATTGTCCACTAATTAAGAACTTTTTGAGTGAAATTGTACAAAAAGACTCTATTCCTATTTTGCAAGAATTTATAGGTTATTGTTTGTTAAAAGCTTACCCTATTAATAAGGCATTAATGTTGGTTGGTGTAGGAGCTAATGGTAAAAGTACTTTCATAATTTTATTAAAAAACTTTTTAGGATTTCCAAATTGTGTATCAATTCCCTTACAACAATTAGAAAATAATCGCTTTGCAGTTTCAGGATTATTTGGAAAACTTGCAAATATGTTTGCTGATTTACCTGCTAAAGCACTTAAAGAAACATCTATATTTAAAATGTTAACTGGTGGAGATTTAATTCCAGCAGAAAAGAAATTTAAAGATAACTTCTTTTTTGTTAATTATTCAAAACAAATTTTTAGTTGCAATCAAATTCCTAAAAGCCCAGACGATTCTGATGCTTTTTTTAGGAGATGGATAATAATTAATTTTCCTAATCAATTTATAGGAAAAGATGCTGATAAAAAATTAATAAAAAAATTAACAATTAAAACAGAATTATCTGGTTTATTAAACTTCGCTATAGAAGGTTTAAAAAGAATATTAAAAGAAGAAGAATTTACTAATAGTAAAAGCATCAGTGAAATAAGGGAGGTATATATGAGACAATCTGATTCTGTAGCCTCATTCATAATGGATTGTGTTTTAATTACTCCAGATTACCATGAAGAGAAAAGGAAGCTCTACACACATTATGCTGAGTATTGTAGAATTAATAACTATCCTATTGTTGCTGAAAATACATTTCATAGAGAACTGGCAAAGAAAGTTCGAGTAGAAGACTATAAACCTCAAAAGAAAGATGAGGAAGGAAAGAACATTAGAGTTCCATGCTGGAAAGGTATAAAATTTAATGTCAATGGTGTCAAGGATGTCAAGGAAAATTCTAATTTAAATAAAGGATTATTGGATGAGATGGAGATAAAATATGCTTGACCAATCAGAAATTGAAATGAATAGAAAAGAACAATTATTACATACAATGATTGTTAAATTAGAAGAAAAAGTTCTTTATCATGAACAATTTATCAAAGAAATCAAACAAGATATGGCTTTACTTATCAAAATGGTTAAAAAAATAATAAAATAGGAAACTACCCTGACATGGCTGACATAGTTGACACACTCAAAATCTGTTTAAAACATTAAAGGTTGTGTAGATTAAATTATAAAATGTCAGAAAGTGCATGGGCTAAGATGATGCGTGAATCTGTTGAGGATATTGATATAGATAAAATAATAAAAGAAAATAAAGAGATTCTAAGAAAAGCAGGAAATTCAAGAAAAGGTAATCCTCACCCAAAAATACATCTAAATATGAATATAAAGAATGAAAGAAAGACGGGCCCAAAAACTAAAGAAGGAAAGATGATAAGTAGTATGAATGCTGTAAAATTTAATTATTGGGGAAGAGCTTCTAGAATAAGAGAAGATAGTTTATTTATGAAATCTTTTAAAGATTTTTTAGAAGCTGATGGTGACCCAATCTTACAAGATATGAGGCATGTTCAAATGATAATGTACTTAAATGAGGAGATTGAAAAGGAATTTACAACTAAGAAGAAACTACCGAACAAAATTAGATAAAAACGCACTTTTTACAAAAATAACATATAAAAATCAGATTATTTAATAGAAAAAAACAAATTTAAAGAACTAATTAAACCAATTGAAATCATGTGTAAACTCCCTTCTTTATCTATATACCCCATTCTAACTATATTTCATATAGAAGAGTTTTTTTGAAGTTTCTATAAGAAGAACATTTATATATTTATATATCAAATATTTTTTAAATAACAAATGGTCTTACAACAATTAACCAAAAAAAAAGCAAAAGAAGAAGTAAAGAAACTTGTAGATAAATACAATCGTATTCTTCAATCTGGAGGTATTAATAGATATAAAGAAGAAGACACAAAAGCAGAATTTATTGAGCCATTATTTGAAGCATTAGGTTGGGATGTCCGAAATATTGAGAATGATGACGAAGTAGTAAGAGAAGAAAAAATCTCTAAGGGAAGGGTGGATTATTCTTTTAGGATTAATAGCATTCCTAAATTTTTTTTGGAAGCAAAAGCACTTAAAAAAGATTTAGATAACTTTAAGTTTATTGAACAAGCTATTAATTACTCTTGGCATAAAGGTTGCACTTGGGCAATTCTTACAAATTTTGAAATTATTAAGATATTTAATGCTGAATGGAAGAGTGCTAATCCCTTACAAGCACAATTTGGACAAACTTTACCTTGTCAATTATTCTTAGAAAAATTTGACCAATTATGGTTATTATCAAAAGAGAGTTTTGAGAAAAAACTACTTGATACTGAAGCAGAAAAATGGGGTAAAAAGATTAAGAAAATTTCTGTAGATAAACTGCTTTTAAATGATTTAACAAAATTTAGAGATTTGCTTAATAAAAATATTCTTAAAAACAATTCTTCTAAAAATCTATCTGGTGATGATTTAGATGAAACAGTGCAAAGAATTATTGATAGATTAATATTTGTTAGAACTCTTGAAGATAAAGAATTAGAAGCTCCAATGCTACGATCAGTCATTAGGGAAGATTTAAACAAAAGAACATATAAAAAATTAAATGTAATATTTAGAAAAATTGATGATATTTACAATAGTAAATTATTTACACCTCATTTATGCGGAGATTTAGATATAGATGATGAAGTTTTAATAAAGATAATTAATGGACTATTTAATACAAACGATAAGAGTGTACATTACGATTTCTCAGCAATTGATGCAGACGTTCTTGGAAATATTTATGAACAATATTTAGGACACATACTTAAGAAAACAGATAAAAGAGCAAAACTTTCCGAAGGAAAGGTATACAGAAAAGAACAGGGAATATATTATACACCTACTTATGTTGTAGATTACATTGTAAAAACCACTATTGGTGAATTGGCTAAAGACAAAAAAGTTGATTTAAAAAACATAAAAATTTTAGATCCTGCCTGTGGCTCTGGCTCATTTTTAATGAAAGCATTTGATTATCTTGTAACTTTTGACAAAAAGAAAAATGGAGAAACTGACCAGACAAAACTTGATTTAACAGGAGCAACTGTAACATATGGAAGAAAAATAGAGATTTTAAAAGACAATATTTTTGGAGTTGATTTAGATCCAAAAGCTGTAGAAATTGCACAACTGAATTTGCTCTTGAAAGCTGCTGAAAAAAAACACAGATTGCCAACATTACAGGAAAATATCAGAGTGGGTAATTCATTAATAAATGATTCTAATGTCGCAGGAAATAGAGCCTTCAAATGGGAAGAACAATTCAAAGAAATAATGCAAAAAGGTGGTTTTGATGTTGTGATTGGGAATCCGCCTTGGGTTCAATCAAAATTTTTGTCGGAAAATGAAAAAAGTTACTATTCTACTAAATTAATAACTGCAAAAAAACAATTTGATCTATTCTCAATTTTTATAGAAAAATCTATTAATTTACTCAGAGAAAAAGGTTACTTGGGGTTTATTGTTCCCGATAGATTTATTACTAATATTGATTATGGCATTTTCAGAAATTATCTATTAAACAATACCTCAATAGTTCAAATTATACATTTGGGAGATGCTGTGTTTGAAGAAGTTAATATGCCCTCTGCAATAATCATAGTTAAGAAGGAAAAAAATAAGAGGAAAAGAGATGAAAATTTAACTAAATATATCAAATCTTCAAACAAAAATTTAAGTTTAAAACTAAAATTTAATCTTAAAAAACAATCTGAATTTTTAAAAGATGAGAATTTCATCTTTTCTATTTTTTCAAATAAAGAATCAGATTTAATCCTAAAAAAAATAAAAAAAGAATCTGTAAATTTTAGCGAAATTGTAAATAATTCAAGGGGAGTAGAAATAGGTAAAAACTGTGAATTAATTTCTAAAGAACAAAAAGGAAATGAGTATGTCAGATTTTTAGTGGGCGAGGATATATGTAGGTATCAAATTAAATCTCACAGATATTTAAAATTAAATGATAAAAATACAAATTACAAAGATAGTGAGTTATATCAAGGTAAAAAAATCATTATAAGAAAAACAGGATTAGGAATAAATGCTACTTTAGATGAAGAAAATTTTTATGTTATTCAAGTTATATATATATTTAAATTAAAAAATAAGAATTTTGATGAATTATATTTGTTAGGCATACTTAATAGTAAATTAATGGATTTTTATTATCATTCTGTTTTTGGTGAAGAGGATAGAAAAACATTTCCCCATCTTACTCAAGGAAAAGTTTTATCTTTACCCATAAGAAATGTTAGTCTTGAGACCCAAAAAAATATTTCTTGTTCTGTGAGAAAAATGCTTGATTTAAATAAAAAAATAATTACAATGAAGAATGTTGATGATAAACAAGAATTATTGAAAAAAATAGAAGATGTAGATAAGGAAATAAACAAATTGGTGTATAAAGTTTATGACTTAAGCGAAAAAGAAATAAGCTATATAAAGAAGGTAGAAAAATGAGCTATACTGAAATTGAATTTAATCAAGATTTAGTAGATGAAGCACACAAATATAATGAATTCAGGAATAAAATAAAAATAATATTAAAAGATAATAATTTAGAGTTTGACAAATTTACTATTACAAATAGAGATGGTTTTGATGGATATATCGCAGAAAAAACCTTCTTGAATTATTTAAAAAAAATATCAAATCCTAAAAGCATAATTAGAATATGGTCCGACTTACATAATCTATCAGAAATGATTGTTAAAAAAATAAAAGAATATCCTAATGGTCAGGCGTTCAACGAAGAAGAACTCCAAGAAATGAAAATTTATTTTTATGATAAATGGGATATAGAAATAGACGGGAAAAAAATTGATGTTAAAACAGCAGCTACAAATTTAATTCCTCATAATTATTGGACCTACGGCATACCTAAGATCCAAATAGAAAAAGACGGAAAAGATTTTATCGTTCTAAATTATTTAGTTTATGATGCAGACCCAAAATTTAATAAGAATTCAAGACCTTTAAAATGTGTATTAATTGGTTTTTTATCAATAGATTATATTAGGAAACATTGTCCGATTTTACACAAAAATAAGGCAGCAGGACACGAATATCAAATAGATAATTATGAAACTGAAATAAGAAAATATGAAAATATTAAATTATTAGTCAATCTATAACTTTTAAAATTCTTATGCTCCGATTCTCCCCACATTTATTTAAATGTGCCTTTTATTTTTTTGTCCTTGATATTTTATTCAATAGCTCCAACTAACATAAATTTACCTCGTTAAGTCATCTTCTCACTAAAGTATTATGTTAGTTACTTTTCTCAATCTGTCTAAATCTTCATTAGTGTCATAAATGTTAAAAACTGCACCAAAACTTATCCCAACCTTAATAAACTTATCAAGATTGTTAAACAATTCATCATAAACAAATCTATTTTTTATTTGAAAGAGCATTTCTCTTTCTAAAGGTTCTCCAACTTTCCGAAATTTTGTGAATACTAATGCTTTCATCAAAGTTGGTTTTAAATCTATTATTCTTAAGTATGCTTTTGGCATTTTAATCTTTTTTAATAACCTCAACAACTTTCAAAGGTTCAAAATCTAAACCTTCTATTTTTACATTGTCTATTTTAGCTATATCTCTAAAAACACTATCTAAAAAATTCTTATAAGCTATATTACTTCTACATCTAAACTTTGCAATTTGACCAAAATGTATAATTAAATTAATTATATCTTCTTTAGACATATCTTTATCAAATAAAACCTTAAACTCATCATTTAATTTATTTGCTTGTTCATACATTGTCATTTATACCACCTCTTTTAATTCACTTTCTTCAATTATATCAACATCATCAGTATACTGTTTAAAACTACCCTGTAACCATTCACAACCACATTCTAAACATTTAAATTGTTCATCACAATCTTCATATAAAAAATAACTATCACTGTCAATAAATTCAAAATTAAAGCTTTTACACTTTGGACATTTAACTTCATCTGGATTCATTTTAATACCTCCTTATTATCTATTGTTCTGAATGTTACTGCGTTGCTTTTGTCATTTAACATTTTATTCATTTCTTTTATAGATGTATAAAGCCACGTACCATCTACTATCATCTTAAACCCAAATCCTCTTTTTGTCTTGCATAAAATTACATCTTTCATTTTATCCTCCTATAAGTTTTGATTATGTTGGAACACCCAAACAGCTTTTTTTAACGTGGAGCTTCCTCTGTTCCCGTGAGCACGAGCAACCATTTACCAAATAAAA
>Ga0180009_10007533_pt1 | contig 11073 bp, 8 predicted proteins | sample OS_PC_MetaG_FD_123537 | JGI IMG/M metagenome (GOLD analysis project Ga0180009, IMG submission 123537) | Groundwater microbial communities from the Aspo Hard Rock Laboratory (HRL) deep subsurface site, Sweden - OS_PC_MetaG | ecosystem: Environmental > Aquatic > Deep subsurface > Groundwater...
ATAGCCGGGGCGGAACTGCCCTGCGTAGTTGTTAATGTTGTAAGGGGCGGTCCTGGGTTGGGCACCATTCAGCCCTCGCAGGCCGACTATTTTCAGGCTGTTAAGGGAGGCGGACACGGCGACTATCACCTGATCGTGCTTGCTCCTGCCAGCGTACAGGAGATGTCGGATTTCGTCCCACTGGCATTCGACCTTGCTTTCAAATACAGGAATCCCGTGATGATTCTTAGTGACGGTATGATCGGACAAATGATGGAGAAGGTGGAGCTTTTTGATCCAATTCCACGATGGACCGATGAGGAGATCAAGGAAAAATGGCCCTGGGCTACAACGGGAAAGACCCCCGACAGAGAACGCAACATCATCACTTCGCTTGATCTTGACCCTTCCCGTCAGGAAAGACATAACCACAAACTACAGGCGAAATACAAGGAAATCAGGGAAAAGGAAATCCGTTTCGAAAAGATCCAGTGCGATGATGCAGAGTATATTTTCGTAGCTTACGGTTCCAGCTCCCGTATCGCACAAAAAGCTGTTCAGCTTGGTCGTGCCAAAGGGTTAAAAATAGGACTTTTAAGGCTGATCACCCTCTACCCTTTTCCTTACCAGGAAATAAAAACTCTGGCAGGACAGGTAAAGGGAATGCTCAGTGTTGAGATGAGTGCCGGACAACTCGTGGAAGATATCCAGCTTGCTGTGGAGGGCAAAGTGAAAGTCGAACATTATGGCCGGATGGGCGGTATCATCCACGGACCTGCAGAAATCCTGGAAGCCATGGAAAAAAAACTTATAGGAGGCTAAGACCATGAAAGACGAACTCAGAAATGAAATCATTCAGGCAGAAAATCTGGTTTACAAGAAAACCAGCCTGATGACCGAGAATATCCTGAGCTATTGCCCGGGCTGCGGCCATGGCACCGCTCACCGTATTGTTATGGAAGTATTAGATGAGATGGGCATGCAGCAGGATACCATCGGGATTGCCCCGGTAGGATGTTCAGTGCTTGCATACGACTTTATGAACATTGATATGTTACAGGCCGCTCACGGAAGAGCCCCTGCCCTGGCAACTGCCATTAAACGATTGTGGCCCGGCAAGCTTGTATTCACCTATCAGGGCGACGGAGACCTTGCCGCCATTGGTACTGCAGAGACCATTCATGCCTGCAACCGCGGGGAAAATATCCTGATCGTGTTTATCAATAACGGGATTTATGGAATGACCGGTGGCCAAATGGCGCCAACAACCCTCCCCGGCATGAAAACTGCCACTTCTCCCTATGGTCGAAACATCCAGTTGATGGGCAACCCGCTGAAGATTACTGAACTTGTTGCTGAACTGCCCGGCACTTATTTTGTCACCCGGCAGGCCGTCCACACCCCCGGCAATGTCCGGAAAACCAAGAAAGCCATCCGTAAAGCATTTGATCTGCAAAAAGAAGGGAATGTTGGCACCTGCTTCGTGGAAATTGTATCCAGTTGCAACTCAGGATGGAAAATGAGCCCGGTTGCAGCCAACGAGTGGATGGAAGAACACATGTTCCCCTTCTACCCCCTGGGCGACATCAAAATAAACGGTGAATTGGTAAACAACAAAAACAAATAACCATGACGGAAGAAATCATTATTGCCGGTTTTGGCGGACAAGGTGTACTATCGATGGGAAAGATCCTGGCATATTCAGGAATCATGCAAAACCAGGAAGTAAGCTGGATGCCTTCCTACGGCCCGGAAATGAGGGGCGGTACAGCCAATGTCACCGTTATCCTGAGCGATGAAAGGATATCCTCCCCCATCCTCACAGAATACGATACGGCCATCATCCTGAACCAGCAAAGTATGGATAAGTTCGAGAAAACTGTTAAACCCGGAGGAACCCTGATTTACGATGGAAACGGCATTACACGCCATCCTGAAAGAAAGGATATTAACATCTATCGCGTTGACGCTGCTGATGAAGCTGCCAGAACAGGACTGACCAAGATCTTTAATATGATCGTTCTTGGTGCTTACCTGAAGGTGAAACCACTGGTTGATCTTGAAAATGTTATCCTGGGATTGAAAAAATCATTGCCCAAAAGGTACCATAACCTGATACCCGACAATGAAAGAGCTATTCTCAAAGGACTGGAAATTGTTACACCATTGCACACTGTAAACTAATTGAAATATTTTTGGTAAAAACCTCCTCATCTCTGTGAGGAGGTTTTTTGTTTTTTGTTCGAAAAGGTTTAGCTTTATGCTTTATTTCAGGTATAAATGAACAAGCCCAGCATACACAGAGTACCCCGTTACCATAGTTTCAGGATTTATCTGATATCCACTCTCTTATATATTTTACTCGTTTTCCCGGTTTCCGGTATTCTCACATTTAAATACGGACCGGAATGGATGCAGAATGAAAAACCAATCTCTGGTACTTTGGAAACCGAAGGAGTTATTTTAACATTTGATGGACCTGCAGATACAATAGAGGAGATCAGGGATACAATCATTGAGACCATGACCGGTGTCCCTTTGACAAAGGATACAACAGGAGTTAATCCCACAATGGAAAATGGTGAAAGTGCCAAAAACGGAGGAGAGAGCCGCGAATTTGCCGGAACCATCAGTCTTCTGCTGCGATTATTGCTCATCAGTTTTATTATTGGCTTTTTATTCAGTCTGCCCTTTAAAATATACTTTTCCAGAAAAAGAAAAGGACGGGAAATACCTCCGAAGCTATTCCGGTTTTGCAAGAAATACCTGCTTAAAACTCCAATCATAACTGCGGGGATACTCTTCATATCATACGGGATAGTAGTAGGTTATATGGGTTATATCCTTTTTATCCAAAGCGATTTTAACGAAATCACCCAGAAGTTTTACAAACAGTTTTTCTTTATCACTGTTGTTTCGTCCATCCTGACTTTATTGTTCGTGTATTACTGGCAAAAGCACAGGGTGCACATCCTGTATATTGAACACATCTTCACCCGTGAGGAACTGAGGAAACGTATCATGGCGTTGAAAGAAAGCCGGATTAGGAACCGTTTGTGGGTTTCAAGTGCAATGACGACCCTGCTGCCTTTGCTGATCGTGGTGTTTTATCTCTTCATCAGCATAACAGCCATACAGGACGTGAAAGACCTGACAAATGACCCCGAAGCTTTGAATGTGCTGGTGGGTAAATATAAAATGTACCTTTCGGCGCAAAGCAACCTGGATTTTCTTGCTGAACTGTTTTACGTAAATGCTTTTGACAGTCTGCTTATGTTTGCCGGTATTTTCTCCGGCATACTGATTTCATTTATTTATATACTTTTCTTTGTAAGGTGGACAACCCAGGATATTGTTTATCCTGTGAGGGAGTTATTGGAAAACATGCAAAGGACCGGTCAGGGAGAATTGGACTCCTTTAGTATAGTCAGAACTAATGATGAGATCGGGGAACTCACCGAAGGATACAATGAAATGACTCAGAAGCTAAAAGACTATATTGTGAACATTTCCAGGATGAACGAAGCCAATGCCCGGTTTGTGCCCAGGCAATTTCTGGATTATCTCGGCAAGGAAAGCATTTCAGATATCCGGTTGGGCGACCAGGTACAAAAGGAAATGACAGTATTGTTTACCGATATCCGGGATTTTACCACGATATCAGAACAGATGACACCCAAGGAAAATTTCAATTTCCTCAACAATTATCTGGGATATATGGAACCGGTCATCCGCAACAACAATGGGTTCATCGACAAATTCATGGGAGACTCCATCATGGCCCTCTTTCCTGAGAATGCCGAAGATGCCATCAATGCAGCCATTGAAATGAGGATCAAGCTTCAGGAGTTTAACCATATAATAAGTCAGTTCGGCCAACCTCCCATAAATACAGGCATAGGGATACACACAGGAATGCTTATGCTGGGTGTTGTTGGAGGAGAAGGTCGTATGGATGGCACTGTAATCGCTGATGCTGTCAACCTCACTGCAAGGCTGGAAGGCCTGACTAAATTTTATGGAGCTCCTGTTATTATTTCTGAAGACACTCTGATAAAGATCAGCGACCCAACAAATTATAACTTCCGATTTCTCGATATTGTGCAGGTCAAAGGGAAAAAGAAGGCGGTTTATATCTTTGAAATCCTTGACGGGGAAAGAGAAGACATTAAAAACCTCAAACTTGAGACCAAGCCCATTTTCAGCAAAGCCGTGCAGTCATATAAAGATAAGGCGTTTGAAGAAGCACTGGCCATCTTCAGGATCATACACAAACAAAATCCCAACGATCTGGCTGTTGTAAAATACATCCAACGATGCCGCCGGCTAATCGAACAAGGCAATCCGGAGGAATGGGATGGAATAGAAAAGTTTTAAGGGATATATTTGCAATTTATTGAATACTAATTTGATCATCAATCTATGAGCGGGAAATTTGAAGAGGCTAGAAACTTTATAATAGCTAAATTGTCATCCGGGCTGAATATCGACCTCACCTATCATAATCTGGAACATATACTTGATGTAGAAAATGCCGTAATCCGGCTAAGCCGGATGGAAGATATTTCAGAGGAAGAAATGATACTCCTGAGGACTGCTGCCGTCTTCCACGACTCCGGTATGCTTGTTACCTATTTAAACCACGAGGAAGAATCGTGCAGAATTTGCCGGGAAATCCTTCCTGATTATAATTACCCGGAATCCGATATAGCAATGATCACAAAAATGATCATGACTACAAAGTTACCTCAAACGGCAGAATCACTTATGGAAAAACTCTTATGTGATGCCGATCTTGATTATCTCGGCCGGACAGATTTTTTCATGATAGGGCAGCGCCTGCGATTCGAATGGAATACCTTGCACATAAAAGAAACATCTCTGCTCGAATGGTACTATATACAACGTGATTTTTTAAGTCAGCACGAATACTATACCCATGCTGCCCAGGTGATCAGAAACGATCAAAAAAACGATAACCTTCAGCAAATCATCGAATTATTAAATAATCAATAATTAACAGGATTTTAATTTCCTGATTGATTTAATATTTATATATTTGTGACAATTCAAGCTTAAAGGATTAAAACATATGGAAACATTGCTTAAAAATGTTGTGATGGTACCAACCGATTTTTCAGAGGTATGTACCAATGCAATGAACCAGGCTGCCGAGGCTGCCAAAATTTTAAATTTCAAGGTTGTGCTTCTCCATGTTATCGACAGCAATACAAAATCATTGCTGAAAAAGGAGGGAAAAGATTCTTCCTGGATTGAAGACAAACTGGAAGTAATAGCCAAAGAACTGGAAAAAGAAATGGGTGTTCCTACGGCATACATTGCCAAAGAAGGAAATATCTTTGAAACTATTCCTGAAGTTGCTTCAGAGATTGGTGCCAGTCTCATTTTTCTGGGAACTCACGGAAAAGTTGGGATGCAGAAGCTTACCGGTAGTTATGCATTGAAAGTCATCACAAGCTCACCGGTTCCGGTAATCGTTGTCCAGAAAAGGTACGTAGAAGGTGGTATTAAAAACATAGTGCTACCTATGACCAGCGATGCCGGTCCCTGGGAAAAAACAAAGTGGGCCTCACATATTTCAAAGCAATTCAAAGCCAAAATTGACATCTTCCAGATACACGGTGACGAATCGCTGGAAGAAACAGTTCATGTTATAACAAAGTATTTTGAAGAGAACAATGTCGCTTTTTCCGTAACCATTGCCGAGAAATCCGGAAATTTCACCAAACAGGTTATTGACCACGCCACATCTGTCAATGCAGGAATGATTATGATCATGACCAATCCTGAAAAAGGCTTCAAGGAGTTTTTACTTGGCAGCTACGATGAGGAATTGATCTTTAACACATCACAAATTCCTGTAATGTGCATTAACCCAAGGGATGTAAATTGGAAAAAGATAGTAATATACTAGGATATTCAACCCCTTTGACCCTAACAAAGGGGTTTTTTATTTATATGCAATTACAAACAAGGTAATATCGTCGCTTTGGGTCTCGCCTGAAGTGAAATGTCTCACTTCTTCCAGAACTTTTTTTCGGAGTTTATCAGGATCACCGGTTTTGCATGTAAGTATTGTGTTGAGTAATTTTTTCTCTCCAAAAAACTCTCCTTTGCTATTCTCTGCTTCTGTAATACCATCGCTATACATGCACAACACATCCCCAACCGAAAGGCTGATTGTAGAAGCGGAATATTCCCCATCCTCCAAAACACCTACAGGAGTGCCATGAATCATGGTAAGATTTAATATCTCACCGGAGCTTCTAACCAGGAAAGGAGGATTATGGCCGGCATTGCAGTATGTTAAGGACTGTGCTGAAGTATCCATTATTCCGGCAAACAAGGTTGTAAACATAGCATCGGAGTTATTGCGGCTCAGCTCGGCATTCATATTCTGAACTATTTCCTCTATTCCTGAAGTGCCGGAAATCATCGCCCTGAACAAGCTGATCGTTCGTGCCATAAATAATGCTGCCGGGATCCCTTTACCGGAAACATCGCCAATTAAAAAAAACAAATTGCCATTTTCATGAAGCCAGTAATCAAAGAGGTCACCGCCAATGATCCGGGCCGGTATTACCTGACCCGAAAGCACAATATGCTCGTTCAGCCGTCCTTCCGGCATATGTGCAGGTAACATCTCATCCTGTATCCTGGCTGCGATACGGATCTCACTATCGATTTTCTCCCTTTCTGATGTCGCATTCTCAAGATTTATCATGTATTGCTCCAACTCTTCCTGCATATACCGAAAAGCATTACCCAGTTGCCCAACCTCATCTTTGGTGCGAATCAGCGGCAGAGAAGCGCTTAGATTGCCATTGCCGATTTCCCTTGCTGCATTAACCAGGCTGACCAGTGGACGTGTAATATTCCGCGACATTAGATATAACAATAAACTTATCAAAAGAATACCTACAAATCCTATAAATACCAGGCTATATGTCAGTTTTCGTATCTCATAATATAACTCCCGCTCATTGAAAAATATCAATACATACCATTCGTTGGAAGGTATGGTTTCGAAAGAAACCCAATCGTTACGGTATTGCTTTCCCGCATAGTCTTCCATCGAAATCAAACCCTGCTGTTGCCCGAAGATCGTAGAAAAAACCATTTTGAGACCGCTACCCATGGCTCCATCAGGAAGTTCATCCAGATTCCTTTCACGACCGGATTCAATTAATGGATGTGTGACAATATTACCGGCAGATGTGATCAACATTGCATATCCTGACTTATAAAGCTTAATGGATGAAATAAGATCCTGAAGTCTATCAAGCGAAATATCCACGGTTACCACCCCGGCCATTACCGAATCCTTATCAGAAATCTTATAAAATGGAACAGAATACGTTGACATTATCGTTTCTCCTCCACCCTGGTCAAAATATGGCTCAGACCATGAAGCCCGGTTTTCCTCAACCGGTTTGACAAACCAACCCTTTTCCCAGTAACGGTAATCTGCAGATGCCAGATTTCTGAACTTCACCTGTTCGTTTTCACGGTATACATAAGGAGCATAATACAGTGTATCCGGCTGATACATTCCCGGCAAATATGCCACGCATGCTCCGGAGACCAAGGGAAAACGCTCTAATATAGTAGATATCATTAATTCAAGATCTATCCTCGAATCATGGGAATTATCAAGATAATAGGCAAATTCAACCGGAATCTGTTCAACCCGGTTCAAAATATTTTCAATTTGATTTATGGTAAGGCTGGTAAGGTTTTTAGCATCCTTTCTGGCATCTTCCAGGATATAGGCTCTCGATATCCTGTAGTTATAAATTAGAATTATAACAACCATCAAAGCCACTATCGCAAGAGTGTAAAGAGTTAATCTGAATACAAGGCTTTGCTTCCTGGCCATAAGTTAAAGGAATTAAAAACTTCTTCAAAAATAGCAATACTTACGTGGATATTTAATATAATTATGTATCCCCGACTCAAACAATTTATTATTTTTGTTCATCTCAAAACTAATCTTCAATTATATGGATCAGAAATTAAGCAATCTTATTCTTGTGCCAACCGATTTTTCGGAAACTTGTCAAAATGCCATTAACCACGGTGCTGAAATTGCGGCCTACCTGGATTATAAGCTGGTGATACTTCATGTATTCGACAAGGAAAGTAAGTCAATCCTTAAAAAAGAGGAGCTCAGCTTTACCGATCTTGAGACACAACTCTCAACCCTGGCAAAGAAAGCAGCGGAAACATACAACATCAGAACGGATTTCTTAATCAAGGAGGGTAACATTTTCGACGAGATACACAAAACCGCAGGTGATATTGGAGCTAACCTGATGGTCTTGGGTACACACGGAAAAAAAGGGTTACAGTATATTTTCGGCAGCCATGCCCTTAAAGTTGTCACAAAATCTCCCGTTCCTACGGTAGTTGTCCAGAAAAGAGGTTTTGGTGAAGGTTACAAAAAAATCGTTTTCCCCATAAACGACTTCACTGAGGCAAGGCAGCAGGTCCGTTGGGCAGTCCATATGGCACAGCGTTTCGGCTCCAAGATTTATATTTTTCAGCAACCTTCCGTTGAATCTGACCTGGTATTGAAGATTAAAATTGTAACCCAACAGATTGAAGACGCTTTCAATGAAATGGATATCAATTTTGAGATCGTAAAAGCGGAAAAACCGGGAAACTTTGCTAAGCAGATGATTTCTTTTGCAGCCAGTAAGCATGCCGATATGATCATGATCATGACCGATGCCGATGTCTTTTCACCCGATTTTCGTTCCGGACAGTGGGATGAAACCATGATGTTCAATGAAGCCCAAATCCCTGTTATGTGTATCAATCCGGTTATAACCGGCCAGGTATTTTACAACGAACTCGGATCCGGATTTTAATACCAAGTTAATTATGTGGTCCTGGATCAGCCGTCAATGGCAGGAAAGGCCGCTTTCCCTGATTTTACTTACTGCCATCCTTGTAAGGGTGATTGCGGTAATTTTTTCCAGGGGATATGGCATGCTCGATGATCATTTCCTGGTCATTGAGGCAGGACAATCGTGGGTTGATGGCAATGATTATAACAACTGGCTGCCTTCCAGCGGAAACACTGAACCTAAAGGGCATAGCTTTTTTTATCCGGGTATTCATTCGGGGATCTTTTGGATACTGGAGCAGGCCGGCCTTACTGACCCTCAGGGTAAGATGTATATTGTAAGGTTCCTTCATGCTCTGTTATCTTTGGTCACTGTTGTTATCGGATACAGAATTACCTATTGCATCAGCGATAAAAAGACAGCCCGGATGGCAGCCCTGTTATTGGCAATTTATTGGTTCATGCCCTTTCTCAGCGTCCGTAATATGGTGGAAGTGGTCAGCATACCATTGTTGATGCTTGGCACCTGGATCATCCTGAAAAATTCTGAGCCAGGCGAGCGAAGATGGAGTTATCTGTGGGCCGGCATCATCCTTGGGCTTGCGTTCGATATACGTTTTCAGACAATTTTATTCAGCGGAGGCCTGGGGCTGGTCATGCTTATCCGGCGTCAATGGATACCTGTATTGGTGCTCTCTGCCGGTTATATCATAGCGGTATTCCTCGTTCAGGGAGTTATTGATATGTTTATCTGGGGGTATCCTTTTGCCGAACTAACGGAATACATCAACCATAATATCATTCACTCAACGGATTATATCGTCAGTCCATGGTATACTTATCTCCTGTTAATCACAGGAATACTGATCCCTCCGGTTAGCATTTACCTACTCGCCGGGTTTTTCATATCCTGGAAGAAAAACATCCTGATCTTCCTTCCTGCTTTCATTTTTCTCGTTTTTCACTCGATATTCCCAAACAAACAGGAAAGGTTTATCCTTCCCATCATCCCTTTTATCATAATGGCTGGACTTGCAGGATGGAACAAATTTGTGAACTTATCCTCATTCTGGCAAAAAAACAAAGGACTCCTGAAAGCATCCTGGATTTTTTTCTGGATCATCAACCTTGCACTTCTTCCGGTTATCTCCACCACGTATTCGAAAAAAGCTTTATGTGAGTCAATGTATTACTTATATGGCCAGAATGCCGGGACCGTGATCCTGGCGGATGCCTCACACCGGCATGGTGTTCCTATGCTTCCGCGCTATTACTCAGGTGCCTGGCCGGCAGTTATTGAAACCTATATTTCCCACCCCCCGTCATCCATCGATTCCGCTTTCATTACCGATCCGGAAAAGAAACCCCGATTCCTGATTTTTATTGAAGAGAAAGATATAGAATCCAGGATTGAGGCTATGCGTAAAATATACCCACATATTGAATATGAAACTACCATAGAGCCAGGATTTATTGACCGTGTGATGCATGGTCTGAACCCTGTCAATGCTAACAATGTAATTGTAATTTACAGGAACGGAGAGTTTCCATAATAAAGCAAAAAACTGCACACATTCAGGTTTTACGAACACTGTACCTATGACATTTGAAGAAGCCCATATAAGAATCAAAGACCTTTCGGAACAACTGGAGCAGCATAATTATAATTATTATGTTCTTTCGCAGCCGGTGATCAGCGACTATGAGTTCGACATGCTGATGAACGAGTTGATCGCCCTTGAAAAGCAGTATCCGGAACTGGCTGATCCCTCCTCCCCTGCCAACCGCGTCGGAGGCACAGTCACCAAGGAGTTCCGTTCCGTGAAGCACAAATACCCCATGCTGTCTCTGTCAAACACATACACGGAAGAGGAAATCAATGAGTTCGACCGAAGGGTAAGAAAGCTTATTAGCGGCGAAGTTGAATATGTGTGTGAGCTGAAATACGATGGAGTAGCTATCGGTCTGACCTACCAGGAAGGAAGGCTTATACAGGCACTTACGCGCGGTGATGGGGTACAGGGAGATGATGTTACCCGCAATGTTATGACTGTCAGGAGCATCCCTCTGAAGCTCAAAGGTGATTACCCCAGAGAATTTGAGATCAGAGGAGAAATTCTACTCACCCACAAGCAATTCAGAAAGATCAATGAAGACAGGGAAAGTATGGGAGAGATGCTGTTTGCCAATCCAAGGAATGCCGCATCCGGTAGTTTGAAAAT
>Ga0180009_10007534_pt1 | contig 11073 bp, 8 predicted proteins | sample OS_PC_MetaG_FD_123537 | JGI IMG/M metagenome (GOLD analysis project Ga0180009, IMG submission 123537) | Groundwater microbial communities from the Aspo Hard Rock Laboratory (HRL) deep subsurface site, Sweden - OS_PC_MetaG | ecosystem: Environmental > Aquatic > Deep subsurface > Groundwater...
AACCCGCTCGCACTGCTCGAGCGCACGTAGAACCAGAGCCAGGTCGGTTGATTCTCCGAGCGCTCGAATGAGCCCCTCTCCCCTGAGCTCATCGGCCATGCGCAAGATTGCGGCCACGCCGCGTCTGACAAAGGCCGCCTCGGGGTCTGCCTTCTGGAGCCTCCCTTGAACATCCTGTAAAACTTCAAGTTTCATGACTGATCATGCCTTGTTGTTTACAATTTAATGATGGCTATCATGCAGGAATCTGTCAACCGATTGCTCTACTGAACCGGCTTGTTGACTTAGTCCATAACTTAGTCTATATTTTGGGTATGACCATCGTCAACATCCACGAGGCCAAGACTCATCTGTCCCGGCTGCTCGAGCGAGTTGCCGCGGGCGAGGAGATCACCATTGCCAAGGCCAACCGCCCCATCGCCCGTCTGGTACCCATTCACCACCCGATCAGGGAGCGTGCCCCGGGCACCGGGATCGGGGAGGTCTGGATGGCCGATGACTTCAATGCGCCGCTGCCGGCCGCGTTGTTGGACCAGCAGGACAAGGAAGGCCTTCCGTGAGAGCGCTCCTCGACACGCACGTCCTGCTCTGGTGGCTGCTCGATGACGCGCGCCTTTCGCCACGCGTCCGGATGATCATGACCGACGGGCGAAACGAGCTGCTGTGGAGCGTGGCCAGCTCCTGGGAGCTGGCGATCAAGGTCGGGCTGGGCAAGGTCCGGGTTCCCGGCCCCCTCAGGTCCTACATCCCCGGAAAGCTCCAGGAGCAGAACATCCTCACGCTCCAGGTGGAGCATGCCCACGCCTTCGAGGTGGCTGAGCTGCCCCTGCTCCACAGGGACCCCTTCGATCGTCTGCTGATCGCGCAGGCCCGGATCGAGCGGATAACACTGATCAGCGTGGACGAGCATCTGCGCCCATACGACATCGAGGTGATCTGGCACTGAGCCCTGCGCTCGCCAGCTCACCACCTCATCTGGAGCGTCGCGGCGATGGCGTCCAGCGCGACCACTCGGTCCACCGCGCCGAGCTCGACCGCCGCCCGCGGCATGCCGAAGATGACGCTGCTCGCCTCGTCCTGGGCCACGGTCCTGCCGCCGGCCCGTTTGATCGCCAACAGGCCCTCGGCGCCGTCGCGGCCCATGCCGGTCATCACCACGCCGGTGACCCGGTAGCCCAGGGCCGCGGCCGCCGACTGCATGGTGACGTCGGCCGAGGGTTTGCACCCATTGACGGGAGCTCCGTCCGAGGTGTGCAGGATGAAGGCGCGGTCCACGGTCAGGTGCACGCCTCCGGGAGCCACCATCACCGTTCCCTGGTGCAGGCGGTCGCCGTCAGCGGCCTCCCGCACCTTGAGCCGGCTGTCCTGGTCCAGCCGGGCGGCCAGGGCGGTGGTGAACTGCGGCGGCATGTGCTGGACGACAAGCACGCAGCAGTCGAGATCCTCGGGCAGCGCCGGGACCACGCGGGCCAGGGCCGCCGGCCCGCCGGTGCTCACCGCGATGATCACCACGCGCGGTCCCTCGGGGGACCAGGTGACCGCCGCAGGCTGGCGCCTGGGCTGCGGTGCTGGCTGCGGTGACGAGGAACCGCCGGGGAGCGCCCGGGCGGGCCGTGCCGTGCTCGCCAGAGCGAGCTTGTCGGCGAGCTCACGCTCCACCAGGGTCAGGTCGGTGGAGACCTCGCCCGACGGCTTGGAGACGAAATCGACGGCGCCGGCAGACAGCGCCTCGAGCGTGGCCCGGGCTCCCTCGGTCGTGTGCGCAGAGAGCATCACCACAGGGAGGGGGTGCGACTGCATGATCATGCGCACGGCGCCGACTCCATCGAGCACCGGCATGTTGACATCCATGGTCATGACATCGGGGCGCAGCCGGCCGGCAGCATCGACGGCGTCCCGCCCGTTCCTGGCTTCCCCCACCACCTCGAACCTTCCGTCCCGTCGCAGCAGCCGCGCGATCACGGCTCGCATGAAGGTGGAGTCGTCGACGACGACGACGCGTATGCGCCGGGAGCTCATCGCTTCACCCCCCGTAGCACGTAGGCCGTCACCGGGTCCGGGACCCCCTTGAGACACAGCCCGGGCGCCGGCTCCACCTCCACCCGGTCAGCGACGGCCTGGTAGGTCGACTCGCTGATCAGGACGCCGCCGACCGGGGCGTTGGACTCAAAGCGCTGCGCCCGGTTGACGGTGTCTCCGATGGCGGTGTAGTCGCGCCCACCCGGCGCGAGGCGGCTGCCGATGTCGCCGCGGACCACCGGACCGGTGTTGATGCCGATACGCATCCGCAGCGGGGGATGTCTGTCAGCGTAGAGCCGCTCCATCGCCTGCTGCATCTGAAAGGCCGCGGCCACGGCGCGCAGCGGGGGGGCGTCCTCCTCGGGCAGCGGGGGGAAGAGGGCCATGATCGCGTCGCCGATGAACTTGTCGATGTCGGCGCCGTGCTCGTGCAGGATGGTGCACATGGCGTCGAAGTACTCGTTGAGGATCTCGACGACCTGCCTGGGCGAGAGCGCGGCGCTCATGGTGGTGAACCCGCAGATGTCGGAGAAGAGCACGCTCAGATCGAGCTCCTCGGCCCGCACCTGGCCGATGCGCCCGCTGGCGGCCTGGGCCTCGGCCGCCCGTACCGCCCCCTCGCTGAGATAGAGCCGGGAGGCGACCTTGTAGGCCTGTAACCGCCGCTCGGCCAGGATCCGCTCCACCATCGCCACGCACTTGTCCATGCTGAACGGCTTGACCAGATAGGAGGTCAGCCCGACCGCCCGCATCTGGGCCTGATCCCGCCGGCTCTCCCGCGCGGTGAGCATCATCACCGGGATCTCCCGTGTCGCCGGCTCGCGCTTCAGCGCGTGCACGAACTCGAAGCCGTTCATCAGCGGCATGTCGTAGTCGGTGATCACCAGCTGGAGGCGACGGGCGGGGTCCTCCTCCCGCGCCGCCTCCACGGCGCGCTCCAGGCCCGCCTTGCCGTTGTCGGCGGTGGTGATCTCGAACCCCTGGCGCCGCAGAGTGTCGGCGACCAGGTGTCGCACGGCCGGGCTGTCATCGACCACCAGCACGCGCTCCCTGCCCGAGAGCGTGATCCCCGCGATCAGGACGCGGATCCTGCTCAGCATCTCCTCCGGCACGACGGGCTTGACCAGGTAGTCGTCGGCGCCGGCGTCGAAACCCTGCTCCAGGCTCTCCGCCTCTCCACGGGCCGAGCAGATGACCACCGGGATGTGTGCAGTTCGCTGATCGGTCTTGAGCGCCTGACACACCATGTAGCCGTTGGGCCCGGGCATCTCCACGTCGGTGATCACCAGGTCGGGCAGACGGGCGAAGGCCAGCTCGAGAGCCTCGTCGCCGTCGTGAGCCGAGATGACATCGAAGCCGCCGGTCTCGTCCAGGAAGGGGACCACCTGCCGGTGGATCAGGTCGCTGTCATCGGCCAGCAGCACCAGCTGGCGCTGGCGCGTGGCGGTGCCGACGAGGTCGGTCAGCTCGGTAGATGCGAAGGGCACACGCAGGTAGGCGTCGAACGGGGCCCCCGGCGCACGAGGGGGCGGATCCGAGGGGCCGTACAGGATGACCGAGCAGCCCGTCCCCGGACGTTCACGAAGCCCGCGTTTGATCCGCCCGGCGAGCTGCACGCCGTCGTCGCCGCCGATCCTGGAGGGGATCAACGCCAGCCCGTGCTCCGTACAGCCGGCCTGCAGCTCGTCGACGGAGAAGACCACCGTGCAGCTGTGGCCGGCCGTCTCGAGCGGGTGGCGCAGGAACTCGGGTTGCAGACGATCGGCGGCGAGGATCAGCACCTTCATCACCCACCCCCGCTCTGTGTGGAGGAGCCGGCCGAAGCGTCGATCAGCCGTCGCACCAGCGCCGTCATCTCGGCGCGGTTGACCGGTTTCACCAGGTAGGCGTCGATGCCGGCGTCGAAACCCCGGATGCGGTCGATCTCCTGGTCCCGTCCGGTGAGCATGATCAGCGGTACCTGCTCATAGGCCGGCAGTTGGCGCAGACGCCGGCAGAGATCGTAGCCGTCCATGCCGGGCATCATCACGTCAGTGGAGACGAGGTCGAACTGGAAGCGGTGCGCGAGCTCGAGCGCCTCGTTGCCGTCCCTGGCCTCCTGGACGGCGAAGCCGGCGGCGCTGAGCGTCCTGCGCAGGTCCTCACGTACGGTATCGGAGTCCTCGGCCACCAGCACCGTGGGGACGACGGCGCTCGCGCCCTCGCTCGTCGTCAGCCCCGCGGGGGACTCCAGCGCGCGGCGGATCAGAGCGTGGACATCCAGGATCAGGGCGCAGCGCTCGCCGAGCAGCGTGGTGCCAGCACAGCAGGGTACGCGCTCGAGCAGGCTGCCCAGGCTCTTGATCACGATCTCGCGTCGACCGAGCAACTGGTCGAAGACCAGACCGAAGGTCGTGCCGAGCGACTCGACCAGCGCCACGGGGAAGGGCGGAGGCTGGTGGGTCGCGGCGAGACCGAGCGACGCCGCCACGTCGATCAGGGGGACCTCCTCGTCGAGTCGAAGGGTCGGGTAGGCCGCCACCTCTCGTGTCCGGTTGGGGTCGGCCATCAACGTATGCTGCACAGCGTGGATCGGGACCGCCAGCACCTGTCCCCCGGCACGGCAGAGCAGGACGTTGCTGATCGCCAGGGTCAGCGGCAGCCGGAGCTCGAACCGGGTCCCCGCGCCGGGTGTGGAATAGATCTCCATGTTTCCCTTGAGCCCGATGATCGCCTCGCGCACCACGTCCATGCCGACGCCACGGCCGGACATGCCGGTGACGCGGCTCGCCGTGCTCAGGCCGGGCAGGAAGATCAGCTCCAGCTTCTGGTGCCGGTCCATGCGGGACAGCTCGTCGGCGGTGACCAGCCCCCGGTCCAGGGCTTTCGCCCCCACGCGCTCGGCGTCGATGCCGGCCCCGTCGTCCGATACCTCGATCACGATCTGGTGGCCGCGGTGGGTGGCCGCCAGGCGCACCTGCCCCCGCCTGGGTTTGCCGGCGGCGTCGCGCAGGTCGGGGAGCTCGATCCCGTGGTCGATCGCGTTGCGCACCAGGTGGAGCAGCGGATCGTCGAGCTGTTCGACCAGCAGCTTGTCCAGCTCGGTCTCGGCCCCGCGTATCTCCAGCTCGACCTCCTTGCCCACGGAGCGGCTCAGGTCGCGCAGCACACGGCGGTACTTGTTGAGCAACCCGGCGATCGGGACCATCCGAAGCGCCATCACCTGATCCCGTAGCTCGGAGCTGACGGTGTCGAGACGGCTCGTGGCGGCGTCGAGGTCGTGGGACAGGCCCTCGAGCAGGTGCAGTGGTCGCCCGTCGTCCGTCGTGCCCGGGGCCGGCTGGACCCGGCGGCGGCGGCTGTCGAGCTCGTCGGTCGCGTCGTGCAGGGCGCCGAGCACCTCGTGGATCCGTGCCTTCCCGAGCACCAGCTCCCCCACCAGGTTGAGCAGCAGGTCGAGCTTGTCGAAGTCGACGCGCAGGGTCAGTCCCGTCGGACGATGCGCGGGGCCTGTGTCTCGCGTGCTCGGCCCGCACTCCGGGGGAGGCCCCCCGCCTCGCGCGCGGGGCGGCTCGGTCGGGGGCGCGGGGAAGGCGCCGCTGTCCGCGGTCGCTGGCTCGTCGGGAATCGGGGCGGGCTGGTCGGAGCGCAGGCGGGAGATCAGGGGGTCGACCGCCACATCGATCGGACCCCGCGCCGCCGCCTGGTCCAGCACCGCGCGCAGACCGTCGAGGGCTGCCAGCAGTGCGTCGGTCGCCACCTGGTCCGGGGCCCTGCTGCCGTCCCGGATCTGTCCGACCAGGTCCTCGGCCGCGTGGGCCAGGCGGTTCATCTGCGGCAGCCCGACGAAGCCGCTGCTCCCCTTGAGGGTGTGAAGGTCGCGGAAGACGCTGCGGACCAGCTCCGCTGCTTCATCCCGGAGCGCCCCGGAGGGGCGCGAGGACCGGAGCTCCGGATCGTTGGTCGACTCCAGCAGCACCAGCTGCGTGGCGAGCGACTCGATCCGTTCGCTGCACTCCTCGATGAAGGGGTCGACCATGTCCTCGTCGACCTGCGGCACCCATGCCTGGGGCTCCGCCGTTGGGGTCGTGACCGCGGGCGGTGCGTGTTCCGCGCGCTCGGCCCGCACTCCTGGTGAGGCTCCGCGCCTCGCGCGCTGCCGGGGCATGCCACGCAGCAGCTGAAGGGCGGCCTGCAGCGGGGCGGGGTCCAGGTGTGCCCCGGACGCGTCAGGGACCTGGAGCTGCGAGAACGCGGGCTGAAGCGCCACCAGCGCGTCTTGCAGGGCGCCCGCGAGGTCGAGCGGAGCCTCGCGGGCGCCGGCGGCCGCGAGGGCCAGCTGCTTGGCCTCGCGCGCCAGCTCGCTGACCTCCACCACGCCCATCAGGGCCGACTGCGCCTCCATCGCCTCGAGCAGGCCGCCCAGTCGGTTCCACGGCGTCGGCGGGGCGGCCAGCAGGTCGAGGCACTGGCGCAGCGTCGCCAGGCCCTCGTCGACGAAGAGCTCCCACAGGTGCTGGCTGCTCGTGTCGATCACGGCTCGCTTTCTCCTCGGGCACGGCGCTCGATCCCCTTGAGCGTCTCCCGATGGCGATTGAGCCAGTGCATCACCGGAGGGCGGCTCGCGACGAGCACCAGGCGGTGGGCCCGCTCGCCGAGGTTGCTGGCCAGACGGCGGATCACTCTGGCACAGCCCGGTGCGAGGTAGGAGGCGCCGTCGAGGTCCAGCACGACGCTGTCCTCGCGCTCCACCGCCTCGCGTAACGCCCGGGTCAAGCGGTCGGCCTCGTAGCTTCCCTGTAGCTGGATCAGCCGTGGGAGCGAGGTGGCGGGCTCCAAAGGGGGCGCCACGGTCCGCCGGACGACCGGTTCAGGCATGGCCGGCTCGGCCACGACCGGCGTTCGCTGGTAGACCAGGCCGTCGGGCGTGCGCAACATCGAGCACGAGCTCGGCGTCGGGCTCAGCGCCTCGCCGGCGCCCAGGAAGAGGAAACCGTGCAGTGAGAGGCTGGAGGCCAGCCTGCCGGCCACATGCTCTCGCGTCTGCCGGTCGAAGTAGATCAGGACGTTGCGGCAGAAGAGAAGATCGATCTCACAGGGGTAGAGTCCGCCGACCAGGTTGTGCTCGCGGAAGGAGACCCGATCTCGCAGCGATTGACGGACGCGGTGCGTCCCGTCTTCCAGGCGGTCGAAGTAGCGCTCCAGCAAGGCCGGCGGCACCGCCTGTACAGCCTCCGCCGAGTAGCGAGCGGCGCGTGCCACCTCCAGCGCCTCCGAGCTGAGGTCCGTGGCCAGCAGCTCGAGCTCCATTGCTGCACCCGGCTGCTCCCTCTGCAGCCAGTCGTCGACAACCATGGCGACGGTGTAGGGCTCCTCGCCGGTGGCGCACCCGCTGCACCAGACCTGGAGCGGACGCGCGGGAGGCGCGGGATCTCCCCCGCAGCCCACGATCTCGGGCAGAGCCACGCGGCGCAGGGCGCGCAGCTGGTCCCCCAGCCGGAAGAACTGCGTCTGACCCACCCGCAGGGCTTCGATCAGGTGCTGGATCTCCCCCGACCCGTCGGACTGCAGCAGGGAGACGTAGCGCTCGAGCGAGCAGCCCTCGAGCAGCCGGCAGCGTTCAGTCACGCGCCGCTCCAGCATCCAGACTCTCTCGGCCGGCAGGTGAAACCCGGACCGGCGGTTGACCAGGGTGGCGATGCGCTCCAGTGTGGGGGACGCCGTCACGTCGCCTCGTCATGGGCCGCCGGGGGCAGGGCGCGGGGGCGATCACCCACCGAAAAGCCGGCCACCGACGCCTCGAGGCGCGCCGACAGCTGGGACAGCTCCATGCCCTGTGTCACCGCCTCCTCGGACGCGGTCACGACGCTGTGGGCGATCTCCCGCACGGCGTCCATGTTGCGGGCGATGTCGTCGGAGACCACCGCCTGCTCCTGGACGGATCGGGCGGTGTCCTGGATCACCTCGATGATCTTGCGCAGGTCGTCCAGGGTGGCGTTGACCAGCGATGTGCCCTCCTCGACCACCTGCGTCCCCCGCCCCATCGACTGCACCGCGTCGGAGGTCTGCTCGGTGATGGTCGCGATGAGATCCTCGATGTCCTTGGCGCTCTGACCCACTCTGCGCGCCAGCGAGCTGACCTCGTCGGCGACCACGGCGAACCCTCGTCCCTGCTCTCCAGCGTGTGCGGCCTCGATCGACGCGTTGAGGGCGAGCAGCGAGGTCTGCTCCGAGATCTGGCGGATCACCTCGACGATGTTCCCGATGCGCTTGATGCTCTCGCCCAGCGCTCGGATCTTGGTCGCGGTGTCGTCCACGGTGGAGCGGATGCTGTTCATCCGTTCGATGGTGCGGCTGACCGCCGCGCCGCTCTGCTCGGCGCGCTGGGTGGCCTCCATCGCGTTCTCCGCCACCTGCTGGATCGAGGCGGATAGCTCGGTGACCGCCGCCGACGAGTTCTCCACCCGGACCGCCTGGTCCTTGGCGCCGTCCAGCATCTGGCGGCTGGCGGCGCCGATCTGCGCCGAGGAGGCTCCCACCTGCAGTCCGGCGCCCTGAACGTCGTTGGCCAGAGCCTGCAGGTTGGAGAAGATGCGATTGATGTTCTCGCCGAGCTGGGCGAACTCGTCGTTGCTCGTGATTTCGATCCGTCGGCTCAGGTCTCCTCTGCCCGCCGCGATGTCCCGGGTGGCGAGGATGAACCGGCCGAGCGGCCGGGTGATCAGCCAGGAGAGGAACCAGCCGACCAGCAAGGTCAGCAATCCGCCGACGATGATGAAGTTCCTGTTCTCGCCGTAGAGCGAGGAGAGCATCGCCTTCTGGTGCTCGCGGGTGCGCATGATGAACAGTCGACCGATCTTGCCGTGGAGGGTCTCGGCGTAGCCCGTGATCGGCGCCATGTCGAAGTCCCATGTCTTCGCGGCGTGCTTGAAGGACCATCCGTCAGGGTTGTCCTCGTCGAGGCCGGCGCTGGCGCGACGGAGGACGGGAGCCAGGTCGTCCCACTCGGAATGCGGCAGCACGGAGGCGAGCACCCGGCTGTTGCGCACGAAGGTGAGGCGGTGCTGTTTCTCGGGTCGGTTGTCCGACTGGGCCCTGTAGTCGTGGAAGTAGCGCGTGATGTCGACCCCGACGGCGACCCCCGCCACCACGGCACCGGAGTCGTCCTGGACCGGGACTCCGGCTATCTGGTAGACCCTGGAGCGGTGGACGAGGAGCTCGCCGCTCTGGCGGTAGAGTTCCCCCACCGGCAGCCGGCCGATCACGGTCCCCTGCAGCAGATCGGTGAAGAAGCGCATGCTGGACAGCTCGCTCTCCTCGAGCTTCGTCTGCGCCCCCCGGGCCAGGATCCGGCCGTCCCGGGTCACCACCGCGAGGAAGGCCGGCTTGAGGTTGCGCTGCAGCGGATCGACCAGCTGCCGCCGGATGGTGTCCTGCGCCCCAGGCGCGTTCTGGCCGACCGCCTGCATCAGCTGGGCGCGGCTGCCCGCCACCAGGGTCTGCACCGTGGCCGTGAGGTTGTGACCGAGGCGGGCCTCGTAGTTGAGGAACCTCAGCAGGTGCTTCTCCAGGAATCGACCCCTGTCCGCGGCCTCCGTGACGGAGAGCTGGTTCACGAAGTAGGAGCCGACCAGCAGGATCAGGGCCAGGAAGTAGCAGGCCAGCAGGATCTTGCGTCTAAGGCTCAGCTTGAACCGGATTGCCATGAGACCTCCCAGTTGACTACGTTCGACGTGCCCGGAACGGGGCCAGCAGGTCCGACGAGAACAGCCGCTGTAGATCGAGGAGCATTATCGCCCTGTCGGGCCGCGAGACCAGCCCGCGGAGGTAGCTGGCGACACTTGGCGGCAGGGTCGCGGGGGGGGCCTGGATCTGGTCAGCCTCCAGCTCCACCACACCGCACAGGCACTCGGCCAGCAGACCGGCGGCACGCTGATCGCGACGGTCCTCGCCGTGGCGCACGATCACGACCCGGTGGTGGTCGCTGATCTGCTGCGCTTCCAGCCCCAGCAGGTGCAGCAGGTCCAGCACCGCGACGATCTCCCCCCGCAGGTTCATGATGCCCCTGATGAATGCAGGGACCAGGAACACCGGAGTGATCGGCCTGAGCTCCACCGCCTCCTGGACGGAGTCGATCGGGAGGGCGAAGACCTGTTGCCCGAGCGAGAAGCAGACCAGTTTCTCGAGTTGCTGCATGACGTGGGTCTATCTTTCCCTTCCACCCCGGCCGCCGTCAATGGCTGCCCCGGCGTGTTTGTCGGGCCACAACCGCCCACGTCAAGTGATCGAAGGATGCTCTAGCCCACCCGGCCTCCCGCCTCGTGCGCTCTACGGTAGCTCCGGTTCTGGATCAACGTGGCCCAGACATAGAGCACGGCGAGCCCGCTGCCCCACAGGGGGATGCTGTGCATGGTCGTGGTCGTGGTGAGCAGCAGGGAAGCGCACGCCGTGGCAGCGGGTACCATCAGGCCGAGGACGAAGGCCCGGCCCGGGGCGCGCTGGTCGGACGGGAGGGCGCCGTAGAACAGATTCGACAGCGGGGTCTTGATCGCCGCCTTCAGCTCGTTTTCGACCAGGCGTGCCAGGACCGCTGCCAGCAGGCCGGGCCAGAGCCCGAGGCCGGCGAAGATGGCGAGGACGGCTATCGAGTAGATCAGGTTGGTCTGTGTGATTCCGGCGTGGACCAGAAGCCGGGAGGTGATCATCAGCTGGATCACGATGCTCGCCCCGTTGGCCAGCGCCATATACCCACCGTAGAATGTGGCGAGATCCGCCTCGTCAAACGCGGCGGCGAAGGCGGCACTGTACTCGTAGCGCAGGCCGTAGCGGCACGCCACCATCAGCAGGGTGGACAGGGCGATGGCCCGTAGCAGGGGGACGCGCACCCCCAGCGCAAGACCGGTCCTCAGATGACTGATCCTGCCAGCCGCGGATTCCGTCGCGCCATGTGTGCTGTCGAGGTCGTGGCCGAGGCGGAAGCGACGGACCGAGAACGACAGGAACATCGATCCCAGAAACAGGCCGGCGCCGACCGGCAGGAGGTTGGCCGCCCCCAGCGGACGGGCCAGGGAGGTG
>Ga0180009_10007535_pt1 | contig 11071 bp, 4 predicted proteins | sample OS_PC_MetaG_FD_123537 | JGI IMG/M metagenome (GOLD analysis project Ga0180009, IMG submission 123537) | Groundwater microbial communities from the Aspo Hard Rock Laboratory (HRL) deep subsurface site, Sweden - OS_PC_MetaG | ecosystem: Environmental > Aquatic > Deep subsurface > Groundwater...
ATAATAAATCTTCGAACTGCCCGCCGATGCCTGGCCGTTGTTCTTGATCGTGGCCTTGGCGTTGATCTTGTCCCCTACGTTGTAAGACGATACGGTGTCAATCACCTGCGTCACGATCAGGTCCGGCTTAGAGGCAACCGCTGACACGCTGTCGCTATAGGTGTCAAGGATAGGGTTGCTAAAAAGCCCGTCCTCTTTGAATTGCCAAACAATCGTCCCGCTACCTCCGGAGGTCGGCGGAGTAACAGTAAATTTGGCATCGTAGTAGGAGTTGGCGCTTATATCTGGATTGAAAGAGGATGGTGAGATGCTCCAACCGCTGGGCTTCGATCCATAGTCGATGATGAAATCTTGAGAACTGCTGGTGTTTTTAACCCTAACCGTGACGCTGGATGCTTGGCCGCCAATGTATATAGGCTGTGTTACCGAAACAATATAGCCTGAAGCTGCCGCATGTGCTTTTATGCTGGTCAAAAGTGTAAACAAAATCGCACAAAAAAAGAATGTGTACATGAATACAAAATGGATTTTTGTAGAAAAGTAATCAGAGGATTTCATTTGCCACCTCCCCTTTGTTTCCTTCATGAAACCAACTTTCGCGATACTGCAGCCATTTTGTAATAATTATCGCTATACCTCACGAGGAGGTAATTTTCCGCGGCTTATTGCTATGCCATTACTTTATGAGCTTCTGTTCTTTTTCAATCAAAATTTTCATATATTCAGTCTCAGACATCTGTTTCGCTTTATGTAAATATTCTAAGGCAGCTTTTTGATCTGATAGAATCCTCAAGTCCCGGCTCAGGAAAAGCAAGTTCTTACAATCATCGGGAGCCAGCTTCTCTAATTTTTTTCGCCATTCGATCGCCGCTTCAAAAACTCCTTTGAGTTCATTGACCATCGCCAAGAGTTCATATGCCTTTGTGCTTGAAGGATCAATAGACAACGCCTGATTCAAGGTCTCTCTCGCTTTTTCAAACTGCCTTTCACGTATTAGATTTCGAGTCTCAGATATCTTCAGGTAGTATGCCTTATTCTTCTTCGTATTTAATTGAGCCAAACTGGTCTCAGCTTTGTATAATCCTACCTTTTTCTGGCTCTTCGATATAAATTTACTGTAATTCTCTAGGGCCTTATCGTGGTGATAGCTCTCCTTATAAGCATCAGCAAGCAACAAGTAATTTTGTGGATCATCAGATTCCAGCTTTACCACTTTTTCCATACGCTCGCTCAGCTTTTCATAGTCTTTCCACAAATCGTATATTTTGACGAGATTTTTATGCGCAGGGAGGAAATTGGGATCGGATCGAAGTGCCTTAATAAAATAATTATAAGCTTGATAGTCCTTGCCTTCCTTTAATAGTTTCTCTCCTTGAGAATTAAAGTCGCTGGCTTTTTCTTGTCTCGCAGAAATTTCTTTTTCAGATATCTTTTGGATAGTATAAATGCTTCCCGAAAAGGTCTCGCCAAGCTTAAAATGGCCTCTATATTCCCCAGGACTTAATCGGGAAAGAATCTGCTTCATACCTCTTGTAAAACCTTTCTTTTTAAAATCGATCGTGATCTGACAGTCGAGAGGTGACTCAGAAATAATTTTTACGCCTGTTTTTGAACTGATTTCTTTAAACAAATCATTTATATTTACATCTTGAGCCTGCACCGAAAGAAAGTAATCAGTAAAATCAACAAATAATATACTGCTATCCTGCTTTATACTTTTATTACTGTCAGCAGCAGCAAAATTAGATAATGAGAGTATAAATACAAATACAGCGAGCAGTTTTATCCTCAGGAATCTTTCGACGCCCATTTCATGAATTCCCCCTTATACGATTATTAACACAATCTTTAAGTGATCTATAAGCTCGGATATCATTAGATGGAGATTATGTAACTTCTAAAATCGCCACAACATGTGATATTCATTCCAAAAAATACAATCCTTCCTTATGGAATGGAATAGTCCGTCAAATTTTTGTGAATTTATTACTCTTAATAAATTTACGGTAGGCTTAAATGATTAAGCTCCCAACAGGATATTTAATACCTGCCAGGAGCAATACATGCATAGTTTAATTGGTATTTCCATGTGGGGAATCACCAGAATAGAGGATAAAAGTAGCTTCTCAATAAATTAGGGGAACTGTTTTGTATAGCACTTTTCTGGATTCCGGCTTTCGCCGGAATGACGGCTATTTGTCTTATTTTGTCATTCCCGCCCCGCATCGCATGCGGGATAAACTGCTGCGGGAATCTAGGAGAGTTACCCCCACTTATTCAGATGTTAAGTGTATTTTGATAGATTAAATCTAAATTGTCAAGATTGTCAAGTATAAAATTCGATACGCAATAGATTTATTGTAACATGGTAGCTTCGATGCAATTCACCCAGAATCCTTCCCCGGGGTTGATATTTGAAATGAGACCGAATCCCTTGGAGTTCGCATAGGCTGCACCTGCGTCCCCTTCTCCCGGGAGATAGACTGACCAGTTTCCATTCCCCCATTTCCACATTGAGATTATATTGCTTTCATTTCCTGAAATATAATCAGTAATAGACTTGGACTGATTGGATTTTAATCCGATTAGGTTCCACCCCGAGTTCACAGAACAGGAGGGGTTAGCAGGCTCGGTTCCCATAACTGTTAAGTCTTGGGCAATATTTGAGTTCACCCAGAACCCTTCTCCCATCTCAATGTTTGATAGGACCGAAAACCCTTTTGAATTGACATAGGTCACGAATTCATTGAATGTCACGGATGGCAGGTAGACGGCCCAGTTATTTTCTGTCCATTTCCACAGAGATATAACTTGATCCAATATCTGGGCGAACAAAACATCAACAGAGGTGTCCTCGGGGAGCACCGGTAAAGATAAGAGATTCCATCCGCTCACCATCTTCAGACCTGGCTGGGCATCTCCAACCTGAAATGTGACAGCCGGTGTTGAGGTGCTTTCTCCGTAGATGTCTGTCATATGAAATGTTAATTCGTAAATGCCCGGATTGTTCAGCGCCGAGCTTAGACCCTGAAAGATTTTGTCCCCTCCGAAATACCCTTTTTCCTCTGTTTCTCCTTGCAGGGTAAGCGGTACCTTGATCTGTTCCAGTACAGGAGTTTCAAATTCGCCCTCAACGATCGTCTCTCCCGGTACAGGCGGTGTGATGATCGCATAAACTTCTATCCCTTCCTCGCTGATCACATTTAAAACCGTCTCCAGAGATAAACCTTCACCAGGATTTATGGATGAGATACTTCCATCCATTCCAGTATAAGATTTGAAAACAGAAGATTCTGCGAAGGCCGCATTGCTTAATAGGTGATTGGTCCACAAATCATTATTCCCTACATATTTATTCGGCGCCTGATAGCTGTATGCATTTTGGATGCTGGTACTTGCGGCTTCAAAAGAGAATGCCAGGGTCTTGCCGTTAAGAAATTCATCAAAAAAGTATTTTGAAAAGGAAGGGGCCGTGGTTAAAGGAGGGAGTTTTTCTTTGAGTGTGTTAGTGCTTGAGATAATGATTCTATTCTCTCCCTGCAATGTGTCATTAATCCATGTGCCTGAATGGCAGGATTCATTGATTAAGATGACCGCCCTGCCGGTTTCCTGAAACTGATCGAGGGAGGCATCAATCTGAGCGACTGATAAGATTGAGGAAGGATTGATTAAAAACTGCTGGTTTGCACCATGGTCCACAAGGTAGATGTAAAGGGGGCCCGTATTATCCTGGTTCTTTGCCCAGCCCGTGATGGCAGTCTGTACGTTTTGTACGCCAAGATTATCCGTGAACCCGATCTGTTCATCAACGATATCCTGTCCAAATAATTGTTGCTGGCCATAACTGCTCAAATAGTAGATATCTTCATGGGTGAAGTTTGCATAGAAAAACCCCTCATAGATCTCTTTGGCCATCAATTTACAAAAGTTAGATAGTTTTTCCTCCTCATCACTTTGCTGGCTTCTCCCTGAAACAATAATCAGGTTGCCATAATCTTTTTCCTGCCCAGTCCCCGCAACATGAACGGATACAATACTCCCACCTCCCGGTATGGTTGCCGTGACGGTAGCAATTCCGGGATTCTTGGCCATGACAACGCCCTGGCTGTTAACACTCAGGATATCAAGGTTCGCGGAATGCCATTGGATCGGTATCTGATCAGGCAGATTGGAAAGGTTGAAGGGGGTTCCATCAACAGCCTTGTACACCAATTGTAAAACAAGATTTTCATCGACATTGATCAATGCAGGGACCATTTCACCGTTCTTGGTCTGGATCAGAAGTTTATTGGAATCGATACTATTAAAATCGATTTTTGAAAAATTCATGGCCCCGTTTTTTTCATCCTTTTCCTGGTAATTGAATACCTGTAGAGAATAATCCCCTGAGATGGCCGGACTGGGCAGGGTCAATTCCATTAAATTCTGGCTTTTCAAACCGTCAACGCCAACAGGGATTTTGATCGGGACCGGAACAATAACCAATCCGGTGCTTTCAGCCACATAGGCCATTTCTCCGATCACAATGACATCACGAGGATTTCCAGGGGTGCTCACAGATCCAATGATCAGCATGTTTTGCGGATCACTCACATCAACGACCTGAAGACCGTCTTCTTTGTCGGTGACATAGACCGTCTGTCCATCTATGGCCAGGTCCCAGGCGAGACTCTGTATCTCCAAAAAACCAAGAATTTGAGGATCTTCTTTCACGCTGATATCGATAACATAAAGCCCCCACTCTGTAATCGCCATGTAAGCCCTATTTCCCTGGATCACGAGACCCCCGCAATGGCCGTGGCCGGGGATATTTAGGGAACCCATAATCTGAGGATTGCTCGGGTCGCTGATGTCAACAACCCGAAAACCGCTTTTCCCATCCTCATATTCGATCTCTCCGTCTCCCACATAAGCCGTATTTCCAATTGCCGCCACTTTCTGGCATGCCCCTGTCGTCTGGAACAGGCTGAGAACCTGTGGATTGGAAGACGTGCTGATATCGATGATGTAGAGCCCTTTTTCCTCATCAGCGAGAAAGGCTAAATCACCGGATACGGCCACGTGTGCATAGGAATTGGTTTTCACGGAACCGAGGATTTTTGGGTTTGGTGGGAAGCTAGTGTCTATGATTGTCAGTCCGGCACCATCCGAGACAAAAGCCTTGCCATTATCCACTGTTACGCTTTCTACCCAGCCATCAACATTGACAGTGGCAATGGGCTGAGGATCGACCGGATTGCTTACATCAATCACTTGAAGATTGCCGCCACAGGCCACATAGGCCGTGTTGCCATCTATGGCTATTCCAAGAGCCTCAAAAGGGGTTTTCACCCTACCGACGACCTGTGAGATTAAGGGATTCCCCACATCAACGACTTGAACGCGGTCAAAATCAGCAACAAATGCATAAGGACCCGCCACCCCAACACCTCCGGCCGTCCCGGGAGTATCAACGGCGCCTGTAAGTATGGGATTCGCCGGATCACTGACATTGATGATCTGAAGCCCTTTTTTCTCTGTGGTCACATAGGCATATTCCCCGGCCACATGGACATTTTTAGCGTAATCGGGGATGGCCGCGGAACCGATAATCTTGGGAGTGGAAGGTGTACTGATATCAATGACCTGGAGCGTATTGGAATAACCAAAGGCCACATAGGCTTTATCGCCAACGATCACAATAGCTGTGGCATCGCCATATACAGACTCAGGAGGAGCAACAGAGCCAATGATTTTGGGCAATTTAGGTATGCTGACATCGATCACCTGAATGAGAAAATCGCCTTCCTGCAAGGTCACATAGGCCATATTCCCCGCTACCGCGACATCACTTGCAGGCGCGGTTGTATTCACAGAACCCACCATTTGGGGATTCGTCGGATCACTGATATGAATCACCCGCAACGCGCCATTTTTATCAGAAAGATAGGCATAATCCCCTGCTACATAGACACTTAAACCCAAACCGGGCGTATCTATAGATCCAACAAGGACCGGGGTTGCGGGATTGCTGATATCGATAATCCTCAGACCAATTTTTTCTTTTGACTCCTCCCAATCCCAATTGTCTGTCAGGTAGATTTTGGTTCCAATTAGGGCAATCGAACTCGCCCAACCGGCAGTATCCACGGAACCGACGATGGCAGGGTTTTTAGGGTTACTGATATCGAGCACCTGAAGACCATTCAGGCCGTCTGCCACGAAAGCATAATTATTATGGATAATGATATCTGTCGCATCACCCGGTGTTGCAATATTACCCACCATGGCCTTTCTATTCCCTACGTCAAGGGTCATGGAGACCCTCGTGTATTGATTGAACCCTGAGCCTTTGATGGTGCATTGAATCTCCTGCCCCAGCAGACCCTGGTTAGGGAACACCGATTCAATCTTTAATGCAGCCATTGAATGGGTTGGGATAAGAGAGATGAAAAATAGTGCACCCAGGAGCAGGTGAATAAACAGATATGATATGGTCGTTTTCCTTATTGTAGAAGGCCCTATGGAAACCTGTTTCTCTATATTTTCTGTCATAGATGACTTTCCTCCGTTTATTTAGGATGATGTATCATCAAACTCAAACAAGGGTTGATGGTGTCGTAAAGTTGGGGAGCTGAATTCTATTGTTGAGCTACTTCAATCTGCCCCCAGCACATCATCCCGTCACTGGTCACAGCCTCAAAATACCCTGAGATATTTTTAGTATCCGGATCAATGGACATATTACCCCATCCGTTAATTGTTTTTTCAAGCAGGCCTGTGCCGGAAAAATAGAAAGTGAGCTGATCATAGGCCTCGTTGAAGAAATTACCCTCAACTGTACAATCAATCCCGGCAATCTTGATGCTTGTCGTAAACCATAAGCCTTCTTGCGTAACCGTGATTGTCTGATCAGGCGGGATATATTTTTGTTCCACAGCATCCGGCGTATTCAGGTCTAAAAAGAATACATCAGTCATTTTAAATAAGTAATTACCCGACCAGCTCTCACCCTGTACAATCTCTTCAAAGTGATATTGATCGAAGAAGCCGAATTCAGGCGTCATTATTTTGAAATCCAGATCGCTTTCAGCGTCGACTATCTTGACATCGTCGATGGCCCAGCCCCTGAAATAATTCCCGGTCTTGTTCTTGAAGCTGAACTTGAAGGAGAGCTTTATTTTGTGACCCGCAAAGGGGGCAAGGTTAAACCTGAAAGGCCTCCATTGGGGAGGGGCAAATTCGCCGCCCGAGGTAAGGCCTATGGCGAGGTTTCCCGGCTCCGGCGGCTGGAATCCCTCGCCCGGATCGTTGATATCGCAGGGATTGGTCCCCATCCAGAATTCATTCTCATTGGTGAAACCATCACCGTCCGAATCGTCCCATGGTACCATATTGATATAGCCTCCACCACATGACTGGGCATCCTCCCATGGATCGGGCAGCCCATCTTCATCTTGATCCGGGCTATAATAGTCGCAAGGATCACCTCCCCAGATATATTCCTCCAGATTGCTGAAGCCGTCCCAATCCGGATCGGACCACGGGTCCAGCTCTGTGATGCCTAATTCGGCGCAGGAGGTCCAGGAGCTTGCCCAGTCGGCCCAGTCATCCGGGATGCCGTCCCCGTTGTTATCATTTGGAATTGACGCCTGCAACAATCCCTTCTGAAGCGCCATACCCTCCTTAGGCAGGGGTGCGCCCCCGGCTGCAGGCGGGCCAAAGGCCCCCAGCCCCATCATAATAAAGGGATTGAACTGACGCAGGGGGACAAACTCCCCTTTCTTGACATCGATCGCCCCGTAATCGGATTCGAGTGTAACGGTAACGCCCGATTCGACATCATCCATCAGGGCCACTTCCAGGGCCATGCTGCAAAAATTTTCGCCATTGACCTCGAACCAGGTCTGCATCTGCAGCTCGGCGAAGGAAAAATTGGTCAGGTCGATCACGGGGGATTCCAGGATCGCGTCAACGATATTCTCCCCGGTATTCAGCTCAGGGTCATAATAGGTGCCGATGTAATCGGGCGACTTGAGGTTCCCCATCCAGAAAACACGGCTGCCTGAGAAGGCGGGCAGCAGGTGCAGGCCCCCGTCCTCTCCCTTGGCCACCCCCTGGTAAGAGACCATGATGGTATCTCCCGCCTCCAGGGACATGGACCAGAATTCTGCGGATTGTGTCACAGGGTATTTGTCAAAATCATACCAGAGATCATAGGTTAATTCGTCAGCCGGATTGGCAAACCATATATCATCATATATACCATCCGGCCCTCCCCCCGGGCTTCCCCAGTCATACAGCTCCACCGGAATGCTCTTCTGTTCCCCATCCTTTGTGAAGGTGACGGTGGCCTTACCCACCTTAAAAAACTCCTGACTCTTATCCGTATCCAGGGTGATGGCCCCTATCGTCCCCGGCACATCCACCGATCCCATATCGGCAAACATGACACTGTTCAGGAGTTTGGAAGGCATGGTGATCTTTTCAGGCTGATCCAGCAACTGCCACTTTGTATTGGAATTGACCGGCTCCCCCTTTGACAGGATCTTGGTGCTCCATTCATCGGCGGTTGCCGTTTCAAATGTCTCCCCATACGCCTGGGCTGCCGTCTGCACAGGAAGATTAAAATCCTTTGTGATCACGCCGGCCTGTGGGAGAGGAAGCTTTTCAAACTCGGAGCGTTTATATCCTGCGGCCTTTGCCGATGCCTTTACAAACGGTAACATATTTTTTGCACTTCATAGAATTCGTAGGCGCCATTGCTGTCCGTCCAGGCCTCCATAGTGGAAAAATTTGTGAAATCGGGCATAAAATCAAACTGAAACATCTTTTGATCTCCAAGGGTATAGACAAAGACCAAACCCTGTCCTTCTTCCCGGAACTGATTATCTCCAACCTTTTGGGTTACCTCGAGGTTGATTAAGAACACCGTATCCCCTGTGATGTTTGTCAACAGATCCTTTACATCGTCTTTGCTGAGAAAGTTTTTTCCTTTGGTGGGTGGAATCGTTTTCAATACAATAGGTTCGCCCAGGGGCGTATCCGGTTTCTGCATGATGGTCCACTTGAAATGGGCCTCGTCGTTCTTCCCCACATAGATCCTGTTTTCCTGAAAGTGGATCTCATCAAGCACCGATGGGGTCTTGAGGACCACCCTGGCATCTGCGATCGGTTTCTGGGATTCGTCATAGACATGCCCGCTGATGGTTATCACATCACCAAAGGGCTCCAGCCCCACGGTAATCGGGCCGCTAATGGAAACACTATTTGTCTGAGGATTTATCGGGATCTGCTGAAGGCCGGCGCGAAATCCATTCTTGTATGCGTAAAGGAAGAGATATTGTATCTTGAGTGTGGCCGCATCCGTGATATGGAAATCCAGGGTAAAGTTGCCTGAACCATCTGTAATGGACTCGGTGTTAAATCCGTCCAGACCTACAAAGGCCCCTGGAATGCCTTTCTCGGTCCCCTTCTCAACCACCTTGCCGGCGATCTGGTTATCCTGTACCTGCTGTGTTTCCGTAGTGGCCATGACGAAGATGAAGGAATCCAGGGATGTCATGACTACACCACTATCCGGCACCAGGTTCTTTACCGAGCTGTTTCCTTTCTGCTCTACCTTTGACTTTCCAACATTTTTCCAGCCTCCTGAACTCTTTGAGAGCATATAGAGACCGGCATTCCCGCTGCTGCCGGTCTTTGTCTCGATCGTATCCAGGGACCATTTCCCGAGGACCTTGTTGGTCTTGGGGGTCACCTGGGCGGAAAAGCCGGCTGCCTCACCGGTGGTTGGATTTCCGTTTGAATCAACAACGCTAATGGTTCCGCCGCCCACAATATCCACCGCCCCGAGTTGGAACTCCGCGATGGTCTTTGCATCAAGAATGGTGTTCAGCGAGTTGTAGGGGGTGACTGCAACGGTGATGTCGCTTTGAAGCTGCATGCCGCTAATCGTAATGGAAGTTGTGCCATCTGAAGAGGTGATCACCTTGGGGGTGGCTTTTTGCGGGCCAATCATTATCTTGCTAAGGCTAGTTTTTCCCAGTTTTTCAGAACTTGTATCCTGCTTCTGGATAAAAATATAGATCTGAGCGCTATCCGGTATGGTTACGGCCTGGCTGAAAGGCACATAGCCCGAAAGCTGAACATCCACCTTGACGCTTGAACCTGAATAATTGGAGGTCGTAAATAGGCCCTGGCTGTCGGTTTTGCCCACGCTGACATTATTGATCGAGACCGCTGCCCCGGAAACCGCCTTGTAGGAATTCTTGTCGGTCGTTCCCACCACCTCCTGCACCTTGCCCACTAAAGGGGGTGTTTCAACGAGATTCACGGATTGAGCGCTTCCGGCGTTTATCCAGAACCCTTCACCAGGGTTAATGGTAGAAAGGAGAGAAAATCCCTTTGAACTGGCGTAGGAAGCGCCGCCATCTGTCTGGCCGGGCAGATAGACGGCCCACTTGTTACTGGCCCACTCCCAGATACTTGTAAACTTGGCTGAATCTGAGAAGACGGAAGCGACGGTTATGGAGCTGCTGATGGCGAGGCCTTTCAGGTTCCACCCCGAGGTCAGGGACATGGTATTGCTGGTCTCCTCTGTTCCGGTTACAGTGACATTCTGGGCCCCATTGCTGTTTACCCAGAAGCCCTCGCCGGGGCTTATGGTAGAAAGCAGATCAAAGCACTTTGAACCGGCATAGGAAGCACCACCATCATCTTCGCCCGACAGATATACGGCCCATTTGTTGCCGGTGGTCCATTTCCATACACTCGTGAAGTTGCTTGCGCTGGAAAAGGTATTTGACACTGAAATCGAAATCCTGGAGCTGACCAGGTTCCAGCCGTTCGACAGGGAAATGGTGGCCGCAACTGCCCCAGGTATAAAAGACAGTGAAAATACAGCCAACAAACAGATGATCCAAGAAAATTTTTTAATCATGACCAGGCCTCTTTATCTTAAAATGGGGTAACTACTCAGGTATTTAGGTTGAAGACTGAAGGCTGAAACATATCAAGAAAACCAAGGTAATCTGCCTGACTGTCACGTTCCAAACGATGTTAGAAGGAACCGAAACCGCTACCCGCCGCA
>Ga0180009_10007536_pt1 | contig 11070 bp, 11 predicted proteins | sample OS_PC_MetaG_FD_123537 | JGI IMG/M metagenome (GOLD analysis project Ga0180009, IMG submission 123537) | Groundwater microbial communities from the Aspo Hard Rock Laboratory (HRL) deep subsurface site, Sweden - OS_PC_MetaG | ecosystem: Environmental > Aquatic > Deep subsurface > Groundwater...
CTCTTTCCTCTTTCCTCTTTCCTCTTTCCTCTTTCCTCTTTCCTCTTTCCTCTTTCCTCTTTCCTCTTTCCTCTTTCCTCTTTCCTCTTTCCTCTTTCCTCTTTCCTCTTTCCTCTTTCACCTTTCACCACTATCTAAATCACCCAACCACTCCAAAACACCGTGCCCTGCCGCAAAACCGCTCGCAAAACAAGCCGTCAATAAATAACCGCCGGTCGGCGCTTCCCAATCGAGCATTTCGCCGGCACAAAATACGCCTGGCATGTCTTTCAGCATCAAACAGTCGTCAAGCGCTTCGAACATCACGCCGCCTGCGCTACTGATCGCTTCGTCGAGCGGTCGGGTTGCCGTTAATCGAATCGGTAAAGCTTTGATTTTTGAAGCCAATCGATGCATATCGCGATAATCGTCCGCATCGGCTAATTCGCGCAGCAATGCGGCTTTAACGCCTTTTATGCCGGCGGATTTTCTTAAGAAATTGGCCAGCGAATTTTTGCCTCGCGGCCGGGATAATTTATTTATCAGTGCCTGTAGCTCGGTTTCGGGGAGTAAATCCAATATCATCACCGCCACACCGATTGCATCGATTTGCTCGCGCAATTGCGCCGACCATGCATAAATCAAGCTGCCTTCGACGCCGTATTGCGTAATAGTAAACTCTCCATTTGTAGGGTCCGAGATACCGCCTGCACTAACGCTTACCGCTACAGACTTGACCGCTTGCCCGGCAAAAGCCTCGCGAAATCGATCGCTCCAGGCCGTTTCAAAACCGCAATTCGATGGTCTAAGAGACGCTACAGGAATATTACGATTAACCAGACAATCAACCCAAACACCATCCGAACCCAGTTTCGACCAACTACCACCGCCCAATGCCAAAACCGTGGCATCGGCACGAATCGATCTTTCGCCTTGAGGCGTTAGAAATATCAACTCGCCGGTTTCGGACCAACCTTGCCAACGGTGACGCATGTGAAAAATAACACCCGTTTCACGCAGACGATGCAACCAGGCGCGCAGCAAGGGCGCTGCTTTCATGTCGGTTGGAAATACACGCCCGGAACTGCCGATAAAAGTTTCGACACCGAGATCGCGCAACCATTTTCTAAGTTGATCGGGACCGAACGCATCGAGCATCGGCTTGATGACGCCGCTTCGCTTACCGTAGCGCGATAAAAAAATATTGTAGGCTTCGGAATGTGTAATATTCATACCGCCCTTGCCGGCCATCAAAAACTTACGACCGACCGACGGCATCGCATCGTAAACACCGACCCGAACGCCGCTTTGACTTAACGCTTCAGCAGCCATAAGCCCGGCAGGGCCTCCGCCTATAATTGCAACGAATGGCTGTATCAATCGACGGGAATTATGTCGAGTATACAGATGAGAATGATTGAGCACGAAAGGTTCCGAATGAAGACTTTTGCTGCAAAAGAGTTGAAGCAAAATGAGGAGATTAGCCAAGACTGCCGAAAAAAAGCGATTTTAGCTAAGAATTTGGTCGTAAATAATTTTCCTATTAAGGAGGGTTCGATTGCTCGATTGCTCGATTGACAGGTGTCGGCGGCAGGGAAAGCCGCCGTCAAGCCTACACGGACGTATTTACGGCGTCCTGTCAAGCGAGCTACCGAACCCTCAACAAAGCTCATAGCTCCTGGACGTTATTTATCACGAAATACTAAAGATCTATGTTCCTGCTTTTTAATCTCAAAATATCCGGGAAATTGCTGGTTATCATGGATTATAAATCGCTAGGTGCAGCGTATGCATCATGCACCTAGGCCGGGAGTTGTGTCGAGTTCGGTAGCTTAGAAAGGTGCGCGATGCACTTCCTACGGTACTCGCTTTGAATTTTCTATTTCTGGACAGGGATCACACCGAAAAACTTTCGCCGCAACCGCACATGCCGGTGACATTCGGATTATTGAATTTGAATGCTTCGTTGATACCTTCGCGGCGATAATCCAACTCGATTCCATCAATCACAGCGAGATCGTCTTGCGTCGTAATGACCTTGACCCCGTATTTTTCGAACACACGATCGCCTTCATGAACTTCATCGGCATAATCGATCGTATAAGCGAAACCGGAACAACCGGATTTTTTAACGCCTAATTTCAAACCCACGCCGCTGCCGCGTTTGTCCAATTGTTTTTTAATTTGTTTTGCCGCGCTCTCGGTTAAAGAAATCGCCATTCAACACCTCTTAACATTAGGTTCGATTCAAAATAGTTTTTAAACATTTCACAAAATCGGTAATATCCGCTTCGGTATTGGCTTTACCCAAACTGACGCGCAAAGCGCTTTTGGCTAAATCCCGGGTAACACCCATCGCCGTCAAGACCGGACTCGGCATGCCTCCACCACTGGCACAAGCCGAACCGCTCGATACCGCAAAGCCTTTTTTATCGAGTTGCATCAACAACATCTCACCATCGACGCCGTCAATCCCGAATTGCACGGTATTGGGTAATCGCTCTACCGCTTGACTAAAAATAGTTGCGTTCAACTCCGCCAATCCCTGCTCCAACAGCTGCCTTAAGTCGAGTATTTGATTTCGCCATTGCGGCATTTCAGAAAGGGCCAATTCTGCCGCCTTACCGAAACCGACGATTGCCGCGACATTTTCGGTACCCGCTCGGTAACCTTGCTCTTGACCGCCGCCGAGTTGCAAAGGTTCCGGTTCTGTGCCTTTTTCGACAATCAACGCACCACTACCTTTGGGGCCGTAAATTTTATGACCGGATATCGACATCAAATGAACATTGAGCGAATCGAACACCAACGGAATTTTTCCGGCCGCCTGCACCGCATCGGTATGGACTATTGTTCCCTGTTCGCGCAACACGCCGGCCCCCTCGGCGATAGACTGTATCACGCCGGTTTCATTATTAGCCAATATCAAAGAGGCAAAATTAGGTCTATTTGCACAGTATCGCGCGAAAGATTCGCGCTCGAAGATACCGTTTTCATCAACTGCCAGAACATCAACCGAGCAACTACGATTTCGCAAGCGTTCGACTGGCTCCGTAATGGATGGATGTTCAATACTGGAAATCAATAATCGCGAATTACTTTCGATCGAGTTTAATGCCAAATTATTCGATTCGGTGCCTCCGCTGGTAAAAAGTACCTGACCGGGAGAGACGCCGACAAGCGCAGCGACTTGCTCCCTAGCCGTTTCAATCGCACTACGCGATAATCGACCGATCCGATACAGAGCCGACGGATTACCGTAAAAAGATTTCAAAAACGGCAGCATCGCCTCTAAAACGCGCTCATCGAGCGGCGTCGTGGCATTATGATCGAGATAGACCATGCGTTTGAAAACTTAGGCGCCGACTCTTTGTTGCCGATGAATTTCGACCACTTTTGTATCTTGTTCTTGCCGCTTGGCAACTTCCTGAACATGATGTCTCGTCAATAAATCGCCGAGGCTGATGCCTTTTAAGTATCCCCGAATCTGATCGCTAAGCCCCATCCATAAGTCATGTGTTAAACACGCTTTGTTGTTTTGGCAATTGCCTTCGCCGGCACATTTAGTGGTATCCAGCGGTTCATCGACGGCCTCAATGATTTCGGCAATATTGATCTCGCTCGCCGCACGGCTCAGACGATAACCCCCGCCGGGCCCGCGCACACCGGTAACCATGCCTGCTCTTCGTAAACGAGCGAACAACTGTTCCAAATAAGACAAAGAAATAGTCTGGCGAGTCGCGATATCGGTTAAAGTAACCGGATCTTGTTGACTGTGATAAGCCAGATCAAGCATGGCTGTTACTGCATAGCGGCCTTTTGTGGTTAATCGCACAACCTAATCCTCAAATAGCAAATCAATGCGCATTACTATACTTAACCAAGCAAATTAGTCAACTTTGAAAGAAACTCATTTGGATTATACCGATCGTAAATCAAAATTCGGCACCGAGGTACCCGTCATATGGCAGGTACTGGCAAAGCATTTGTCGGACACTCCCCCCTACGCATCCTTGGACACTCGCGAAATTTTAAGTACCAAAGGTATAAATGAAACTCATTTGCCTCAGTCATACCTATCGCACGTCAATTGACAGCATTAACGCCCCAAGAGCGAGAAAAACAGCAGATTTTCCTCTTTCCTCTTTCCTCTTTCCCCTTTCCCCTTTCCCCTTTCATCTTGCTCCTTACACCTTGCCCCTTTCCCCTCTTTCAAATCTCATCCAACTTATCGCTCTTATAATCATCTTCCGGAATCGACTGGTCAGGACAGGCGATACCGGCATCTTTTAGCGCTTTTTTCATTATTTCAAGCCGCCCGTCCACGGCTTGCATATGATCCAACATATGATTAATTGCCTTAGCGACAGGATCTGTCATGTCGTCACTGGTACCGTAAGCATCGAAACCCATTTTTGCGGCGATTTTTTTTCGCTCGGAATCGGATTTTTTGGTTTTAGGATCAATCACATGTCCGGGTATCCCAACCACAGTCGCGCCCGCCGGAACCGATTTCAACACGACTGAATTCGAACCGATGCGCGCACCCTCGCCGATTTCAATCGGCCCTAGTACTTTGGCACCGGCCCCCACGACAACTCCGTCATGCAAGGTCGGATGTCGCTTACCTTTGTTCCATGAGGTCCCGCCTAGCGTAACACCATGGTAAAGCGTACAGTCGTCGCCGATCACTGCAGTTTCGCCGATTACGACCCCCATGCCATGATCGATAAAAAAACGTCTGCCGATCGTCGCCCCCGGATGAATTTCGATCCCAGTCAACCAACGGCCGATATGCGATATAAAGCGTCCAAACCATCGAAAACCGGCTTGCCAACAGAAATGCGCGACTCTATGAATCAACAATGCATGAAAACCGGGATAAGCGGTAATCACTTCAAACACCGTTTGTGCTGCTGGATCCCGTTCGAACACGCAATCGATATTCTCTTTGATTTCTCGCCACATAATTAGCCCTTCTTTTTATTGCCTTGCGACATTCGCAAAATTCCGCGTAATAGGTCCACCTCTTTACTCTCTAGACGAGCCCGGTTATAGATTCTACGCAAACGTCGCATCACAGACTTCGATTTATCGGGATGCATGAAGCCGATATCGGATAGCGCTTCGATCATGTGCTCGTAAAACGCTTCCATCTGAGCGGCTGTCGCCAACAAGCCTTTGCCTTTATCACCGGCAGCGACTTCATAATCCTGGCCTGAAGCTACGAATAATTCATAAGTAACCACCTGTACGGCGGCGGCAAGATTTAATGAACTGAAGTCTTTGTTGCACGGGATTCGCAATAAATAACGACACAGGTCCAATTCATGATTTTTCAACCCGGAGTGTTCTCTACCGAATACGATTGCAGCCTTATGGTCGAGCGCTTCGGTTTTCAAGAGATCAGCACATTCTCTAGGCGTCAACTCCGGCCAACTAATCGTGCGGCAACGAGCACTGGTTCCTACGACAATGGAACAATCGGCGACAGCCTCTTGCAAGCTGTCGCAAATTAAAGCGGAACTCAAAATATCGTCCGCCCCGGAAGCTCTGGCAGTGGCATCCGCGCAGGGAAATTGCTTCGGAGCAACCAAAACCAAATTTTTAAGGTTCATATTCTTCATGGCCCGGGCAACCGCTCCAATATTGCCGGGATGAGAGGTTTCGACCAATACGATTTTAATATTCGACAACAATGCGTAGCCCCGCCATTTGAAAAAACGGAAAATTTTAACAAAAGATTTGATATGCTATTGATATTTTCTAATTCAGCTTCACATCAAATATCATGCATCCCATGCTCAATATTGCCGTGCGCGCCGCCAGAAACGCCGGTGAGATAATTTCCCGCTCGGCCGACAATGTCGGAAAACTTCAAATCAACCGGAAAGGCATCAACGATTTCGCGACCGAAGTCGACCGCATGGCCGAACAGGAAATCATCAAAATCATTAAAACCGCCTTTCCCGATCACGCGATTTTGGCTGAAGAAAGCGGCGAACACAAAGGCAACGATTTCGTTTGGATTATCGACCCGCTGGACGGTACAACCAACTTCCTACACGGTTTTCCTGTCTATGCCGTATCGATAGCTCTGCAAGTCAAAGGCAAATTGGAACTCGGCGTGGTTTACGACCCGTTACGCGATGAATTGTTTACCGCCGAACGCGGCGGCGGCGCGATGATGAATAACCGGCGCATCCGCGTGACCAATCAAGCCGGACTCAAAGGCGCACTCATCGGAACCGGTTTTCCGTTTAAAAGTCAGCAACATCTCGATGCCTACCTCGGCATGTTCCGGACCATACATGCCGATTCCGCAGGCATACGCCGTGCCGGAGCGGCCGCACTCGATTTAGCCTATGTCGCAATCGGCAGACTCGACGGTTTTTGGGAAATCGGATTACATCCTTGGGATATGGCTGCCGGCATCCTGCTGATTAAGGAAGCCGGCGGCGTCGCCACCGATTTTGCCTTTCAAGATAATTACATGGAAACCGGCAACATTATCGCTGGCAACCCCAAAATGCATCAGGTCATGTATAAAGCCATCGAACCTCATGTTACCGAAGCATTGACCCGGTTAAAAGCGAAATAAATCGGCCTTCGGTGGAGCGAGTACTTACTTCTCCTAATCCCTTTATACTCAAAAAATGGTTAACTTTATGAAGGTATGGGGTGTGCCTAGCGAGGATGTCGGCAGCAAGGAGCTGCCGTGAAGCCCCCATGGATGGGTTTATGGCGGTCCTCGATAGACACATCCCATACCTTTTATTCTTAGACGGTTTTTCAATCAAAAGGGAGTAATTTAGAAATAAAGAGAGGAGTTAGCTGAAAACCAACTTGGCTTTCTTAATGGAAGGCCTTGTCTCGTTCCCACGGCCCTCCATAAAGGATGGATACCGATCTTGCCTCGGCAGCCAACGTATGGGTTCCCACGGAGGACCGTGGGAACCAGAAAAAACCCGCCTCGGCAGAGTGGGTACTTACGGTCCCATAAGCGCTAAATTAAGGAAAAAACGCGCCATGAATGGCAATGTCTAGAGCCTCATCCCAACATCCGCCGCCTGTAAGAGCGACAAACTCGACACCTTTCCTGGCAAACACCAGCCGAACAAATAACAACTATTGCCGATGAGCCATTCATGGCGTAGACTCGAGATAGCCGCATCTGCTTGGAACAATCAGGTAGCCATTCATGAAAAGACACATCGACCGAAGCACAGTCCTGCCGCTACTTTTTGTCATGGCTTTGTTTATCAATTCCGTCTCGGCTGAAAATAATCAAGCTGCTATTCCCGCAACAACGATTGTACAATTGACCATTCAAGATGCTATTGGTCCTGCGACTTCGGACTATATCGAGCGCAGCATGGACAAGGCTTCCGAATCCGGAGCTAAAGCGATATTGATCACGCTCGACACGCCGGTCGGCCTCGATACGTCGATGCGACAAATCATTAAAAAAATCATCGCCTCGCCGATCCCGGTGATCACTTATGTCACACCGGGCGGGGCACGAGCCGCTAGCGCCGGAACTTATATCCTTTACGCAAGCCATATCGCCGCAATGACGCCGGGAACCAATCTAGGCGCCGCTACACCGGTACAATTAATCGGCCCAACCGAGACCCCGGGTGAACATCCCGGCAAAGATCAATCCGCCGACCAGACTTCTTCAAACAAATCGCCTAAAAACGCAATGGCGCAAAAAGCCATTAACGATGCAGTTGCATATATCAGAAGCCTGGCCGAAATGCGCGGCAGAAACGCCGATTGGGGAGAACAAGCCGTTCGTGAAGCGGCAAGTCTTTCGGCCGAAAAGGCCCTAAAACTCAATGTTGTCGATATCCTGGCTACCGATAGATACGAATTGTTAAAACAATTCGATCAACGAAAAATTAACGTACTCGGGCGCGATATCGTTTTATCGACAGACAATGTAGCGTTTCAAGCATTAGAGCCTGACTGGCGAAGCGAATTATTGGCAGTAATTACTAATCCGAATATCGCTTATATCTTACTTATTGCCGGAATTTACGGCCTGATATTCGAATTTTCCAATCCCGGAGCCATCGTCCCGGGCACCATTGGCGGCATTTGCTTATTGTTGGCGCTTTTCGCATTTCAAGTCTTACCGATTAACTATGCCGGATTCGCATTGATTCTTTTAGGCATTTCACTAATGATCGCCGAAGCCTTCGTACCTAGTATCGGCATACTCGGTTTCGGCGGCTTGACCGCGTTCGTGATCGGTTCCGTCATTCTAATGGATACCGATGCCCCCGGATTCGGCATCGACATTGCCTTAGTCGGCGCTTTCGCGCTTACCAGCGCAGCATTCTTGATTTTCGCCTTAGGCATGTTGTTAAAATCCAGGCAAAAGCCCATCGTAAGCGGCCGGGAAGAATTGCTTGGCGAAACCGGTATTGCACTTGCCGATTTTACCGACCTAGGCCCCGTCCGTATCCATAGCGAAATTTGGCAAGCCCGCACCCGCGAAACACTCAAAAAAAACCAGCGGGTTCGCGTAACCGGCCGGAACGGCCTTATCCTCGAGGTTAATTCCACGCCCAACCAGGAGCACAAAGATGTTTGAATATTTCGGTTTAATTTTCGGCAGTTTCGCGTTGCTGTTATTGATCAGCGCATTTAGAATTTTACGTGAATACGAACGCGGCGTGATTTTCACGCTTGGCCGCTTTTACAAAGTCAAAGGCCCCGGCTTCATAATCGTGATCCCGATCATTCAACAAATGGTCAGGGTCGACCTACGTACCATCGTCATGGACGTACCGTCGCAAGATGTCATCTCGCGCGACAATGTCTCGGTCAAGGTCAATGCCGTGGTCTATTTCCGAGTCATCGACCCTGACAAGGCGATCATTCAGGTCGAAAATTTTTACGAAGCCACCAGCCAATTGGCGCAAACGACACTTCGCTCGGTATTGGGCCAACATGAACTGGACGAAATGCTGGCCGAGCGCGACAAATTGAATATCGACATCCAAACGATTCTCGACCAGCAAACCGATGCCTGGGGCATCAAGGTCGCGAATGTCGAAATCAAGCATGTCGATCTCGACGAAAGCATGGTAAGGGCTATCGCCAAGCAAGCCGAAGCGGAACGTACCCGCCGAGCGAAAATCATTCACGCAGAAGGCGAAATGCAAGCCTCGGAAAAATTATTGCAAGCCGCGACGATACTCGCGCAACAGCCACAAGCCATACAACTTCGCTATCTGCAGACGTTGACCGAGATCGCCGGAGAAAAATCGTCAACGATCGTATTTCCGCTGCCGATCGACATCGTCAGTAATATCCTTAAAGGCCATGCCACCAATGCGAATTCGTAATCCGATGTGAAGGATATTGCAGGGAATCAATCGACGATAGCGAATGATTCTAATCATGCAATCAAACCAAGCCCGTCAAAACCGCTCAACCTAAATTCGACAAAGTTTAACCATAAATATCATAATGTTAATGAGATTTTTCAACATACGAAGCTCGGCATAGAAAATGCCGGCTCCAAAGAGGGTGCGGTTGCTCGACCGACAGGCGTCGGCGGCAGGGAGCCGCCGTCGAGCCTACACGGACGTATTCACGGCGTCCTGTCGGGCGAGCAACCGCACCCTAACCGCACCTCGCACTTTCACTTGCCGAGCCTGCAGGAATGTTATTTTTAAATTTAAAAACAATATATTAACGCTTGATAAAACCACAGATGCCTGAACATGAATACTCTTTATCATCTTTGATTCCGTCTTTTCCAGGTTAAGCATTTCAATCTTTGTCCGAAATCCAATTATCAAGACGAACTCTGTGCTATTTTTACAGCTATTGAATGTCCGACATTCAGAATCGCATCATTTCCTCGAAACGTTCAAAACCATAAATACCATCCTCCGTGCAAAAGCGCATTTGAACTCTGAACGGGTACATCTGCTTTTTACGAAGGATTTCGTGACTAATAACTTTCTGGAACCATGAGGCTTGCAGATATTTGCATCATTCCAGGCAATATCTTAGCCATACAACTTATAGAATAGAGACCCTGTGAAACAACCTGTCTACATGGATTTTGCTACCATCTTCGGCCCATTTGTCGCCTTATGCGCGATTGCCGTCGCTGTATTGCTGGACCACGGAAACCCTTTTTCCTTAATCAATGGTCCGTCGATCATTTTAGTCGTCGGAGGTACTCTGGGTGCGACAATGATGGCTTACCCGCTAAAAACCTTCGCCATGTTGCCTAAATATATATGGCAAAGCTTCAGAATGGAAAAGCCGAATCCGCATGCGCAAATTAATTTATTCGTTAAATTAGCCGACCGAGCTCGCCGAGGGGGCTTGCTGGCATTGGAAGAGGATATGCTTAAGATCAAGGATCCTTTCATTCGCAATGCGTTGATGTTGGTCGTCGACGGCATCGCGCCGGATGAAGTGCGACGAGTCATGGAAAACGATAATGAAATGACTTCGCAGCGCCATCAAACAGGTATTGCAATGATGTCGACCATGGCCGGCGTGGCTCCGGCCATGGGCATGATAGGAACCGTCGTCGGTTTAATCGGCGTTATGGGCAATTTATCCGATCCTTCGCAATTAGGCCCTTCGATCGCGGTAGCGTTTTTAACGACGCTCTACGGTTCTTTATTAGGCAACTTGGTATTCAGTCCGATGGGCAATAAACTCAAACAAAAAGATAAAGAAGAAATGTTTATCCGAGAAATGATTATTGAAGGAATCTTAGCGGTGCAGGAAAGCGAGAACCCCCGCATCGTCCGGCAAAAACTCGAGTCTTTCCTCCACCCGGCTCTCAGAACCAATCGATAAAGCCAAGACTAGCACCGATAACAACATTCCGTTTTAAAGCCCGAGCCTTTTCCGGCGAATCTAAGCAGCCTAGCCCGGATGGAGCGTAGCGCAATCCGAGCTACGTTTAATAAGAGCAGAACACCAAACGCCCCTCTCGAGCCGCCCTTTCACCTTTCACCTTTCACCTTTCACCTTTCACCTTTCACCTTTCACCTTTCACCTTTCACCTTTCACCTTTCACCTTTCACCTTTCACCTTTCACCTTTC